>OHRN01000873.1_pt1 | contig 11238 bp, 8 predicted proteins | sample 1578431 | NCBI WGS metagenome assembly OHRN01 (sample SAMEA3879507, study PRJEB24766) | human gut metagenome | biome: human-associated habitat; feature: feces | place: USA | collected 1985/1987 | reverse complement strand
CGAACTTGAGGGGATCGGAAAAAATTTATAAAGTACACTCCAAATTCCAGTTTGTCGTAACGAACGCTAAAAAACATCGATTGTGAGGGGAAAATATGCTATTAGTAATTGAGAGTATTGTATTATGTTTGATTTTTACATTGATGGTTTACATCATGTCGAGAAAACCGATTAAGACTCCATATAACTACCCACCAAAGATACAGGAGATGGTAAGAGAACTGGATGAATACAAGGATCAAATACCAACACAGGAAAATAAGATTGTCGCAAAGTGCATAGCATCTGTGTTGTTTGCGCAATGGCAGGACTTGTGATTCAATTTGTGCTTCCGTAAATTATGATTTAAACTTTCTCCCACGAGAAGAATGACAAATAGAAATAATCATATTACATTAGGACTATAAGAAAGATTAAATGCGGTGGACAAATCCATCGGGAAAGAAAAAAGATTATGTTTAGATTCAATTTTGCAAACTACTATAGCTATCAGTACGAACAGCAGCTCGTTCAGGAATATGAACAGAGTTTAGTTCGTGTGCGCTCCAAAACGGTAAGCAAAATGCGAAAACGAACATGATTGCTATAGATGTCATTGTGGCAAAAACAAAAATTCGATTTTCATTAACCGCTTATCTTTTTGGAAGATAGGTGGTATTTTTTATGCAAAAAAAGTAAGCATTTTATGCCACCGGAGAATTGATTAGCAAGTTTGAATGGAGGAAATAAAGATGTTTACATTACCCACAATAGATACAGTTGGTACAGGAATAAGAATCATGGATTTAAGAAAGAAAGCAGGATTATCTGTCAAAGATTTACAGATGATGCTTGGATTTGCAACTCCAAATGCAATATACAAATGGCAGAATGGTGCTGCAATTCCAACACTGGATAATTTTATCGTGTTGGCAGCAATATTTAACGTACCTATTGACGACATTATCGTTATTGATAATAAAACGAACATGCAAATAGATGCATGAAAAAATGTAGATTCAGATAAATGAGTCTGTGCAAGGTCCCCTAGTCTAAAGGTTAGGACGACAGTCTCTCAAGCTGTAAATGTTGAGTTCGAATCTCACAGGAGTCATTTTATGGGTAGGTCGCATAATGGCAATTGCAGCGGACTGTAAATCCGCCGACTTCGGTCTACGTTGGCTCGAGTCCCTCTCTTTCCGTTGCTATTAAAAAAGAAAAATATATTTAGATTTTGTAGAGTCAGACGGATTGTTTGGCTCCTTTTTGTTGTCATCATGACAGCAAAAAAGCTACTTTTAGTATGTGAATAAAAGCCCATAATAACGTTTGTTATAATAAATTATATATGGTAAAACCATACATGATTTAAGACATATGATTTCACAATATTTTATGTATGGAAATTTGGGGGTATCGCTTCTTGAAAAAAAGATGTAGTATGAAGATAAGCCGATAATAAATAAACAGGAGAAAGCGATGTTTAAGGTTGAAGATAATAAGAAAAAGACAGGAAAATATCTGAAAAAATTAATATTAGATAAGTATAAATCTCAGAGACAATTTTGCAAGGCGTTTCTTGAGATGCGTGATGGTAAGGTAGATGAATCATTACTAGAAAAATTCACTACTAAAATATCTGCAATAACAAGAGGAGAGGGAACAGTTCAGACTTATGATCTCCCAATATTCTGTGAACTTTTAGACGTGTCCTGTGAACAGATTCTTAGTGCCGGTAAATGTTATAAGCCGGTAAAAAATCATATTACAAATTATGAAGTGGCATTCTCAAAGGATAAAAAAGTCTGGGAATCATATATGAACCGAGAGGATAAACTGTTTTTAAATTATGATGAATATGGTAAATCTGTGGTTGATTATGCTCTCGAATTTCATAACTATGATTTCATTAAGTATCTGATGAAAACAGGGCATCTTAATTTTGTGGATAATAGTAAGTGGAAGAGAGGATTTACTTTTGGTCTGTCGACTGACATTAAAAGACGAGAGATTGGATATAACGATATTTGGCCGATAGCTTACAGATTAGGAGTACCTGAAAGCTTAGTATATGAAGAACGATTAAGAACAAAAGCTATAACGTTAGCTATCGAAAATCATGATTATGAATGTTTGGAAGAATTAAATGCAAGAGTCAATCCGGCAATATATAACTTGACTATATTCGATAACCGTGGGGAGTGGTTAGAAGAGCAAAAGGATGATGAGTTGATTGAAACGATAGCAAATGCGGATGAAAAAATAATTGAATATTATACAGAAGAATTCGTAATTGAGGACATTCATAAAAGAGAACACACTTTTATGTTTCCGTATTTGAATAGAGTTGTTGCAATTATGATTAAAAATAAAAATCCAATGGTTGGAAGTGTATTAGATAAAGCTATTAAGCATAACAGGGATGCTTTGGAGCAATTGAAACAGCAATTAGACGAATATACAGATATTCTTTATCGAGAAAGAACGATTATGTTTAACGATAAGGATGACGACGAGTTAATCAAAGAATATAAAGAACAATGTCATCGTGAGGCTGAGTATTGGGCTAAGCAGGGATTATATTATAAAGAAGATGATGGAATGCTTTCTTATCATTACAGTACGGATAAAGGAAAAATTGAAGGAATGCTAACTAATATTATTTCGGTGGGTTGTAAACCAAAGGACACTGAAATTGCTGAAAAGATAAACGAATTAAATGGATTGGTAAAAAATATTATTGAGTTAGGTAAACATGAATAGGAAAAACGAGCGCAGGAGGTGGAACGGCATGAGTATTTTTGATTTAGAAGATGGCGATTTTATTTTTGGAAGCGGAGATACTGGATTTGATTCAGATGGTCATATGATGAGCAGAATGTCTGATAATATGGCTTTTGATCTGGACACAGGAGAAATACATATGGTGTCAGGCTGGGATGATGACGATGAAGATGATTGGTAAAAGAAAACTAACGTATGGTTAGGGGGCTGTAAAAAAAGTACTTAATTAGCAGAGATGCATTGGCTGTTGCCAATGCATCTCTGTTTCTTATGTTAATTTATAATTATCGTCGATTTTTAGGGTACTTTAATAAGCCCTATGTTAATAAGAGCTTTTTTCGATATATTCAGTTACCGATAGTCAGGCAATAAGCTTCAATCTATTACGTATATTATGATATTTATAAAGATTAAAAGCACAGGCAATCAGCGTTAATTCCAAATTTACGTTTTCCATGCCTCTTCTGAATAGTCTTTTATAATATCTGTCCCATTTAATAACACCAAATGTCCGCACCCTCGACTCATTTCAGAACTTGTTTCTTATCTTTCGGTATTCTCTTGGCGAATATCCTTTTAGCTTGTGAAAAAGCCGACTGAAATAAAGCTGGTTATCATATCCGACAATCTTAGAAATCTCATTGATGGAATAAGTTGTTGTTTCAAGTAACATCTGAGCATTGTTGATGCGGATTCCCACAATGAATTGCATTGGTGTAGAACCGGTATATTTTTTGAAATTTCGGATAAACCAGCTGACACTCATGCCTCGTGAGGCAGCATAATCATCAATATTGATATTTTGATTGTAGTTTTCACTGAAAAAGGTAACAGCATTATCCATCTCATGATCAAGATATTCATTTTTTAATATGTGCTCTCTTGTCAGTTCCCGGTGGAAACTAATCAGAAGATGACGTAGCAAAAGGACAAGCATTTCCTCATAATTATCTTGACAGCGTTGGAGCTCGATAATGATACGTTTGAAAATTTGTTCATATTCATTAGATGTACCCACTTGAAAGACACGTTCTTTATCCGGAAACCCATATTGACGTAAGATATTTTTCACATTGCTTCCTGTGAAGTGAATCCAGTATACTTCTGTCTTATCTTCTCCGTAATATTCATATTTTTGAAGTTCTTTCGGTCTGTACAGTACAATGTTGCCGGCTGGAACAATCGTTTCATTATTTACATTATCAAAATGAAAATGCCCACAACCAGCAGTGATATATATAATCTGATAATCCAGACGACCCCTTGGACGGTAGGTCGGAAGTTTGGGATGTCTGGAAAGACGGTAAGTACCACAGCTACCGACAATCAGCGGACGACTTTTGTCTTTGAAATCCATATGTGAGTGGTTCAAATAACCGGTGTTCAAATACATAGGACAGCACCTCTTTTCGTATTTTTTATCATTGTATCATTTAGTGCATATTTTGTCTAATCCAATTCATAGACATATTTTGCAAATTAGGATAAGCTATATATAGCATAACTAAGGAACGTAAACAAAAAGTAAAGTATAAGGATTGCTTTAGGAAAACAAAGAACAAAAAAGTATATGTATTGGAGGAGAGCTATTTATGATCGTACCACGTTATTATGAAAATCTAAGCGTACTGCACGAAAACACAATGCCAGCCAGAGCCTATTATATTCCGGCATCCGGAAGAATGGATAACTTGGTGGAACACAGAGAAGAATCAGATCGTATGCAGTTATTGAATGGAACTTGGAAATTCCAGTATTTTAACAGCATCTATGACATTCAGGATTCTTTCTTTGAGAAGAATTATGATACAGAAAATTTTGATGAGATTCAGGTTCCAAGTGTATGGCAGATGGCAGGATATGATACACACCAGTATACAAACATCCGGTATCCGTTTCCGTTTGATCCACCATATGTGCCACAGGACATTCCGTGTGGAGCCTATGTACATACTTTTGAGTACAGTAGAGATGAGAAAGCACCAAAATCTTTTTTGAACTTTGAAGGAGTAGACAGTTGCTTTTACGTATGGATCAATGGCTCTTACATAGGATACAGCCAGGTTTCGCATATGACCAGTGAGTTTGATGTTACCGATGTACTTCAGGATGGAACGAATACGGTGGCAGTGTTGGTAATGAAGTGGTGTGATGGTTCCTATTTGGAAGATCAGGACAAATTCCGTATGAGTGGTATTTTCCGGGATGTGTACATTTTGAAACGCCCAAAACAGGCAATCAGTGATTATCATATTAAAACAAGAATTGAGGATATGCTTGCGAAAGTAGAAATTGAAATGAAATTCTACTCTCCGTTAAATGTAAAAATTTCGATTGAAGATAGAAACGGAGCAGTTGTAGCACTAGGAAGTATTGCTGAAGAAGGAACAGCTGTATTAGAAATCGCAAGTCCGGAACTTTGGAATACAGAAAATCCATATCTATATAAACTGATTCTTGAAACAGAGAATGAAGTAATTGTAGATCACATTGCATTAAGAAAGATAGAGATTAAAGACCAGGTTATTTATTTAAATGGACAGAAGATTAAATTCCGTGGTGTCAATCGACATGATTCTGATCCGGTTACTGGATTTACAATCAATCCGGAACAGATTACAACCGATCTTACGTTAATGAAGCAGCATAATTTTAATGCGATCCGTTCCAGCCACTATCCGAACGCACCGTTTTTCTATGAAATGTGTGACAAGTATGGATTCATGGTAATAGATGAAGCAGATATTGAAGCTCATGGTCCATTTATGATCTACAGAAAAGAAGACACCGATTACAATCGGTTCAAACGATGGAATGAGAAGATTGCAGATGATCCGGTATGGGAAGAGGCAATCGTTGATCGAGTAAAACTCATGGTGGAACGTGACAAAAATCGTTTCTGTATTGTTATGTGGTCAATGGGAAATGAGAGTGCTTATGGCTGCAACTTTGAAAAAGCACTGGAATGGACAAAGAATTTTGATCCAGACCGTATCACACAATATGAGAGTGCAAGATACCGTAATTATGATGAAACATATGATTACAGCAATCTGGATGTGTACAGCCGGATGTACCCGGCGCTTTCCGAAATTCAGGAATATCTGGATAAAGATGGAAGCAAACCCTTCCTTTTGGTAGAGTACTGTCACAGCATGGGAAACGGACCTGGAGATTTTGAAGATTACTTCCAGATGATTCAGGATAATGATAAAATGTGCGGCGGCTTTGTCTGGGAATGGTGTGACCATGCGATTGCTCATGGAACTGCTGAGAATGGAAAGACTATATATGCTTATGGGGGCGACCATGGCGAAGAAATTCATGATGGCAACTTCTGTATGGATGGATTAGTATATCCGGACAGAACGGTACATACAGGACTTTTGGAATACAAGAATGTTTATCGCCCGGCAAGAGTTATTTCCTATAACAAAGAAAGCGGAGAACTGGTGCTTCATAACTACATGGATTTTGATGACTTGAAAGATTATGTGAAGATTAGTTATGAGCTGACACAGGATGGTCTTGTGATCAGCAAAGGCATACTTCCGGAGTTTTCTGTGGCACCACACGGGGAAGGAAAAACAAACCTGAAGATCAATGTTCCAGAGAATGGGAAATGTTATTTAAAACTTATTTACCATCTGAAAAAAGAATTGCCACTGTTGGATGAAGACCATATTCTTGGATTTGATGAAATTGAGGTAAGTAAAGAGGATACAAAATGTAAACTTGCAGAGAAATGGATACCAAAAACAGTAGTGGACTCTGAATTACAGGTAAATGAAAATGATACACAGATTCATATCAAGGGGCGTGAATTTGCTTATACCATAGACAAACGTACTGCACTCTTTACAGAGATGAAATTCGCAGGGCGGGAATACTTGAACCATCCGATGGAATTAAATATTTGGAGAGCTCCAACAGATAACGATATGTACATCAAGTCTGAATGGAAGAAAGCCCACTATGATAAGGCTTACACAAGAGCCTATACGACAGAGGTTGTGCAGGGAAAACATGGTGTGAAGATTACAAGCCATGCTTCCGTTGTGGCAGAGACAGTACAGAAGATTCTTAATGTGACGATTACATGGAAAATAGAAGCTGCTGGAAAGATTGATGCAGATATTGCAGTAACAAAAGACGATGAATTCCCGGATCTTCCGAGATTTGGTGTGAGGATGTTCCTGGATAAAAAACTTTCAGCTGTAAGATACTTTGGAATGGGACCACAGGAAAGTTATTGTGATAAACATCAGGCTGCGAGCCACGGTTTGTACCGGGCAGATGTAGGGGATTTACATGAGGACTATATCCGTCCACAGGAAAATGGAAGCCATTATGATTGTGAATATGTAGAGCTTAACAACAGCCGATATGGAATTGTGGTATCTGCGGAAAATGCCTTCTCATTCAATGCTTCTTATTATACGCAGGAAGAACTTGAGAAGAAAACGCATAATTATGAACTGACAGAATCAGATAGTGTAGTATTTTGCGTTGACTACGCATTAAATGGCATTGGTTCTAATAGTTGTGGTCCAGTTGTATTGGAGCAGTACCGATTTGATGATGTATTATTCCGGTTCCAGTTTACACTGATACCGTATGTAAAGGGATAATAAAGTTTCATGTAACCCGTAAACAAGGAAAGAGAGTCTGATTGTAATGTAAAATCCGGATATACAGAGCAATCAGACAAAATCAGAGAAAAAAACAGAATTAGATATCATATGGTTAGCCATATTGAGATTCTAAGTGCGATGAAGATGAGGAGCAGAGAAATTCTATGGAAGAAAAAAAGTATTTGAAATGGTATAACAAAATTGGATACGGATCAGGTGATATTGCAGGTAATGTAGTCTATGCGTTCCTGACATCTTTTATGATGGTCTATCTGACGGACTCGGTAGGACTTGCTGCAGGTGTCGTAGGTACCCTGATTGCCGTATCAAAACTATTTGATGGTTTTACGGATATATTTTTTGGATCAATGATTGACAAAACACACAGTAAAATGGGAAAAGCGAAACCCTGGATGCTATACGGATATATTGGTTGTGCCATTACGCTGGTCTGCTGTTTTGCAGTACCGGTCAGCTTGGGAACAACGGCTAAATATGCATGGTTCTTTATCTCTTATACACTGTTAAATGGTGTGTTTTATACAGCAAACAATATTGCTTATTCAGCACTTACGTCACTGATTACAAAGAACAGCAAAGAGCGTGTGCAGATGGGATCTTATCGTTTTATTTTTGCGTTTTCAACAAGTCTTCTGATTCAGGCAATTACAGTTGGATTTGTAGATAAATGTGGTGGAGATGCTGCGGCATGGAGAACGGTTGCTATTATCTATGCAATCATTGGTCTTGTCATAAATACGATTTCAGCACTTTCTGTTAAGGAACTTCCTGAGGAAGAACTTAACGAAGGAGAAGTAAAGGATGATAATGAAAAGTACGGAATGGTACAGGCATTCAAGCTTCTTGTCAAAAACAAATATTACATGATGATTTGTGGAACATATATTTTACAGCAGTTATATGGTGCCATGATTGGAGCTGGCATTTATTACATGACATGGGTACTGAAAAATAAGAATTTGTTTGGACAATTTGCATGGGCAGTAAATATTCCACTGATCATTGCCCTGATTTTCACACCGACATTAGTTGGTAAGTGGAAAGGTATGTATAAACTGAACTTAAGAGGTTATGTCTTAGCAGTCATCGGTAGAGCACTTGTTGTTGTTGCCGGATATATGGGCAGTGTTCCGCTGATGATGGCGTTTACAGCTCTTGCAGCCTTAGGTCAGGGACCATGGCAGGGAGATATGAATGCAGTTATCGCATCCTGCTCTGAATACACTTATCTTACACAGGGAAAGAGAATTGACGGAACGATGTACTCTTGTACTTCTCTTGGCGTAAAAATCGGTGGAGGTATTGGAACCGCTGTTGTTGGATGGATGCTTGAGTTCAGTGGATATGTCGGAACAAATGCAACTCAGCCGCAGTCTGCACTTGACATGATGCAGTTTATGTATCTTTGGCTTCCGTTAATCTTTGATGTATTGATTATGTTTGTACTTTCAAGAATGAATGTAGAAGATGCAAATAAAAAACTGAAAGCAGAAAAAGGAATTGCTGCAGATGAAGTAACAGATGCATCAGACATAAATTAGAATTGACAGGAGAAAGCGTTGTCTGGTCGTTGCTCGATGAGACAGTGCTTTTTTCTATATATAAAGTGATAGAACTGTATTTTGAAAATAAAAAAGGACCACTTCATTTTTGTGAAATGGCCTTAAGAAAATATTCAGTTTTCACAAAATAGTCCTTTTAGTATTTATACATGGTAAGGATGCTCAAAATATTCAGTGTAGAATACTAAAAGGTCATTCATATATCTTTTTAGGTTGCTCATTTGCAATTCCTCCTTTCCTTATTTACAAGTTGATTATAAGATAGGTGTAAAAGGATTGCTTGCCAAATCGAAAGAAGATATAGACAAATGTTGCAAAGGGGAGTATTTCATGCAGTTAAAATATGTTGACACAAAAGAGGAGATCATAGCAATAAATAGGAAGTCAAAACATATTGAACCACATCTTCATAATGCACTGGAGATCGTTTGTGTAACAAGTGGAGCATTAGAACTTGGTGTCGGACAGGAACTATACCATATGGAAAAAGGAGATATAGGCTTTGTATTTCCAGATGTTATTCATCACTATCAGGTACTGACACCCGGTGTAAATAAAGCGACTTATCTGATTGCATCGCCATTTACGATAGCCAAATTTGCAGATATCATGCAATCCATGGCTCCTGAATACCCAATCATCAAAGCGGAAAAGGTTGAACCGGAGGTATATAGGGTTATAAATGCAATTTTAGAGACAGAACAGTCGGATATTACTGTTGCACAGGCATATCTTCAAATTGTGTTGGCACGCTGCATAGGAAAATTAAATTTGGTAGAAAAGAGCAGTGTTGGGAGCAATGATCTTATTTACCAGACAGTTTCCTATATATCAGCAAATTTCAAGAAGAAGTTTTCGTTAGAAGAGATGGCAAAAGACCTGGGCGTGGGCAAATATGTTTTATCCAGACTCTTTTCCAAGACATTCCATAGAAACTTTAATCAATATCTTAACGATGCAAGGCTGAACTATGCATGCCATCGTTTGGAAAATACGAGTGATTCTATTACAAATATTTGTCTGGATAGTGGATTTGAAAGTCAGAGAACGTTTAACCGAGTATTTAAAGAAAGATATAAAATATCACCAAGTGATTATCGAAGTACTTGTGTGAAAGAGATGTTGTCATGAAAAGGACGAAATCTGGGAGGGAGGCAGCACAAGCCAGTTCTCTCCGGTAATGACATTAAGAAATTTGGAGTGGCGAAGACACAGACACTGGAAGAATATTATAATGAAGAAATTCGAAAAGTGAGAATTTCAGCTATGAGTCATTGCTGATTATAAAGTTGGGGAACAAAAATACTCCCCAACTTTATAAAAAGAATTCCCCAAATAGGAAAAAATGAAATTGAAATCAAGCAACAAATGCTCAGAATCATTCCCCCATTTAAAAAATTGGGGAACACAGGAAATCGTTAATTAGCCGGAAAGACCAATTTCTCGAAAATACTGATAAATACATAGCTGTATTATATATAGGTAGCAATACAGGCAGGAAGGTAAATTCAGAAGTTCGCAAATCAGGCTGGAATGTAATCGTTTAGCACAAGCACGGCGTATATAAAAACTGTACATATTAACCAAAGAACTCTTGCATAATCTAATAAAATTGTTATAATTGACTTATTAGATATAGTAAGTATAGGAGGTTTTTGACGTGAAGCAGTTAAATGAAAAAGTTGCTATTGTAACAGGAGCAGGTCAGGGAATAGGTAAAGGAATTGCTCTTTGTCTTGCAAAAAGAGGGGTTAAGGTTATTGCAACGGGACGTAGAGCAGAGCCAATTGAGCAGACAATTGCAGAGATTAAGGAATTAGGTGGAGAAGGCTTCGCCATGACATGCGATTCAGCAGACAGAGCAAGAGTTGAAGAGGTTGTTAATGTTGCTGTAGAAAAGTATGGAACAGTTGATGTTGTAGTTAATAACGCACAGGCTATCGTTCCTTCTGCTCCAGTTGAAGAAACTTCTTATGATAATATGCTTAAGGCATGGCAGAGTGGTGTAATTGGTTCGCTTAACTATATGCAGGCTGCATTCCCTTATATGAAGGAACAGCATGAAGGAAGAATTATTAACTTCGCTTCTGCAACAGGTATGTTTGGTATTGCAGGACAGTTAGCTTATGGTTCTAACAAGGAAGCATTAAGAGGTATGACTAAGATTGCAGCTAAGGAATGGGGACAGTATGGTATATGTGTCAATATCGTTCTTCCAGGAGCGGAATCACCAGCAGCTAAGGCATGGGCTGAGAAAT
>OHRN01000850.1_pt1 | contig 11450 bp, 8 predicted proteins | sample 1578431 | NCBI WGS metagenome assembly OHRN01 (sample SAMEA3879507, study PRJEB24766) | human gut metagenome | biome: human-associated habitat; feature: feces | place: USA | collected 1985/1987 | reverse complement strand
TAATAAATACAACACCTTTATGACTATAAGCCTCATCTACTGCATGTTTCCAGTCTTCATCAATCTTCACTGGAAAGTCTTCTGCAAGAGCTTTGGCAGTTGCACGACGAGGATGATCAAACTGAGTAACAGTAATATCCTTTGATAAAGATAATAATGTTTCTAACATATGATGGGTATCTTTATCTCCTAGTGCGGAAAAGATGATTTTAATATCACTAAAATCACGGGCACTTTCAAAGAAGGCATCCATTCCTTCTCTATTATGTGCACCATCTAGGATAATTAAAGGATTTTGATGAATTGTTTCAAAACGTCCTTCCCATACTGCATCATGCATACCTTTTTCTAGATCTGCATCTTTGAATGGGAATTCTTTTCTAATATATTCTAATATATTAATCGCAAGTGCACTGTTAGTAACCTGATAATGTGCTGAAGTAGATAAAGATATATGATAACCATGATAATCATAAGAAATAGAAGCACCATAATAGACACGTTTAGGTTTTCTTATTTCTATAACATAAGAATGATGCTTATGAGCTTCTTCATAGAAGACTTCTAGACATTCCGGTCTTCTTTCAGCTGTCATATAAGGAATACCACGTTTAATGATTCCTGCTTTACTTCTTGCAATACTCGCATATGTATTTCCTAAGAAGTTTATATGATCTAAACCAATATTTGTATTGACTGTAAGTATTGGTGAAATGATATTAGTGGCATCTAGTGTTCCACCAAGCCCTACTTCAAATAAGGCTATATCTACACCCTGTTCAATAAAATACATAACTGCGATAAATACTTCTATTTCAAACTTAGAAAGCTCATAAGCCATCCAATCATCCATATAACGATTTGCATATCTTACAATAGTCGCTTCATCAATTGGTTTATCATTCACACGAATAATATCTAAACGATTTACTAAAGCAGGAGAAGTAAATGTACCTACCTTATAGCCTGCACATTTTAATACTTCTTTTGTATAGTTAGTTGTAGAACCCTTCCCATTTGTACCGCCAATATGAATACATGTTAATTTAGTTTGAGGATCATAGAAATCATACATAAAGTTCTTAAAGTTTGTGAGAGAATAAACTCGATCCTTTTGTGCCTCAATAAACGCTAAAACCTGATCATAATCACTAAAACGAGGAAGAACAGAGATTGTCTTCTTCAATAAATAACGACCATTAGATTCTACATCTACACTATAGTCATGCTGCTTAAAGAAAGAAAGATGTTCTTCATCTGTATAAGCAGTTAGTTCTTTTGTAACAAATCTTTCAGCAAGTTCAAGCAGTTCTTCTTGTACAAGAGTATCCTGATAATCTTCTGATACATAAACAAAAGATATATTAGAAAGATCTAAGAGTTCTAATATTCCTATAATCACTTCTCCACTGTAGGCTAAAAAGATCATCTTACAGGGATCTTTTAAAGCTCTTGATGTTTCATAATAATCTTTCGCAAGAAACTGGACAATTGCGTCTATATCTTCTTTTGTCGCAATCTTATATTCAAAATTTTCATTCATTTATATCACCTGTTGATATCTTAAAGTAAAAAGGATGGTTTGACCATCCTTTTTTTCTTAATTATTAGATTTTCTCAAAACGATCAACGTCAACTACAAATACTGTTGCCCCACCAACAAGTACATCTACCATGATTGGTGTAAAGAATTCACCCATTTCAGTAGGTGGTACTGTAGGTTCCTTTTCTACACGTTTCTTTGCATTGGCTTTAATGATTTCAATAGCGCTATCTACCTTATCATCATTTGTTCCTACAAAGAATGTAGTATTCCCTTTCTTTAAGAAACCTCCTGAAGTAGCAAGCTTTGTGACAAAGAATCCACCTTCAGTTAAAGCGCTCTGGACAGTTGAACTGTCATCATTATTCACAATCGCAATTATCAGTTTCATACTATTGACCTCCTAATACGAATTAGTTTGTACATATATTCTAGCATATTCAAAGACAAAAATACATACATATTATATAATGGCTCATGGTGATTTATATGAGTATACAAGAAAAATTAATAAAGTGGTATGAAGTCAATAAACGTGATCTTCCTTTTAGAGATATTAAAGACCCTTATAAAATCTGGGTAAGTGAGATTATGCTGCAACAGACGACTGTCACTGCAGTGATTCCCTATTATAAACGTTTTATTGAAAGATTTCCGGATATAGAAACACTTGCGAATGCAACAATAGAAGAAGTCTATAAGTATTGGGAAGGGTTAGGGTATTATCGTCGTGCTTTGCATCTTCATAAGAGTGCTAATCTGATGAAAGATACATTCCCTAAGGAGTATAAAGACATTCTCGCGCTTATTGGTGTAGGCCCCTATACTGCAAGTGCTATTATGAGTTTTGCGTATCATAAGCCTTATATTGCGGTAGATGGGAATGCCTTAAGAGTATTGAGTAGATTATATGCGATAGAAGAGAATATTGCGTTAAATAAGACTGTGAAGATAATCACAGATATAGGTAATCAACTCGTTATTGGTTATGATTCAGCAAAGATCAATCAAGGGATTATGGATTTTGCGAATGCGGTATGTTTACCTGTTCACCCTCATTGTAATGAATGTCCACTCCAGGAGGAATGCATTGCCTATTTGACAAATAAGCAGAACGTGCTACCTATTAATATAAAAAAAGTAAATAAGAAAAGCTTATCTTATATTACAGGTATTGTAGTATATGATGATGAAGTGATGCTTATTAAAAATAAAAATGGGCTACTAGAAAATATGCATTTACTTCCTCAATATGAAGTAGAGAGTCCTTATTCCTTTATAGAAGCATTTAAAGAAGACTATGGGATAGACTTAGAGGTATTATCACATTTAAAGGATTTTAAGCATGTATTTACTCATCGTACATGGTATATGCATGTATATGTATTTAAAGCAGATATTCGTTCTATTGACTTCTATACAAAAAATAAGCAGGAGGAATTAACTATTCCTACTGCCCATAAAAAGATATTGAAATATTATGAAGGCTGATTAGAAATAATCAGTCTTATTTGTTCATGTCATATTTTTCAATGATTCTAGCAACAACTGGATGACGCACTACATCAAGTGCTGTTAAGTAAACAAAGGAAATACCTTTGACACCATCTAAGATCTTCATAGCATGTTTAAGACCATTTGTTGTCTGTTTAGGTAAGTCAATCTGAGTAATATCCCCTGTAATACACATCTTAGAGTTAAAACCTAAACGTGTAAGGAACATCTTCATCTGATTGTCTGTTGTATTTTGTGCTTCATCTAAAATAACGTAAGCATCTTCTAGTGTACGCCCACGCATATAAGCAAGTGGCGCTATTTCGATAATACCCTTTTCGATTAATTTCTCTGTATTTTCTGCACCTAACATATCATAAAGTGCATCATAAAGAGGTCTTAAGTAAGGGTCAATCTTTTCTTTAAGGTCTCCAGGAAGAAACCCTAGGTTTTCTCCTGCTTCTACAGCTGGTCTAGTGAGAATGATTTTTTGTACTTCATGATTCTTTAATGCCTGTACAGCAAACACTACAGATAAGTATGTTTTACCTGTACCCGCTGGACCAATTGCGAACACCACATCATGATCTTTTAAAGAATGATAGTATTCTAGCTGTCCCATTGTCTTAGGATATATGATCTTGCCATGACTTGTACGGGCAATATGAATATCAAATAGAGAATCCATTTCATCAAGCTTACCATTACGTCCTAACTTGATTGCGTACACCACATCTCTTTTAGAAATACGTACATCCTTTTTAGTAAGTTTAGCAAGTACCTGAATCACCTTTTCTAATACAGGATCACTATGATCTAAATAAATGTCTGTACCACGGACATTGATTGCATTCTCAAATTCATCTTCCAATAAAGCGATATTTTCATCACTTGGGCCACACAACAATTGAATGGCATCTAAGCTATAATCACTTAACTGAATCACTTTTTCCATAAAATCATCCTTTCATTGAAAAAAAGAAGAGTCAGATGACTCTTCTAAAAATAAATCTTATCTACGACGTTTCTTCTGGTTCTTTCTAGCTGCTTCTGATTTCATTTTTCTCTTTAAACCAGGTTTAACATAGAATTCTCTTTTACGAGCTTCAGCAAGGGTTCCTGTTCTAGAAACTTGTCTCTTAAAACGACGTAAAGCATCATCTAAAGATTCATTTTCTCTTACTACTGTCTTTGCCATTGAACTTTCCCCCCTTTACCGCTAAATTCGAATATGATTATACACAATGATTTTTAATAATGCAAGCCTTTTTTGACTTTTATTTTTCAAGTTTTACATATCATCTTCTAATTGTTCATTATAGAGTTTTTTCGCATATTCCTGAGCAATGAATTTATCTCCGGGATAAGGTGTATTACCCACTAGTGATGTCATGAACTGTTCATGGCCTTTTCCTAAAATCAAAATAACATCACCTGGACAAGCTGCATCTATTGCCTGCTGAATGGCATAACGACGATCAGTAATAATCACTGAAATAGGATCAACAATCTGTTCTTGAATCTGTGAACAGATGCCTTCGATATCATCATCTCTTTCATCCTGTTCTGTCAATATAACATAATCACAATACTTATTAGCAAGTGCACCTATCTTACTTCTTTTATGGATATCTTTACGTCCTGGTGCACCAAATACCGCAATTAAATGACCATTTCCTTTAACACTATGGACAAACTTGAATACTTCCTCAAAGTTATGTGCATGCTGACAATAATCAACAATAATATGAAAATGCTGTTTAACAGGGACAACTTCCATTCTACCTTCTACTGGCTGAATATATTTAATCGCATTCACAATTTCATCCGGTGTCATTTCTAAGGCATAAAGGGTTGTCAATATTGCAAGAGTGTTAGATATATTAAATGGTGCAATAATAGGAACTTCTACATGATAGTAATGATTTTTAATATAGATATTAAATGCTGAATGATCTATATAATATTCAATCTCACGGGCCATAATATCTGCTTTATGATGAATACCATAGGTTAATATTTTAGCATGATCCGCCATATCCTTATAGTTAGTCGTTAAATAATGATTAAAACGTACTTCATCTGCATTAAGAATGGCATAACCACCTTCTTTAAGCAATCTAAAGAGTTTAACATAAGATGTCATCAGGTTATCTACAGTTCCATGGAAGTCCATATGTTCTTCATAGGCATTAGTAAATACCGCAATACTGAAATTAACTGAATCAACACGCTTTAAAGCTAAGCCATGAGAAGAGACTTCTAGAGTAAAGCCCTTCACATTCTCTTTAACCATGTTATAGAAGTTACGATGTAAACAAATAGGATCTGGTGTAGTACCAGTCATCTGCATCATTGTAGGTCCATATTCTATTCCGTTGTTACCTACATAGCCCATCTTCAAATAACGTCCTAGTAGTCTTGCGACAACACGGGCTACGACTGTTTTACCACTTGTTCCTGTAACACCTATTCCTGTCATCTTATAGGAAGGATGATCATAGAAGAGATCTGCCACACGATTAAGTTCATCTAAGACATCTGATACCTGAATATAAACAATGCCCTGATAATAACGACGTAACGGCTTAGAATGAACAATACATTTAGCACCTTGGAAGATGGCATCATCGACATATTTATGACCATCTGTCACAAGACCTTCAATACAGAAGAAGATAGAATCCTTTCTTACATAACGGGAATCGCTATGAATAGATTCAATCTTTATATCACTTTCAACTTTAAAAAGCTCATTAAGCTTCTTCACTAGAAACCACCCCGATTAAATCATAACCTCGATGATCTGTTACCTTTACTTTATAAATATGTCCTTCTTTTAAAGAATGATCTGCAACAAGAACCTTTAAGTAATTAGAGGCATGTCCTACCATGTAGCCATCCTTTTCTTCTTCAATAAGCACTTCGAGTTCCTTATTCATTTCAGATAATGCGAATTCAGTTTTTAATTCATCAGAAAGCTGCAATAGTCTTCTAACACGATCTTTCTTGATATCTCCTGGTATCTGATTTGGCATTCTATCTGCTGGTGTTCCCTTTCTTCTTGAATAAGGGAAAACATGCAGTTGATTGAAATGAAGTTTTTTAATCCAGTTATATGTATCAACGAAGTCTTCTTCTGTTTCTCCAGGGAATCCTACAATGACATCTGTAGTAATAGAGATACCTGGTAACGCTTCTTTAAGTTCAAAATATTTCTTTTCAAATTCAGCTGTATTATAATGTCTTGCCATTCTTCTTAGAATAGAATCTGTACCAGACTGAATAGGAATATGTAAATGATCTACGATAATAGGACTTCTTCCAATAAGTTCAATAATTTCATCACTCACCTGACTCATTTCAATAGAAGAAATACGTAATCTCTTTAATCCCTTGATTTTAGTTGTTAAGTCTACTAATAGATCATAGAAAGAATAATTGTCTAAATCCACACCATAACCCGCTGTATGAATACCAGTTAAGACGATTTCTACAAACCCTCTATCTACAAGTTCCTGAGCCTGTCTTAAAACATCTTCTTTAGGACGAGAACGAACGCCACCACGTGCATAAGGGATAATACAATATGTACAGAAGTTATTACATCCATCCTGAATTTTTAGGAAGGCTCTTGTTTTATTTTCAAATGCATGAATACTTAAGTCTTCAAAACGAGAGACCTTCATAACATTTTCTATTTTCACAATCTGTTTATGTGTCATCTTATATTCTTCTACAAAGTCTACAATAGAAGCACGATGTTGTGTTCCAAGTACTATAGAAACACCTTCTATTTCTGTGATTTCTTCACTTGCCACCTGTGAATAGCATCCCACTACACAGATTACTGCATCAGGATTAGTACGATGTGCCTTACGGATCATCTGTCTTGATTTAGAGTCCCCTGTATTTGTGACAGTACATGTATTAATAACATATACATCTGCAGGAGATTCAAAGTCGATATTGTCATACCCTCTTTTCTTGAATATTTCTAACATCGCTTCTGATTCGTAGCTGTTTACTTTACAGCCTAATGTATGAAAAGCAACTGTTGCCATTGTCTCACTTCACTTTCTTTATTAATTTCTTATATGTACGATCACTAATTAATTGATGATCATACATGTATTCTATGAACTGTGTATATTCACCATGTTCATAATAAACCACTAATTCTTTTGCATCTTCAATAGATGCCCTGTTAGAATGACGATTATCATCACCAATCACAATACGACAAATCAGTGAATAGTCTTCTTTCACAAATAAATAGATAGCGCCTAATTCTTCATAATAATAGGCAATATGGGATTCATTTTCATATACTTTTTCTAAGCTGGAAAAAGGTGTATCAAATACAACTGGTCCATAATATCTAAAAGCAGTATCTAGTGTAATTGGCTGATTCTTCACATATTCTGCATGCTGCTTTAATAAGAGAATCTGATAATCATTGATATACCAATTATTGATATCAGGAGAATAGATAGGAATATAAATATCTCGTGAACTTTCTTCATCATAAAAATGAGGGAGTGTTTCTAATACATTCTTTAAATCATTATTAAACATCTTTCTTTTTTCTTCATAGGTAATATATTCAAACATATCATAATGACCTGACGCAAAAAGATTATAGGAACCTTCAATTGCATCTTTTACATCTAGTGCACGCAAAAGGATTTCCATATTGAATAATTCAATTTCTGATTTAACCTTAAAACGAATATTCAAGTCTTCTAATTCTTTTTTATGTTCTTCACAATAATGATATAAGTTTGTTTTATTGTATTTTATATCCCTGCTGTATTTATTAATGACTGCAATAAAGTTCATATTAATCCCCCAATTCTCTTCTATACCCTATAACACTAAGCATATATAAAGGTGCTGTCTCACTTCTTAAAATACGATTACCAATAGAGCATGGCACAACACCCATTGACTGCATCTTTTCTACTTCCTGAAGATCAAAACCACCCTCTGGTCCTACTATAATAGTAATAGATGTATGAAGATCATTGAGTGCTTTTGTGAAAGCATGATGTTCTCCATTCTTACTTTCTTCCTCATATGCCACAACATTCACTTCAGATAAATAATCCTTTAATTGTGATAATTGAATAGGAGGTGTAATCTCAGGAACAATCTGTCTATGACATTGTTCACTTGCTTCCTGAGCGATACGTACAAAACGTTCCTTCTTCTTGTTGAAACGTCCTTCATCCATTTTCACTATACTTCTAGAAGCACGCAAAGGAACTATACGTGTAACACCTAGTTCTGTTGCTTTTTGAATCACAAATTCAAACTTATCACTCTTTGGCAAACCATAAATAAGTGTTACTTCAACATCTAATTCATTATCTTCCTGAAGTTCTTCTTTAATTTGTAGTAAACCCTGCTTTGTATCGATGATTTCACATAAGTAAACATGCTTGTCTTCATCAATACAAATGACATGTTCACCCTTTTCCATACGCATTACTTTAGTAATATGCTTATACATAGAATCATCAGTGATAATGACGTCATTTTGTCTATAATTATTTTTAATAAAATATCTCTGCATAATCATCTCTCTCCTCTAGCATTCTAACATTTTTATGAAACAATGAAAAGAAAAAGAAGATAGGGGGGGTTCTATCTTCTTTCAAATAACTTATGCTTCTTTAGCTATAAATCCGTTATCATAGTCAATTACTACATGACTGTTGGCATGGATTGTACCTTTGATTATTTCTCTTGCAAGCATTGTTTCAATATGTGACTGAATATAACGCTTGATTGGACGTGCACCAAATGTGGCATCAAATGCATCTTGTGCAATTCTATTTTCAGCTGCATCAGTGACTTCTAGAGTAATCTTCTTTTCTTCTAGACGACCTTCAAGTTCATGAATAAACTTATCAATAATCTTATAAACAACACTTGAATCAAGTGAGTTGAACATAACGATTTCATCAATACGGTTTAAGAATTCAGGTTTGAAGTGCATCTTTAATTCATTATCTACTTCTTTACGTGTTTCTTCATTGTTACCCTGTAACAAGTACTGAGAACCAATATTAGAAGTCATAATGATAATTGTATTCTTGAAGCTGACTACATTACCCTTAGAATCTGTTAAACGACCATCATCTAGAATCTGTAATAAGATATTGAAGACATCTGGATGGGCCTTTTCAATTTCATCTAATAAGACAATACTATATGGAGCACGTCTCACAGCTTCAGTTAACTGTCCACCTTCTTCATAACCTACATATCCTGGAGGAGCACCTAATAAACGAGAGACACTATATTTCTCCATATATTCACTCATATCGATACGTACGATATTCTTTTCACTATCAAAGAGCTGTTCTGCTAAAGTTTTCGCTACTTCTGTCTTACCTACACCAGTAGGACCTAGGAACAAGAATGAACCAATAGGTCTATTCTCATCATTGATACCAGCACGGCTTCTAAGTATTGCATCAGTGACCTTAGTAATTGCTTCATCCTGACCAATAACTCTCTTCTTCATAATATCTTCAAGATGTAATAGTTTTTCTTTTTCTGATTCCATTAACTTAGAAACTGGAATATTAGTCCATCTAGAGATGACTTCAGAAATAGTATCTACAGTGACCTTTTCCTGTAATAGAGCATCATCATTTTCTTTAGCCTGATATTCTTCTATCTCTTTATTAATAGCTGGAATAGTCTGGTATTTAATTTTAGAGGCTTCTTCTAGGTTACCCTGAGATTCAAACTGTGCCATCTGTGTTTCTAAACGTACTTTTTGGTTCTTTAAATCCTTGATATGATCCACTTGAGACTTTTCTGATTTCCACTGTTCAGTTAAGCCAGAAATCTTTTCATTTAATGAAGCAATTTTTTCTTTGATTTCTTCTAGTCTCTTTTCGTTATCTTCAGTTGAATCTTCTTTTTCAATAGAGATTCTTTCCATTTCTAGACGATTCTTATCACGAGTAATTGTATCTAGTTCTTCAGGCATAGAGTCAATTTCCATACGTACTGAAGCACATGCTTCATCAATAAGGTCAATGGCCTTATCTGGTAAGAAACGATCTGTAATATAACGATCACTCATATGCGCTGCTGCGATAATTGCACTATCTTGGATCTGAACACCATGATGAGATTCAAATGGTTCCTTTAAACCTCTTAGAATTGCAATTGTATCATCAATATCAGGTTCTTGTACCAATACCTTCTGGAAACGTCTTTCTAAGGCTGCATCCTTTTCAATATACTGACGATATTCATCCAATGTTGTTGCACCAATACAATGTAATTCACCACGTGCTAACATTGGTTTTAATAAGTTAGCGGCATCCATAGCACCATCTGTCTTACCTGCACCTACTAGCTGATGGATTTCATCAATAAACATAATGATTTGTCCTTCAGATTTCTTGATTTCATTTAAAACAGCTTTTAATCTTTCTTCAAATTCACCACGATATTTAGCACCTGCCACTAGTGAACCTAAATCAAGCTCAAATAAAGTTTTATCTTTTAATGTTTCAGGTACATCGTTCTTAACTATACGCCAAGCAAGTCCTTCTACAATCGCAGTTTTACCTACACCTGGTTCACCAATCAAAATTGGGTTATTCTTTGTTTTACGTGATAAAATCTGAATAACACGTCTAATTTCTTCATCACGACCAATAACTGGATCAATCTTGCCATCTTTTACATCTTTAACAAGATCACGTCCATATTTTTCTAGTACTTCATAATTATTTTCTGGGTTTGGAGTATCCACTTTATGTCCTCCTCTCATTTCCTTAATTACTTTTTCAACTTCTTTTTTATTTAAATTATAACGAGATACAAAGTTTTTAATAAAGGTGCTTTGCGTATTAAATAATGCAAGAATAAGATGTTCTACACTCATATAGTCATCTTTATATTCTGTCTTAATTCTTTCAGCATTCGCAATCCAGCTATTGAGATCATAGCTTAAACGAAGCTGATCCTGAGTCACCTGCCCAACGCTTGGCTTCTTATTAATCTCCTCATTTAATAAATCCTGTACTTCTGGGATAGAGATATTAAGTTTTGTCAGTACTCTATAGAAAATACCAGAACTATCTTCTAATAATGCATACATGAGATGTTCAACATCAACAATCTGTTGATTCAGAGCTAACGCATTCTGAGCTGCACGTCCAAATGCTTCCTGCATTGCTTCTGTCCATTTTTCACCATTCATCGCAATCACTCCTTTAGCACTCTTCTTTCTCTTGTGCTAATGCTAGTATATCACTTTTATTAGCACTGTCAATAGTTGAGTGCTAATTTTTTGAGATTTTTTTGCAAACCTTGATTTTACGAGGTTTGCAACACTTTTTCTTCCTTATAATCATCACTTTTTCTTGATTTGACACCA
>OHRN01000838.1_pt1 | contig 11597 bp, 8 predicted proteins | sample 1578431 | NCBI WGS metagenome assembly OHRN01 (sample SAMEA3879507, study PRJEB24766) | human gut metagenome | biome: human-associated habitat; feature: feces | place: USA | collected 1985/1987 | reverse complement strand
TGCTTTGATGTTGATGCACGATGCCTTGCAGTTGCGGGCACAAAGTCCGCAACTGTTGCACTTCTTTGTGTCAATTACCGGTTTCAGCAAGGAATACTTCGAGAGGAAGCCAAGCACTGTACCTACCGGACAGATGGTGTTGCAATAGGTACGTCCACCTCGCCATGCCAGCACGATGAGGACCACCAGAGTGACCGTGGCAATCAGCAGGGTAGGGAGACTCTTCATCCATACATCCGTTTCATAGAAGGCATAGCTGTCAGCACGTTCGGCCAGGTAGGCCAGTCCGTTGTTTGCCCACTGGTAGAGTGGGGAGAAAAGGCTGGAAACGATGCGCCCGTATGAGCTGTAAGGGGCCAGCAGCACGACAAAAGAGTTCAGTCCGCCGATAATGGCAAGTACGAATACTCCCAGCACACCGTAGCGTAGCCATTTCAGTGCGGACGAGTAGCGGAAACGGTTTTTCTTCCGTTTGGCGGAGAGCCAGGAAACAATGTCCTGGAATACTCCCAACGGGCAGATGACGGAGCAGTAGATGCGTCCGAATACCAAGGTCAGCACTGCAAGAAACAGTACTACACCGATGTTCAGTGCCAGCACGGCCGGCAGGAATTGTATCTTCGCCATCCATCCGAACCAGGCATGCAGTGTTCCCGTGAAGTCGAGGAACAACAGCGTGATGAGTGCGAAGAAGATGACGGCAAGGGTCAGTCTGATGGTACGTAGCATAAATGTATTGTATAGCGATTAGTATTCGTTCTTTATACCTTTTTTCCCATCTCGTAGGCTTCGTGCATGGAAGGCTTGTCGTTTATCTCGCCCACCTTCCAGGCACCCACGCCATAAATGGTGCCGCATTCTTTGGGCTCTTCCAGGCAGTCGAGGAAGCCACGGAAACCATCGATGGTACGCTCCATCATGGGGACACTTTCTTCGGCGGCGGCGATGATGAAGTAGAACTCCTTGTCCTTTATTTCAAGGTAGCGTGCGCAACAACGGTCAATCAGTGTCTTCATCTGCGCGCTCATGGTGTAGAAGTAGACGGGGGTTGCCATGACGATGACGTCGGCGGCAATCATCTTTTCCACCACTTCGGCGGCATCGTCCTTTTGCGGGCAGGGTTTGCCGTACATGCTGCATACGCTGCATCCCGTGCAGTAGTTGATGTGCTTGTCTTTCAGGAAAATCTTTTCTACTTGATGTCCGGCCTCTGCGGCACCGCGCATGAATTCATTGCACAAGAGGTCGGAGTTTCCATTCCTGCGGGGACTGGAGGAGAGGATTAATACTTTTTTGCTCATATTCGTTGTTCGTTAGTTAGTAAATGATTACGTGCTGCAAAAATAGGCAGGTTTTATGAGAATGGCAGTATACAAATTACGGTTGTTGTTACCTAAATTACTGATTCATTCCAAAAGTATCTCCCGTTCGATGCCGGTGTCTTTCAGAAACTCCCGGTCGTGGCTGATGGCAATTACGGTGCCGGCGTAGTCGCGTATCGTTGCCGTTATTATTTCTATACTCTCGATGTCCAGATTGTTGGTGGGTTCGTCCAGAATGAACATATCCGGGGTATTGTCGGCAATCATCAGGCAGCAGAAGGAGAGGCGCATCTTTTCGCCGCCACTCAGTTTGCCGCACGGCTTGTTCCACACGTCGCGGGGAAAGAGGTAACGGTTGAGGATGGTTTTCACTTCATGTTCCGGCAGGTGGCGGTGGTTGAAAGCTTCTGCTTGTTGGAGTACGCTGCGCTCATTACGGACGAGGGAGTATTCTTGGTCCAGATAGACGGAGGTGAAGCCGGCACGCTCCATCACTCCGTCGGTGGGGTGCAATTCGCCCATGATGAGTTTCAGCAGGGTTGTTTTTCCACTGCCGTTTTTTCCTTTCAAGCTGAGGCGGTCGCCGCTTCTCAACTGGAAGGTGAGGGAGGAAGACCAGAGCTCCTTTACTGCCTCCGGACGGGTTGTCTCCATAGGAGAAGCCGCGAGGCTGGGATAATGAAAGTTGACGTCCTTTGCCTTGACCAGAACTTTCCCCACATGCAGATGAGAGGCATTGAAGTCTGTTTTCAGTTTGTCTGTCTGTGGCAGTGAACTTTTGATGCCTGACATTTCTGCCTGCAATTTTTCCGTTTTCTCCGTATGAATGCTGCTGAGTCTGCTGCTGCTGTTTTCCGCATTGTTTTTCAGTGCTCCCATCATGATGCGGGGAATCCCCTTTTTAATGGAGTTTTTTTCTCCCCGCACATTCTGTTTGGACTTCCGTTCTTCTACTTCGCGTGCCACTTTGCGTGCAAGGCGCAGGGCTTTCTGCTTCTCTTCCAGTTGTTGGGTAAGGGCTTTCTGTTGCAGGGCCTTCTGTTTTTTGTAGAAGTCGTAGTTTCCGCTGTAATACGTCAATCCCTGGGAGGAGAGTTCGCAGATGGCAGGCAACTGATTCAGTAGCGTGCGGTCGTGACTGATGACGAGCACGGTAGCCGATGTCCGTCGTATCAAGTTATACAGACGTTCCCGTCCATCCGCGTCCAGATAGTTGGTCGGTTCGTCCAGCAGGATGGCTGTTGGGTTGTGCAACTCCATGCCTGCCAGGAAGATGCGGGTCTTTTCGCCGCCGCTAAGTCCTTCCATCGGACGGGAGAGTGGGATACCGTCCAGTCCCCAGCTGTCGAGAGAAGTCTGGGCGCGTTCTTCCACGTTCCAGTCATCATTGAGCGTATTGAAGTGCTTTTCGGTAGCGTCACCGCTTAGGATGGCATGCAGGGCAGATAGCTTGTGGCTGATTCCCAAAGCTTGTGCTATTGTCTGCCGGTCGTATTGTCCGAAGTGCTGGGGCACGTAGTACAGATGTTCGGGGCGTAGCACCGTTCCCGAACTTGGAGACAAGTCTCCTACCAAAATACGCATGAGGGTAGACTTGCCGCAACCGTTATTTCCGGTCAGGGCTATTTTATCTCCGGAGTTGATACTCAAGTGGAGGTGTGAAAACAAGATTTCCTTATCTGCATGGATATAGCTAAGGTCTTTAATGATAAAGCTCATAAGTTTCTACTGTGTTTTTAGAAGTAAGAATGATAGGGGAGATGCAAGCATTCCCCGAAATTGAAATTCTCGAAGGGGAGGGTACAGACAAACACAGTATTGGCTAAACATCTATATAGGTGATGCTCAGCGTTCAGTCTGAAAAAGCATGTTGATAGTGATGTTTACCGGAATGTGCTGTCTTTAGTCGGATATTCTCATCGGTGGAATTAATTGGTTAATGGGTGCAAAGGTAATGATTTCCACTGAATAACAAAGGTTTTTTGTGATATTAATATCGTGTCGGCAAGAAGTTAATATCGTGTTTGCAAGAAATTAACTTCCTGCAGACACGATGTTAGTACTTTATTGGTTCTGTTACTTCATGGCCGAAGCATCGAACGAGAGTGGCAGTAATTCTCCCACATTCTTCAGCTCGTAGATTCCCTTTTTGCCATATAGCAACACCCTCATGGGATGCTTGAAGCGCTTTTCCGTTTCGAGCATCACTTGCCGGCAGGCGCCGCAGGGAGGAATGGGAGACTCCAGGAACTCGTTGTGCTCGTTGCGTGCGGCAATGGCGAGGGTGGTCACTGCCTGGTCGGGATGTTGGGAGTTGGCATAGAATAGGGTGGTGCGTTCTGCACACAGCCCGGAAGGATAGGCGGCGTTTTCCTGGTTGGTGCCGGTCACTACAATACCGTTTGCCAGTCTGGCTGCAGCTCCTACCGAGAAGTGGGAGTAAGGGGCATAGCTGCGGTTGGTAGCCTCGCGGGCGGCATCCATCAGTTCGCGGTCGGCGGCATCCAGTTCTTCATAGTCGTATATCTTGACGGCGATTTCGATATTTAATTCTTTCATAAGGCAAAGGGTTATATTGTAATTAATGTTACAAAGATAGAAAAGAGATTGGTTATTTCAATTCTTTTACGGACTTTTGTGCAGAACTCAACATTTTAAGCATGAAACGGATTTTCAGACTGACTGCTATCATAGCATTTCTTTTTATTTCCATAACAACAGTGCAGGCACAACGCCGGAATGCCCGCTACAATGAGTATATCAAACAGTATGCTCCCCTTGCCGTGGAGCAGATGCAACGTCATAAGATACCTGCCAGCATCACGCTGGCCCAAGGGCTGTTGGAGAGCGGTGCCGGATACAGTGAGCTGGCGCGCAAGAGCAACAATCACTTCGGCATCAAGTGTGGAGGCAACTGGCGCGGACGGACGGTGAGGCATGATGACGATGCCCGCAATGAATGTTTCCGCGCTTATCGCAATCCGAAAGACTCTTATGAAGACCATTCCGATTTCCTGAAACGGGGAGCACGTTATGCTTTTCTTTTCAAACTGAAGATTACGGACTATAAGGGTTGGGCGCGCGGCTTGAAGAAGGCCGGCTATGCTACCGACCCGTCGTATGCCAACCGCCTGATAACCATTATTGAGGACTATGAACTGTATAAGTACGACAGCCGTGGCATGAGCAAACACGATGTCCGCAGTTGGGAGAAGGAACTGAAAAAGAAACCTTGGCTGGCCAATCCGCATCAGGTGTACATTGCCAACGATATAGCTTATGTCGTGGCACGCGACGGAGACACCTTCCAGGTATTGGGCAAGGAGTTTGACATCAGCTGGAAGAAACTGGTGAAATACAACGACCTCCATAAAGAATATACACTGGAGGTGGGAGACATCATCTACTTGAAAGAAAAGCGCAAGAAAGCTGCCAAACCCCATACTGTCTACATTGTGAAGGACGGCGATTCCATGCACTCCATTTCCCAAAAGTACGGTATTCGTCTGAAGAACCTTTATAAGATGAATCGTAAGGATGCGGAATACGTGCCCGAGGTGGGAGACCGCTTGAGATTAAGATAAAGAAGCTATCCGAAAATGTACAGGGTGTCCGAAAACGGACACCCTTCTTTTTTGCCTTTTCGCTTACTTTCAGTGGTTTATGATTTTGGCATGGATTTAGTATATATTAAGCGTTATGTTCGCAAACAATAAAATTTAAAGATATGGATAGAGAAATTCCGAAAGAAGTGCGTAATAAAGAACGCAATAAGAAAATCATCCGCTACGGTGCTATCGGCGTGGCAGGTATCGTAGTGGTCAGTGTACTCATTTCATTGATGCGTACGGGAGTGAAGGAGAAAGACCTTGTATTCTCCAAAGTAGGCAAGGGTACGATTGAAGTCAGTGTCAGTGCCTCCGGAAAAGTGGTTCCTGCATTCGAGGAAATTATAAATTCGCCTATTAATACCCGCATTTTGGAAGTGTACAGAAAAGGTGGTGATAGTGTGGATGTCGGTACCCCTATCCTGAAACTGGACTTACAGAGTGCCGAAACCGACTACAAAAAGATGCTGGATGAAGAGCAGATGCGCAGCTACAAGCTGAAACAGCTGAAACTTGACAACCAGACCAAGCTGACCGACCTTCAGATGAAAATCAAAGTCTCCGCCATGAAGCTGGACCGCATGAAGGTGGAACTGCGTAACGAGCAGTACCTTGATAGCCTCGGTTCGGGCACCACCGACAAAGTGCGCCAAGCCGAACTGAGCTACAATGTAGCACAACTGGAATACGAGCAATTACAGCAGCAGTATGCCAACGAGAAGGAAGTGCTGGCTGCAGAATACCAAGTGCAGGAACTGGATTTCAGCATGTTCCAAAAGACACTGGCCGAAACCAAACGTACGCTCGACGATGCGCAGGTGCGTTCGCCCCGGAAGGCCATCCTTACTTATATCAACAATCAGATTGGTGCCCAGGTTCCCGAAGGCTCACAGATTGCCGTCATCTCCGACTTGAGTCACTTCAAGGTGGAAGGCGAGATTGCCGATACTTACGGTGACCGTGTGGCTGCCGGCGGCAAGGCCATTGTGAAGATTGGCAGCGAAAAGCTGGAAGGTTCCGTAAGCAGTGTTACTCCGCTTTCAAAGAATGGCGTCATCTCCTTTACCGTGCAGTTGAATGAGGACAACAACCGCCGACTGCGTTCCGGTCTGAAAACCGACGTCTATGTGATGAATGCAGTGAAGGAAGACGTGATGCGCATAGCCAATGCCAGCTATTATGTGGGACGTGGGGAGTATGAACTTTTTGTACGCAATTCCGACAAGGAAATTGTAAAGCGCAAGGTGCAGCTGGGCGATTCCAACTTTGAGTTTGTAGAAGTGGTCAGTGGCTTGCAACCGGGTGATGAAGTGGTGGTGAGCGATATGAGTAACTATAAGAACAAGAATAAGTTGAAGCTAAAATGATAAAGGTTTACTTGAAACAAGCCTGGGAGCTGTTGAAGCAGAATAAACTGTTCAGCATGCTCTACATTGTGGGTACGGGGCTGGCCATTGCCATGACAATGATTATGGCGGTGGTGTATTATGCGAAGATTGCGCCCGTCTATCCGGAGGCAAACCGCATGAATACGCTTTACCTCAGCAATTCAAAATTCACGCAGGGAAGCGGCAACAATACCAGGACCATGCAATGGGCTGTTTCCTACAAGGCACTGCAAGACTGGTTCTATCCCGTAGAGAATGCCCTTGTCGTTTCGGCCGAGCTGCATAATGATTTGTCGGAAAACAGTTATATACAGCCTGCCGACTGCAGCGGTGATTTTCCGGTTATGGTAAAGTTGACAGACCCTGCTTTTTTCAAGATATATTCTTTCCAATTCCTGGAAGGTAGTCCATTCACGGCATCCGACCTGGCAAGTGGCATTTCCACTGCTGTCATTACCGATGATTTGGCACGCCGCTTGTTCGGTACGACGGAAGAGGTCGTAGGACGCTCGTTCAGCCTGAACTATATCGACTATCGGGTTTGTGGGGTGGTGCGCAGTGCCAGTTACCTCACCTCTAAATCCTATGCACAGCTTTATATACCTTATACGGTGTCGCCCGATTACAGCACTCCCAAGTACGACCTTCCCTATCTGGGAGCTTTCAGTGCTACCTTTCTGGTGCAGGACAGTAAGCAGGGAGATGCTCTGCGGGCTGAGATAAAGGAAATCTGCCGCAAGGAGAATCTTATGCATCCCGATGAATGGAAAGTAGATTTCTGGGAGCAGCCCACCTCCCATCTGTTGAGTGTCTTCAAGACTTATGCAAGTATGGAGTTTGACCTTTGGGCCACAGTGCGCCACTTTCTGCTTGTCCTGCTCGTATTGCTGTTGGTGCCTGCCCTGAATCTGAGCGGCATGATATCGAGCCGTATGGAGGGACGTCTGGCAGAGATGGGTGTGCGGAAATCGTTTGGAGCCGGACGTAAGATACTGCTTTCACAAGTGATGTGGGAAAACCTGCTGCTGACCGCACTGGGCGGAGCATTGGGCTTGCTGCTGGCATGGCTGGCACTTTACGTGGGACGCGAGTGGATATTTACGGTATTCGACAGCTGGCCGAATATGGTACCCGAAGGAGTGGAGGTCCGCGTATCGGGTGAAATGCTGTTTGCTCCGCTGGTTTTTCTCGCCGCATTGGCGCTGTGCGTCGTGCTGAATCTGTTGTCGGCCCTTATACCGGCGTGGTATTCCTTGCGGAAACCGATTGTGAACTCACTGAATGAAAAACGATAAGACACGGGAGGTTGGTATGTTTAAGTTAATATGGAAGAATCTTTGGGCGCGCCGCCGCAAGAACGGATGGTTGTTGGCCGAATTGATATTGGTGAGTATCATCAGTTGGGTTGTATTGGACCCGGTGATTGTGGTCACGCACGATCGTAATATCCCGTTGGGCTATGATGCGGAGCGGCTTTGCCTCATTTCATTGGGCGCATTGCAGCCCCAGGCACCGGGATACGATGCCGAAGCGCAGGACTCTGCTACGTTGGTGGACAACTATTATAATTTGGTGCGTTATGTCAAGGACTTTGACGGTGTGGAATCGGCCACTCCCGTGCTGGGATTCTGTTATCCCAATTCTTCGGGAAGTTCGAATAGTCAATTGTTTGCCGAAGGGGATACGATTCCCTTATCTATTATGATGATACAATTTTTGCCTCATACGAACTTTTTCGATACGTATGGTTTCCGTTCCGGTAAGGGGCGGACACCCGGACAGCTGTCCGACTACGCCTATGCCCCGAATGACATTGTACTGACGGAGAATGCTGCCGAACAGTTGTTCCATACCAAAGACGCGCATGGCAAACGCTGTATAAGCAGAGACCATGGAGATACCTTGTACATGCCGGTTGTCGGTACGATAGGAGCCATGAAGATGTATAGCGAGTGGCGTCCCGTCCCCGTTGCATTTATGCCGATGCTTACCATCGATACAAGTTATATCCCTGAAAGTGCCCATATCCTGGTACGTCTCAAAGAGGGTGTCAGCATGGAGCGTTTTCTGCACGATTTCCGTCCTTGGATGGTGAAGGAGATGAGGCGGGGCAATCTGTTTGCTCGCAGTGTCCGTTCCTATGAGCAGATTATAACGGAGAGCGAAGCCAGCAATTCCACACCGATTTACCGCCGTAATCTGGCGATGGCGGCTTTCTTCCTGGTGAATCTTTGCCTGGGTGTCATCGGTACCTTCTGGTTGCAGACACGTACGAGGCGCGAGGAAGTGGGAGTGATGCTGTCGTTCGGAGCTACACGTAGTGACATTGTCCGCCTGCTGATGGGCGAAGGCACGGTATTGACCGTGGTCGCTTCACTGACTGGTTTTCTGCTTTATTTGCAATATGCACTGAAAGAAGGGCTGGCCAAAGGACAGAATTGGGTGGAGAGTACAGAGAGCTATTGGGTGTCGGATTTCACCTCGCATTATCTGCTCGTGTCGCTCGTCATCTTTCTGATACTGCTGGTGGTAGTGTTGGTGGGAATCTATATCCCAGCGCGCAACATCAGCCGCATTCCACCTACGGAAGCTCTGCGTGACGAATAGATGAAAACGGACAAGGTGTTCATTTTCGGACACCTTACTGCATGTATAAATAGCAGATAATCAATAATAAACGGTTTTGGCACAACTTTTGACCTCTTGAAACAGAAATTGTGCGGAATAGAAACGGAACAGAATAATAACAATTAAATACTTACCATTATGATTAAGTTAACTGGCATCAACAAGATTTATCGTACAAACGAGATTGAAACCGTGGCATTGGAAAATGTAAACCTCGAAGTGAACAAGGGAGAATTTCTCAGTATCATGGGACCTTCCGGTTGCGGTAAGTCTACGTTGTTGAATATTCTGGGTTTGCTGGATAATCCTTCCGAGGGAAATTATTACTTGGGCGACCAAGAGGTAGGACACTTGAAAGAGAAAGAGCGTACGCAGGTCCGTAAGGGAAACATCGGTTTCGTGTTCCAGAGCTTCAACTTGATAGACGAGTTGAACGTTTTTGAGAACGTGGAGCTGCCGTTGACTTATCTAAAGATCAAGGCGTCGGAGCGTAAACAGATGGTAACGGATATCTTGAAACGAATGAATATCAGCCACCGTGCGGCTCACTTCCCTCAGCAACTCTCCGGAGGTCAGCAGCAGCGTGTGGCGATTGCCCGTGCGGTAGTTTCCAACCCGAAGATAATCTTGGCCGATGAGCCAACGGGTAACTTGGATTCCAAGAATGGTGCCGAGGTTATGCAGCTGCTCACCGAGCTGAATAAGGAGGGAACGACGATCGTAATGGTGACGCACTCCAAGCACGACGCGGGTTTCGCTCACCGTGTGATCAATTTATTCGACGGTAGTGTCGTATCTTCCGTTAGTGAATTTATTTAGTCAACATGACATAAACACATACACACAAGAGTTTTTTATAAGCTAATTGGCCTGTGAAGGTCGGTTAGCTTTCAATTTAACTTAAATACAAATCGATGAGACAGCTATATTATACAATCCGTTATTTACTTCGAGGCCGAGGGGGAAATGTGATCAAGGTTCTGTCCTTGACACTAGGACTTGGAGTGGGATTGATCCTGTTCGCTAGGGTCGCTTTTGAATTGAGCTTCGATACATTTTTTGACCAAGTGGAAGATTTGTATAGCGTGCATGTGCGATACAATGATGATAAAACGGGAGAGGAAGATGAGTCTCGTATCCTATTTGCCCCGATCCCGGAGGCTTTGCGGCAAGAGTTCCCCGAGATACAGTACGCGACGGTTTGCCGGAGAAGGTACGGGGCCGTATTGTATCATGGTGAGGATCGGTTCAAGCCTCGTTTGATGATGGCGGATTCCCTCTTTTTCCGTACGATGGGAATCAAGGTGGTAAGGGGGGATGACCGTTTGTTGGGAATCGAAGATCAAGTTTTCTTATCGGAAAAAATGGCTGAACGTATATTTGGCAAGGAAGATCCGATCGGGAAACAACTGCTGTACGGAAAAAACTATCCTTATACGGTGGCCGGGATATTCCGTGACATACCGGAAAATAGTCATTTACGTTTTGACGCTGTCGCTTCTTTCATTAATATGAAAACCCAGTTCGGTGCCTATGCCGGTTGGGGTGCCGACGATAGTTATCTGGGCTATATCCGCCTGAAACCGGGTGTGTTCCCGGAACAAATCAATCAGAAGATACCGGCTTTATTGCCTAAATATATAGATGTAGAAAGGGAGAGGAAACAAGGTTTTGAGATGGAGCTTTATATCAAGCCGGTCTCGGAGATATATACGCAAAGTACCGAGGTGAAGCGGATGGTGGTGATCATGAGCGTACTGGCTTTCGCTTTGTTATTCGTGGCGGCGATGAATTATATCTTGAACTCGGTATCTTCTCTGCCGATCCGGGCGAGATCCGTAGGAGTACATAAATGTAATGGAGCTTCCAGCAAGGACATTTTCAATATGTTCTTGTTTGAGACGGCGGCTTTATTTGTTGTGGCTCTTGTATGTATGGCATTGCTTTTATTCGCTTTCCGGGAATATGTAGCGGATATGGCGGCTGTTCCTACTTTGGGCACTTTATTGAATGCGCAGACTATATGGCTTCCTGCGATCATGATCTTGGCTATATTCATTTTGTCCGCCTTGCTACCGGCCCGTTTGTTCAGCGTTATCCCGGTTACTCAAGTATTCCGGGTATCTACTTCGGGTAAGCAGGGATGGAAGCGGAGTTTGCTTTTTATCCAGTTTGGGGGAATAGCGTTTGTCATTACATTATTGGTGATCGTGTTATTGCAATATGATCGGCTAATGAATAATGATTTAGGATATGATCCGGAAAATATAGTGTATGCCCCCTTGAATAATATGGATGATCCGAAAACGGCCAAACTTACCGCCGAGTTCAAGAAGTTACCTTATGTCATGGCTACGGGGCTTTCGTCCATGGACATTCTAAGTGGTTATGGTGGTTTCCCTATTCTGGATAATGAGAAAAACTGGCTGTTTACGGCCCGGCAGGTAAACTATAACGCCGATTATCTCTCTCTGATGAAAATCCCCTTGCTTGAGGGGCAACCACTAAAAGGTGACGGGGATATCTTAGTGAATGAGTCATTCGTGAGTAAGCGTGGGTGGACGGATGGTGCGATCGGTAAATATATTTATGATGATGAGGGCAATTTAAAGGGAAAAATAGTGGGTGTAACCCGTGATTTCATGGTGAAT
>OHRN01000827.1_pt1 | contig 11706 bp, 9 predicted proteins | sample 1578431 | NCBI WGS metagenome assembly OHRN01 (sample SAMEA3879507, study PRJEB24766) | human gut metagenome | biome: human-associated habitat; feature: feces | place: USA | collected 1985/1987 | reverse complement strand
GAACAAGAAGTATTGGAACAGTGTGTATTTTAATCAGGATGTACCGGACAGCATTATCCGAGAACTGGTGGCACGCTCCTATCGGCTGGTTGTGGAGAGCCTGCCGAAGAGGGAGCGGGAGCGTTATACCCCCATGCACTCCCTATAAAAGTCGAACATTTCGAAGATAGTCTCCTTGTCTGCCGTCTGGTTGAGACAGATGTTACCCACTTCTTTCAATAGGGTGAAGTTGATGACTCCGGCGGTATTCTTCTTGTCATGCTTCATCAGTTCGTACAGCTGGTCGTACTGTTTGCAGTTGAAGGTGAAGCTGCCATAATTCTCTTTGACGAATTGGATGGTCTGGCGCATCTTGTCCTTCGGGAATCCGGTCTTTATATAAGAAAGGTAGAGTTCGCAGACCAGCCCCCATGCCACTGCATAGCCGTGCAGCACCGGACGCCTTTCGGCAAGGGCGAGGCTTTCGAAGGCGTGTCCCACGGTGTGCCCCAGGTTCAAGGCTTTGCGGATGCCATGTTCCAGTGGGTCCTCTTCTACGATGCGTTCCTTTACCTGCACGGAACGTCCTACCATGGACTTCAGCAAGGCATAATCTATCTTCTCCGTATCGAAGGCCAGCAGTTCCGCCAGATGTTCCGGGGTACTGATGAGGCCGTGCTTCAGCATCTCCGCATAGCCGGAGAAGAAGTTATGGGCATCGAGGCTGCGCAGGAACTCGGTTTCCAGCAGCACGCAGGCGGCAGGAGCAAAGACGCCGATTTCATTCTTCAGACCGTTGAAGTTGATGCCCGTCTTGCCTCCCACGGAAGCGTCGACCATGGCGAGCAGCGTAGTGGGAACGTTGATGTAGGCGATGCCCCGCTTGAAGGTGGAAGCGGCAAAACCGCCAAGGTCGGTCACCATGCCACCGCCCAGATTGATGAGCAGGGAGTGGCGGCTGGCCCCTTTCTCACTCAGGGCTTGCCATACGGCAGCCAGCGTTTCCATATTCTTGTGCACATCTTCTGCCCCGATAATAATCTCTTCCGCTTCTTCCAGGGCGGGGATACCGTCCAGATGCGGGCGGCAGAGGCGGTGGGTATGCTCGTCGGTAAGGATGAAAAGCTTGTCATGGGGACACTTCGCTATGGCGTGCGTCAGGCTGTTTGCCAGTCCTTCGCAAAGGATTACTTCTTGTTTACTCATCTTGTTAATTACAAATTACGAATTACCAATTACTGATGTTACGGATTATGAAGGAAAGGGAGCCTTCTTCATTATATTGTGGCACAAAGATAGCTCTTTTGGCAATAAAACGTTATCTTTGTCCCGCGAAATTCTATGGGTGGCAAGGTGTTTCCGTCATCTGCCTCCCGCTATTTGTAATTAGTAATTTGTAATTGATTGATAGAAATGAGAGCATTACTTCCCGTTTATTGCCGTCCGTTGGGTTATTTCATCATAGCTCTGGCGTTGTTCCTTCCTTTCATATTCCTATTGTGGGGAAAAGTGACAGATGCCAACTTGCTGTTTTACAAGGAATGCTCCAAACTCCTGATGATGATGGGGGCACTGATGATAATCTTTGCCTTGACGAAGAACGAGAATAAGGAGATAGAGCAGGTGCGCAACAAGTCCACGCGCAATGCCATCTTTCTGACCGTTCTTTTTATCTTCGGCGGTATGCTCTACCGGGTGGCGCAGGGTGACCTCCTTTCGGTCGATTCTTCTTCTTTTCTCATATTTCTTATATTGAATGTGCTTTGCTTGGAATTTGGTATAAAGAAAGCGACAGTTGATAGATTATTTAAGCGGAATAGTCGATAAATAAAGCAAATCGTCATGTGGGGCATTAAACCTTTTGCCCGGAAGTCTGTCAAATGAAACAGTGAATAAAAGGCATTGTTCATTTAGAATAGACAAAGAATAGACACATGAAGAAAATTATCACGGGGATGGCGTTGCTGTTGGTAACAACGCTGTCTGCATTTTCACAGACCAAAAACATTACGGTATCGGGCCGTGTCGTGGAGGACACCAAGGAGCCTGCGATACAAGCTACCGTGCAGTTGCTTTTGTTGCCAGACAGTGTTCAGGCATCGGGTACGGCCACTACGGCACAAGGTTATTTCACTCTTCCCAAAGTCAGTGCGGGTAAATACGTGCTGAAGGTTTCCTACATCGGATTCAAGAGCCAGTACATCCCTTTACACCTTTATGCTACGACAACTGCCAAGAACGTGGGTACACTGACATTGGAAACGGATGCGGTGATGCTGGCCGAGGCTGTGGTTACGGCGGAAGCGCCGCAAGTGCAGGTGGTGGAAGATACACTGGTATATACTTCATCTGCCTATCGTACCCCCGAGGGAGCCATGCTCGAGGAGTTGGTGAAGAAGCTGCCCGGTGCGGAGATTGACGACGAGGGTAATGTGAAAATCAACGGTAAGGACTTGTCGAAGATTATGGTCGACGGCAAGGAGTTCTTCGGTGGAGACGTAAAGACCGGTTTGAAGAACCTGCCGGTAGATATGATAGAGAAGCTGAAAACCTACGATAAGAAGTCCGATTTGGCACGTATCACCGGTATTGACGACGGTGAGGAGGAGACGGTGCTCGACCTGACCGTAAAGAAAGGCATGAACCAGGGTTGGTTCGGTAATGCCGACGTGGCCGGAGGGACGGAAGACCGCTATATGGGCCGCTTTATGCTGAACCGCTTCGTGGACAAAACCCAGGTGTCGGTAGTGGGTTCTGCCAATAACGTGAACGACCAGGGCTTTTCGGGTGGTGGCGGTCCTCCGCGCTGGCGCAGGAACAACGGACTTACTGCAACGAAAATGCTGGGTGTGAACTTCGCTACCCAAACCGATAAGCTGGAACTGGGCGGTAGTGCACGCTACAACTATCAGGATGGGGATATTGCAAGTATCGGTTCTACCGAGGACTTTCTGCCGGACGGCAACTCTTACTCCAACTCGAACAGCAGGCAACGTAACAAAGCCAAGAATTTCAATGCCGATTTCCGTATGGAGTGGAAGCCGGACTCGATGACGAATATCATTTTCCGTCCCAACTTCTCGTACGGCAAAACGGACAATCTCTCCAATTCTGAGAGCGGTACGTTCAATTCCGACCCTTACAGTCTGGTGAGCGACCCCAATAACTGGCTGAATCTGGAGAAGATTCTTAATCCGGACGATGACCCGTTGAGGAGTATCCGTATAAATGCTATCAACAGCGGTTCGCTGAACGACAACAAGAGTGTGTCTACGGATGCAACCTTGCAGTTGAACAGAAAGCTGAATGACAAAGGACGCAATGTCACGTTCCGTGGAAGATTCGGTTATACCAATAATGACAATAACCAGTATACGGAGTCGGAAACACATTACTTCCAGTTGCTGAATGCTTTGGGAGGAGACTCCATCTTGGTTCGTAACCAGTACATCACTACTCCTACCAAGAACTACAATTACAGTGCACAGCTGACTTACAGCGAACCGATAGCCCGCGCCACTTTCTTGCAATTCAGCTATCAGTTCCAGTACAAGTACAGCGAGAGCGACAAGACGACGTACGATTTGCAGGGCTTTCCGGATTGGGGATTGTCAACCCAGCTTCCCACGGGATATGAAGAGCATGCGGTGGACAGCCTGGGTAAGTATGCGGAATACCGCTACTACAACCACGATGCATCTGTGTCCTTGCGCTTTATCCGCGAGAAGTATCAGTTGAGCGCAGGTATGTCGTTCCAGCCGCAGCATTCTGTATTGTCCTATAAGCGCGGCGACTATATGATTGATACCACCCGCAATGTGTTCAACTTCGCTCCGAACCTGGACTTGCGCATCCGTTTCTCCAAGGTGAGCCAGCTGCGTATGACATACCGCGGGCGTAGCAGCCAACCGAGTATGGAGAATCTGTTGCCGATTGTGGACAACTCCAATCCGCAGAATGTACGTATCGGTAATCCGGGCTTGAAGCCTTCCTTCACGCACAACATGCGATTCTTCTATAATACGTATAATGCCGAAAAGCAGCGCGGTATTATGTCACACGTCAACTTCTCGGCAACGCAGAATAGCATCAGCAATAGCCGTGTGTACAATTCGGAGACTGGTGGATGGACTACAACTCCGAAAAATATCAACGGTAATTGGAATGCGTTCGGCATGTTTGGCTTCAATACGGCACTGCCCAATAAGAAGTATACCATCAACTCCTTCTCCAATGCCAACTATCAGAACAATGTGGCTTATCTGACGTCCGGTAAGGGAGCAGATGCCGTGGAACGGAAGAATACAACCACCAACCTGACGCTGGGCGAACGTCTGAATGCCGCCTATCGTAATGACTGGTTTGAATTCGGCTTGAACGGAAGCATCTCCTATTCAATAGAGAAGGATAAACTGACGCCTGACAATAATCAGGAGCCCTATACCTTCTCCTACGGTGCCAATACGCAGATTTCCATGCCGTGGAACATGACGCTCTCTACCAACATTGCCAACCAGAGCCGTCGAGGATATACGGACAGCAGTATGAACCGTAACGAGCTTATCTGGAATGCACAGTTGTCGCAGACTTTCCTGAAAGGGAATGCCACCGTCAGCTTCGAGATGTACGACATTCTGAAGAAGCAGAGTAACATCAGCCGTTCGCTGACTGCAAGCGGCCGCTCGGTGTACGAATATAACGGCGTGAACAGCTATTGCATGCTTCACTTCATCTATCGTCTGAATATTTTCGGCAGCAAGGCCGCCCGCGATAAGATGCAGGGCAGACGCGGCTTCGGCGGTCCGGGCTTCGGTCCGGGTCATGGTCCTGGCGGTTTCGGAGGACGCAGGCCGTTCTAAAGCGGAGGGGATCACCCCCCTAATCAGCTTGTCATTCTGATACACTCTCAATTCTGTGGCAGGTTTCTTTTTGATTATTTTTCAGACGCGGATGACGCAGATAAGAATATTAAAAATCTGCGTCATCCGCGTCAAAGCGATAGCAAGTATAAGTTTTCAGACAAGTTGGGGGAAGAGGGACTTTTATGTTAATCTCTGTAATCTTCGGTGAAAGTTTCTGTGTTTTTCCTACATTTGTTTCACACTTAATTGTCTGTGAACATGCTTGATTGGAACTTCATTGCCAGCCAGATTGCTACGATAGCCTTCGACATTGTTTATTTCGGTGCCATCATCGGAACGATTGTCGTCATTATCCTCGACAACCGCAATCCGGTGAAAACCATGGCATGGATACTGATACTGATGTTCCTTCCCATTGTGGGGCTGGTGTTTTACTTCTTCTTCGGGCGTAGTCAGCGCCGTGTGCGCATGATAGGGAAGAAGAGTTACAGCCGTTTGTTGAAGAAACCTATGGCAGAATATCTGGCGCAGGACTCATGTGCGCTTCCCATCAATTACAGTCGTCTCATATCCTTGTTCCGTAATACCAACCAGGCTTTCCCCTTCGATGGAAACCGGGTGGAAGCCTATACCCTGGGGCTCTCCATGCTGCAATCCCTGCTGCGCGAACTGGGGAAAGCAACGAAGCATATCCACATGGAATTCTATATCTTTGAGGACGATGCCATTGGGCGCTTGGTGCGTGATGTCCTGATGGAAAAGGCGCGTGCCGGGGTAGAGGTACGTGTGATTTATGATGATGTGGGTTGCTGGCATGTTCCCAACCGTTTTTTTGAAGAGATGCGCGAGGCCGGTATCGAGGTACGCAGCTTTCTGAAGGTACGTTTTCCGCTTTTCACCAGTAAGGTGAACTATCGTAATCATCGGAAAATAGTTGTCATTGACGGGCGCATCGGCTTTGTGGGGGGTATGAATCTTGCCGAACGCTATATGCGCGGATTCTCATGGGGCATCTGGCGGGACACACATCTGCTGCTGGAGGGCAAGGCTGTTCACGGATTGCAGACCGCCTTCCTACTCGATTGGTACTTTGTGGACCGTACACTGATTACGTCTACCCGCTATTTCCCGAAAATAGAAAACTGCGGTACTTCCTTGGCGCAGATTGTAACGAGTGAGCCCGTAGGCCCATGGAAAGACATTATGCAGGGACTTGTCATATCCATTTCCAGCGCAAAGAAATATTTCTATATCCAGACTCCCTACTTCCTGCCCACCGAAGCCGTACTTGTTGCTATGCAGACAGCCGCCTTGTCAGGTGTCGATGTGCGTCTGATGTTGCCCATGCGTGCTGATAACCGCTTGACGCATCTGGGTTCCTGCTCTTATCTGGCAGATGTGCTCTATTCGGGAGTCAAGGTCTATTTCTATAAGAAAGGCTTCTTGCACTCCAAACTGATGGTTTCGGATGATGAGTTGTCCACGGTAGGCTCTACGAATGTGGATTTCCGCAGTTTTGAACATAACTTTGAGGTGAATGCCTTCATCTATGACACAGAAACAGCGCTTCAGATGCGCGAAATCTTCCTTCAAGACCAGCGCGACTGCGTACAAGTATTCCTGAAGAACTGGGTGAAGCGCCCCTGGTATCGTAAGGCTGCAGAGAGTGTGGTGCGGCTGATGGCGCCGCTGTTATAATGAAGAATGATGAATGAAGAATTTCTTGAAGTGTATTCATATCGTACCATTCTTCATTCATCATTTAAATATCGTGAAGTTCACGCTCCCGTATACCCTTCTCTCCACAAAGTGCGGATGTTCCTCGAAACTGTTTTTCTTCCCGTGTTCCAAGACGAAGAGTCCGTCTTCTTTCAGCAAGTTGTTCTCGAAGATGAGATCGGGCAAGGTTTCCAGCCCGGCAAGCTTGTAGGGAGGGTCGGCAAAGATAAAGTCGAACTGCTCGCGTCCGCTTTTGAGGTATTTGAATACGTCACCGCGTATGGGTAGACACTTGTCCGTCTTTAATTCCTGCATAATTTTGCAGATGAAGGCATAGTGGTCGCGGTCTTTTTCCACGCTGATTACTTGGTCGCAGCCTCTGGACACAAGCTCGATGCTGATGCTGCCCGTACCGGCAAATAGGTCGAGGGCACGGATGCCGTCCTCAAAGTCCATGTAGTTGGAGAGCACATTGAACAGATTCTCTTTGGCAAAGTCTGTGGTGGGGCGTGCCTTGAAGGAGTGGGGCACGTCGAAACGTCTTCTTTTGTATATTCCGCTGATTACTCGCATAGGGTTATGGCTTGCAGGTCAAGATTAGTGGCGGGATTCATGATGAATACCTGCCGGATGAATTTTCGCAGTTCGGGCAGTAGCAGTTCTTTGTCGTTTAGGTCACCGGTCAGGTGCAGCTCATCACGCTCCTGCTCGAAGCCGAGTTGTTTCCATATATATAATAGGTAGTAGACACGGTCGGGTGTGCTTCTGCATTCAAAGGAATTGGCAAGAAGGAGGCGTCCGCGCTCGTAGCCGTATACGTCTACGGCATCTTTTCGCAAGTGTGCATACATCTTCCGGTTGTTGCCCAAGCGGCTCTTTGAGGAGAAGAACTCAATGAAGGGGCTGGCTTGGGAATAGAACTTGACATCGGGATACTGTTCGCGAAGGAAGGAGCAGGCACTCTTATCCATGCCGAACAGTACGACAGTGTTGTTCTTATGCAGTATGTTGTATTGTACGGTTTCGTTTTCCCGTTTAGGATGGTTGTGATAGAAAATGATTTCCGTTTGTTCGTCCTCGAAGAACTCCAGGGGAATGAACGTGAAGCGTTTGTCTGCCATGAGCACATTGACACGGCGGAAGGGGCGTTCCAGCCATGCCAGTTCGCGGAAGGTCTGTTTCAGATTGGCAGTGAGGGAGAGGGACTCGTCCACTGCACGGTCGTAGTAAGAGAACTCACCGTCGCCCAGAGGGTTGAACACAGAAAAAGAAAATCCATCCGTACTGAGACGGATGGATAATGTATACTGTTCCGATTTATTAAAATCAGTCGTTTCTATCATACGTTTGTCGGGGTGAGATTATTCCCAGTTACCGGCGTTGTTGTTAGCTGTTTCCAAGCTACCAATCATCAGACCGCAGTACTTGCCAAGTTTGGTTTGTACGTCCTTGATGTTGGCAATTTCTTGTGCATCCAGACCGTTCAAATAAACTTCGTACGGAGTCTTCACTTCGAGCAGACAGAAAGGAGCACCGGATTTAGCTGTATCGTTCTTGATGGCCATTTCGAACTGTGCACCGTTTCCGAAGGGAACATATCTCATTGAATCGGGGTTGAAGCCCTTCGGGAAGATAGTGTCCAATACGGCTACCCACAAGGTGTCACGTTTGAAGTTTTCCAATCCCCATTTCTTGACGTCAGCATAGTTACCTGTCTTCTTTGCCTTATTGATGATGTTGATGGCTTTCTTTTCAGTCAGACCGTCTTCCAGCTGCTTATCGTTCAGTTCTCCTTGCTTGAAGATGAACGGAAGTTTCTGGTTTTTAACAAAGTCAATCAGAGAGTCGAAGCTTGCAGTATATTGCTGGTCATGTAAAGTACGATATTCCAATTGTGCTTTACGGATGTCAATCAGACGTGCAATGACGGCTGCGTCTCTGTGCTTCTTTGCTTTTTCAAAGTTGATAGGACCCATAATGCTGGCATAACAAATATAAATTAGCACCAAAGCACATAAGCCTAAAATGACATTAAATACTGTTTTCATGATAAATATGTTTTTTAGTTGTTATATTCGCACCGCAAAAATAAAAGAAATTAATTTAAAAACGATAGTTCCCTTTACTTTTTTCTGTTACAAAAATGATAAATAACTATTTAGAAAGGCAAATTAAGGAAAATTTTCCTTACCAACCAACTCCTGAACAAGAAATTGCTCTAAAATCTTTATCGGAGTTCCTGCTGTCGCCCCGTAGCGAGGTGGTTTTTATGCTTCGTGGTTATGCGGGGACGGGTAAAACATCGTTGGTCGGTGCCTTGGTGCGGACGCTGGACAAGTTGCAACAGAAGTCGGTATTGCTGGCACCGACCGGACGGGCGGCAAAGGTTTTCTCGGCGTATGCGGGGCATCCGGCGTTTACGATTCATAAAAAAATCTATAGACAGCAATCTTTCTCCAACGAGCTGAGCAATTTTTCTGTGAACGATAATTTGACAACTCACACTCTCTATATAGTGGATGAGGCATCGATGATTTCCAATGAGGGACTGTCCGGTTCGATGTTCGGCACGGGCAGGCTGCTGGACGACCTGGTGCAGTTTGTCTATTCCGGCCAGGGATGCCGCTTGTTGCTGATGGGCGATACGGCGCAGTTGCCGCCGGTGGGGGAGGAGCAGAGTCCTGCCCTTTTTGCCGATGCCTTGAGAGGCTACGGGCTGGAAGTGGTGGAGGTGGACTTGACGCAGGTGGTGCGTCAGGAGCAACAGTCGGGCATTTTGTGGAATGCCACCCGCCTGAGGCAGTTGATAGCGGAAGACGATTGCTACAGCCTGCCGAAGATAAAGGTTTCGGGGTTTGCCGACATTAAAGTTCTGCCTGGAAATGAGCTGATAGAAACGCTGAACTCTTGCTACGACCATGACGGGTTGGATGAAACTATCGTGGTGTGCCGCTCCAACAAGAGGGCGAACATCTACAACAAAGGCATCCGTGCGCAGATTCTCTGGCGTGAGGATGAATTAAACACCGGTGATTTGTTGATGGTGGCGAAAAATAACTACTTCTGGACGGAAAAGGAGAAGGAGATGGATTTCATTGCCAACGGTGAGACTGCCGTGGTGCGCCGCGTGCGCCGTACGCGAGAGCTGTATGGCTTCCGCTTTGCAGACGTGACGCTGGTCTTTCCCGACTATAACGACTTTGAACTGGAAGTGAACATGCTGCTCGATACGCTGCATACCGACTCGCCTGCGCTGCCCAAGGCAGAAAACGACCGGCTTTTCTACTCCGTCCTCGAAGATTATGCCGACATCACCGTGAAGCGCGAGCGGATGAAGAAGATGAAGGCAGACCCGTACTACAACGCCTTGCAAGTGAAGTATGCCTATGCCGTGACTTGCCACAAGGCGCAGGGCGGGCAATGGAAGAATGTCTTTCTGGACCAGGGGTATATGACGGATGAATACCTGACACCCGATTATTTCCGTTGGCTCTACACCGCCTTTACCCGTGCCACGGGAACGCTCTACTTGGTGAACTATCCGGAAGAACAAATAGTTTGAAAAAGAGAGGGGTACCGATGCAGTATTCCGGCATTTTTTGTATTTTTGTAGATAGAACAACTATAACTGAACAAGTATGAAGAAACTATACTCTCTCTTTGCCTTGATAGCACTGCTGTTTACCGCTTCCGGTTGCGAGGACGATTACCGAAGCATGGTACTTTTCGAAGGTGTGGAGCCTATCTACCAGATTGGGACATGTGACAATCTGGTGTCCAATCTTTCTTATTATCTTTCTGAAACAAACGAAGATACAGTGCTGGGCATTGACGGCGGCGACGGTTCCTATAATGTGATTAACGAGCACGAGTCGGTGGCTTCCGTGACTTTTACCGATGATGTCAACGGGTATCAGCGTATCAAGATTCATCCGCTGGCAGAGGGGGAGACGATTGTGAAGGTGATGGATGGTTCCGGTGAGGAAACACAACTGCGCATCACGGTGAAAGGTCGTAGGCAATATACGTTGACGAAAATGGGCTTCGAGTATGGTATCAGTAGTGGTGCACCGACGGAACTGCTGGGTGATGTTTCTAAGGCACTTGCCGAGCGTCCTTGGGTGAAGGATGGCGGGTATTATGTGCTGGTGCCCGAAGATTTCTCCAATAGTATGTGGAAAGGTGTATTGGAAATCTATCCGACGGGAAAAGAGGAGGAACCGCTAATGGGGATATACGAGACAGTTCCAGTGGAAGATGAGAACGGAGATACATATGCATTGTGGCAGTTTACTTATAATGGAGAGAAGAGGCTCTTTACGCGGACGGTCTCGGGAAATGGTAAATGTGTACTTGCGGAAAATGTAACTCCTTTCTGTCCTTCCGGTTTGCTGCCCGAAGGTGCACTGGTGGTTTATCGCGAAATGTTTATACTTCGGATGGAATAAGGTTTTAGTGGAAATCTTGTCAAGAGCAGATTTACGAAAGATTAACAGACGGGAGGCTTAGGCTTCCCGTTTTTGTTTCTGTTGCGCATCATCTGTCTGTTCTGTATGCATCATTCGTTTGCTTCGAATGCATTGTCTGTTTGTTCTGGACTAATCATCCGTTCCCTCCACTTCACTGTCCCAAACCTTAGGGTTTTTCACGGAAACCCCAGGGCTTTGGAGGGTAAATGCCAGCCATTTCACTTGCTAAGGTGTGGCATTTAGGATGGTAAGGTGTGGAGTTTGGGGAGCCGGCATGTGGCATTTCAAATGGAATACCGTGGAGGATAAAAAGAAAAGGAGAAGCAATGCTCCTCCTTTCCCGGTAGTTTAATTTTGAAATATCTAAAAAATGACATTACAAATATACAACATCACAGAGGCGATGTCAAGTGTTTCGCCAATTATTTTCAATTATAATCCTGCCAATTCCAAAACTTTGTCAATGGCAGCGTTCAGTCCGTCAGCATTCTTACCGCCGGCAGTTGCAAAGTGGGGCTGGCCACCGCCACCGCCTTGGATAAGTTTGGCAGCTTCTTTCACCAGATTACCTGCTTTCAGTCCGCCGGCAACCAGGTTGTCACTGATCATAACAGTCAGCATTGGTTTATTGGCATCTACTGTTCCGGCTACAAAGAAGAGATTTTCTGTAATTTCAC
>OHRN01000811.1_pt1 | contig 11885 bp, 5 predicted proteins | sample 1578431 | NCBI WGS metagenome assembly OHRN01 (sample SAMEA3879507, study PRJEB24766) | human gut metagenome | biome: human-associated habitat; feature: feces | place: USA | collected 1985/1987 | reverse complement strand
GGATATGCACAACGTATTGTTGTGTATAAACAGTTGGATGAGAGCTTAATTAAAGTATCTGCCAGCAGCGAATTGAATAAAGGAACTATTTGTTCCGTAGTTAATGGAGATGGAATGCAGGGGTGCTATCATGTGGCTAATAACCTGGGACATGGCATGTGGTTGTCTGAAGTTTCTAAAAAGCCAGTTCGTTACAATAAGTCTACTCATGAAGGAGTTGTCTGGTTTTTGTGTGATTTTGGTAAAAGTAGAAAATGTCCTGAAGTAGATTTGATTCAGATATGGAACTATAATCAGAATGAGCATACTCGGCGTGGACTCAATAAGGTATATATAGAGTACTCAGAGGATGGGAATAAATGGCAATTACTAAAGAATGGTGATTTGGAATATTATTTAATTCCTGAATCGGTAGGACGTAATCCTGGATCCGTGGATTTTTCTTTGGATACTAAAGGTATAAAAGCACGTTATATATGCTTTACGGCTGCGTTGGATGGAGAAGGTAATCATTATGATCGTAAGAATCCGGTTGTGATACAGGAAGCTGCTGATATGCATCAGAATGTGGATTACTATGGTTTGAGCGAAATTCGTTTTTATAAAAAAACAGTGGTTTCAGTACAATCATTGGGAAAGCTTGATGATATTTCTTTTGTGGCTGGGCAAGGCTATCTAAAGAGTGCTGAAGGTCCTAAACGAGAATTCTTATTACGTTTTAATACTCCATTGTATGCTGGGGCTACCTTAACGTGTCAATTAGGTGATAAAATATGGAATGCTGAAATAGAGGCTTCAAAGACTGGGGTGGATGAGTACAAAGGATATTTCCCTGCTGGATATATGGAAGAGACCTCTTCTTTGGAGATAAAGGTGAATAGCCGTCAAGGTTGTGTGAAACGTAAATATGAAGTGCCAGGAGCAAGAAAGTGGACTGTTTGCTTTTTTCCGCATTCTCATTTGGATATCGGATATACACATCGCCAGGATGATGTGATGAAACTTCAATGGCGTAATTTGGAACGCGCACTCGATTTAGCTGAGCGTACTAAAGAATATCCGGAAGGTTCACGTTACTGTTGGAATACGGAGGCTACATGGGCAGTTGCTGCATATTTGAAAAAATATGCAGCAACTGAAAAGGCTGAACGTTTGAAGCAGGCCATTCGCGATGGTATTATTAATGTTGATATGTCTTTGGGAAGTATTTTGACTGGGATTAGCCGACAAGAAGAATTGATGCATATTTTTGATGATGCACATTGGATTAGTGATGAAGTGGGAGTAGAGCTGAATACTGCAATGATGAGTGATGTGCCTGGGCAAGCTTGGGGATTGGTCACTGCAATGGCTAAGAATGGAGTGAAATATTATTCACCCGGACCAAATTATGTACCTTTTTATGGGAGGATAGGAAATGACCGTGCTGCTGCTTTACATGTCAGATGGGGTGATAGACCTTTTTATTGGCAATCTCAATCAGGTACTGATAAAGTACTTGTATGGCAGGCAGGGCGCGGTTACTCATGGTTTCATGGCTGGTTGGCTAACCGTATCGGAGTTTGTGGACTTGAGCCAATCTGGGACTATTTAACAGAATTAGAAACTGAGGAGTTTCCATATCAAACTTGTTATTTACGTTATACAGTTCATGGTGATAACGGCCCTCCCGATCAATCAATGTCTGATGTAATCCGTGAGTGGAATGAACGTTATGAGTCTCCTCAATTCCGTATATCAACTGCCCGTGAGTTCTTTATGAAATTCGAAGAACAATATGGCGCTGAATTACCCGTCTTTGCTGGTGACATGACTCCCACTTGGGAAGACGGAGCGGCTTCTACTGCTTGTGAGACAGCAATGAATCGTACTACTGCTACACGCTTGGCACAGACTGAAACTATTTGGAGTATGCTTCATAAAACAGACGCTTTCCCAGATAAAGCTTTTAAAGAAGCATGGAAAAATGTGATACTGTTTTCTGAGCACACTTGGGGGGCTTCTGCTAGTGGAACTGACCCGCATTCTAAATTTACAAAAGATTTGTGGGAAGGGAAAAAAGCTTATGCTGATAATGCAAGTAATCAGTCTCAAATATTATATAAACAGGCTTTAAGCCCATTGCATGTCGACAAAGGTGGGGATTTTGTACATGTGCTGAATACAAATCTTTGGAATCGTACGGATGTAGTGTTTTTGGATTCAATGGTCAATTTGAATGAAAAAGAATTGATAACCAGGACTGGTGAAAAAGTAGAGACACAGCGTCTGTATGATGGCCGTTGGGCTTTTGTTGCTGAAAATATACCAGCACTTTCTTCTGAGGTATATCAAATCGTCTCGAAGAAAAAGAGTTCAAGACGTTTCGTTTCCATGATTGCAGAGAATAAAATATTAAATAATGGAATTGTACGCGTTGAAATTGATGAGGTGAAAGGTACAATTAGTTCTTTCAAAAGAGTTGGTGACTCTTATGAATATGCTTCGAATAGCGGTTTGAATGATTATTTATATACTGGAAGATATGCTTCTGACCCACAGGGAATCGAACAGATATTAAATATAAGAGTGTTGGATGATGGAGCGGTTGCTGCTACACTGCGTATAGAGTCTAAAGCTCCAGGATGTAATACTTTATGGCGTGATGTGACAGTTTACAAAGGGATAGATAGGGTAGATATTTGTAATACGTTGGATAAGCAGGATATTTTAGATTTTGAAAATGTGCGTTTTGTTTTTCCATTCAATATTCAGCAACCTGAAATTACAATGGATCTTGCCATGAGTGAAATTCATCCTGAGCGTGAGCAACTGGAGGGAGTAAACAAACATTATTATTCATTGCAAAACGGATTGGCTGTGGGAGATTTGGAGCATGCAGTCTGCCTGACCACCGTTGATGCGCCTTTTGTTGAACTGGGTTCGCCCTCAGGGCTTGATTATCGCCTGAATCCCCGTCATGGATATGGCTGGTGGCAGTCTGCCAAGATATCGCCGATTGTCTATTCATGGGTAATGACGAATACATGGAGGACTAATTATAAAGCATCACAAGGAGGCACAGCGAAGTTTCGCTATTCTTTGCAGCCTTGTAATCCGCTTGACCTGAAATTGAAACAGCGAGGAGCTGAACGTGAGATGGAATTGGTGGCTGTAGCCAGTCGTTCTTCTCAGAATATAGAGCAGTTGTTTCGGTTGAAAGGACGCCATCGTATTGCATTATCCAGTATCAAACCTGCTGACGATGGAAAGGGGTATATTGTCTGCCTGCACAATATGGGTAAGCAGAGTGTTTGTTCATCATTTGTTTGGGGTAGTATAAGGCCGCGTGAAGTAAGTGTATGTGATTATCGTCAGAAGGCCTTAAGACCTTTTAATGACGAGATGTTTTGGATGAAGCCTTATGAATATATCATGTTGAAAGTAATAATAGAATAATCATCAAATTGCAATTTTAAATTTAATAAGTATGAAAAAGTTAGTGGTACAGAATCTTTTAAAGGTTTGGTTGTGTGCAATGGTGTCGTTCATGACAGTGACGTTGTATGCACAAGGGAACTCTTTTAAGGTATCGGGTACAGTAAAGGACAACACCGGTGAGCTGGTGATTGGCGCGACTGTCATTGATACCAAGACAAAAAATGGATGTGTGACGGACGTTGATGGAAACTTTTCTTTAGAGGTGACGCCAAATTCGTCGATTAAAGTAAGTTTTATCGGATATAAGTCACAGACGATTGCCATCAAGGCAGAACAGAAGGTTTATAATGTCATCCTTCAAAGTGACAATGTTTTGATTGATGAACTGGTAGTGGTAGGCTATGGAGTGAAAAAGAAACAGACATTGACCGGTGCTGTGTCTGCCGTAAACACGAAGGACATTGTTTCTACAAAAAATGAAAGTTTACAGAATATGCTGACTGGTAAGATTGCCGGTTTACGTGTGGTTCAAAATTCAAGTGAGCCGGGAGCTTTCAATACATCGATGGATATCCGTGGACTGGGGAATCCACTGGTGATAATTGATGGTATTCCTCGCGATAATATGGCACGCGTTGATCCGGAAGATGTTGAGAGTATTTCTGTTTTGAAGGATGCCTCTGCTTCTATCTATGGTGTGCGTGCTGCCAATGGCGTGATTCTTATTACCACCAAAAAAGGTGCGCAAGGGAAACCGGAAATTAATTATTCGGGTAGCTTTACTTGGCAAATGCCTTCCAATTTCCCAGATTTGGTTACTTCACAAGAATGGATGACATTGGCTAATGAAAAGGGACGTCATAATGTAGATGGTGGGGGAGCTTCTTATTCTGATGAAGAAATAGCCGCTGCACAGACTACAGATTGGAAATCAGCAGTATTACGTGGTTCTGCGCCTCAGACACAACATTCCATCAATATTTCAGGTGGGACGGAACGTGTAAATTATTATGCGAGTGTTGGCTATCAAGCGCAACAAAGTTTCTTGCAGACAGATGATATGAATTACGATAAATGGACAATGCGTAGTAATCTTTCTGCCAATATTACTAAGAATCTGAAATTGGATGTTAATCTTTCAGGTTTGATGGATGAGCGTAATACACCGCATTATGGTGCTTATGATATTATTCGTGGTCTTTGGTTGATGCAGCCGATGGATCCCATTTATCAGGAGAATGGCGGTTTTACCCAGCCTTCAAACTCTACTTTGATGAATCCGGTGGCGATGATGGATAAGGATGTTGTAGGATATAAAACTTATAAGAGCAAATGGTTTCAGTCAAGTTTTTCATTGAGTTATGATGTACCTTGGGTAGAAGGATTGAAACTAAAGGGGTTATATAGTTACGATTATATAATGAATGATAATAAGGAGTTTGAAAATACTTGGAAATCATATCGAGATAATCAGGTATGGACGCGTAATGATCCTCCTAAAGTAGGTCGTACATTCTATTCAAAAGATAATACTTTATGGCAAGTACAAGCTAATTACTCTCGTGAGTTTAATGGGCATAATATTGATGCGATGCTGCTGTTTGAGGAATCGACTTATAAGGGGGATAACTTTAATGGTAAAAAGGAACTTTCTATTCCTATAGATCAAGTTTTTGCCGGAAATGCTGATAACCAGCAATTTGGACAGAGTACTGCTGTTTCTGCCTTGTTTGATAATGCCAATCAAGCATTGGTAGGGCGTGTAGCTTACGATTATAAGTCCAAATATCTTATTGAATTTGCTTTCCGTTATGAAGGTTCTTCAAAATTCCCTGCAAATTCACGTTGGGCTATGTTTCCTTCAGTGTCAGGGGGATGGCGTGTCTCTGAAGAAAAGTTTTGGAAAGAATCTTCTTTGAATTTCATTAATAACCTTAAAATACGTGCTTCTTGGGGTAAGATGGGTGACGATGGTGCTTTAGCGTATCAGTTCCTTAATGGTTATACGTATCCGGTAGGTGGGGCAGCATATGCGATGCCGGGTGGTGCCATTTTTGATGGCTCATTTGTCAATGCTTCTGCAACAAAGGGATTGGCTAATCAAAGCATCTCATGGATTGAAGCTAAAACTTTTGATATAGGTTTTGATTTGGAAGCATGGGATGGCCTATTGGGATTGACTGTTGATTATTTCCGACGTGATCGTGATGGATTACTGACCACTCGGGCAGCGAGTCTTCCGGGAGTAGTGGGAGCCGCATTGCCACAAGAGAATCTGAATGGAGATATGACCCGTGGATATGAAATAGAAATAAGCCACCGTAATACCATCAATGAGTTCAGTTATGAGATAAAAGGAAATTTTGCGTATGCCCGTTCAGAAAATAAACATGTGGAAGGTGCGCGGAAAGGTAATTCTTATTTGAATTGGAAACAAAATTCAAACGATCGTTTTACAGATCTTTGGTGGGGATATGGGGCCGGCGAACGTTTTACTTCATGGGATCAAATTTATTACAATTCTATTTATATAGGACGTGGTTCTGTACTCGGTGATTATAACTATGAGGATTGGAACGGTGATGGTTGGATTAATGAATTGGACGAACATCCTTTGACGAACACGGGAGACCGTCCTTTGATAAATTTCGGTTTGACGTTTAATGCAAGTTGGAAAGGTTTTGATGTAAGTCTGTTGTTGCAAGGAGCTGCCAAACGTCATATCTCTTATGATGAGTTGCTTTACAATCCATTGTGGGCTAATACAAATGCTTTGGATCAATTTATGGATCGTTGGCGTCCTGCTGATAGTCATGCAGATCCTTACGATCCGGCAACTAAATGGATTAGCGGTCATTATGCTTACACTGGTTCACTGCCGAACCGGAATTCAGAATTCAATATGCAAAATGCTGCTTATCTGCGTTTGAAAACAATTGAAGTGGGATATAGTCTTCCTAAATCATGGTTGACTAAAATTGGTGTACAAGGGCTGCGTGTTTATTTAAGCGGTTATAACTTGTTTACCATTACCGGATTGAAATATTGTGATCCTGAATTCCCGTCAGGAAATTATGGATATAACTATCCTTTAAATAAAACAGTTACTATTGGAGCAAATCTTAAATTTTAAATGAATATCAACATGAAAATTAAAAAATATATCTTCGCATTTGCATTATGCATGGGGTCATTGACTTCTTGTGTAGATCTGGACATCCCACCAATGAATATTGTTGGTGATAATGATATTTTTGGAAGTACGGCGGGGGTTACAAGCTATATGGCCCGTTTGTATAGTACGTTGCCTGTAGAAGACTTCCGCTATTCGCATGTAAACATGTTCTTTTCGGGAGGTTCTAATTTTGCGCAACCTTCTTGTTTGACTGGTGAAGCTATTAGCCGTGACACGAAGGGGGCAGAGGTTGAAACAGCAAACTATTGGGATGCTGCGTATGCCTTAATACGTGAAACGAACTATTTTATAGAAACACTTCCCAAATATGCTGATTCACATTCTGCTACTGAAATTGAAAGTTTGTTGGGCGAAGCGTATTTCATTCGTGCTTATACTTATTTTGCATTAGTTAAGCGTTATGGTGGTGTACCTATTGTTAACACAGTAATTGATTATCCGGCTACAGTAAGCATTCCTGAAACACAATTGTTCCGTGATTCGGAAGAGGCTGTCTGGGATTTTATTTCCAGTGATTTGGACTACGCTATTGCGCATTTGTCTGCAAAGAACCAAAAAGGACGTGCCAATAAATATGCAGCTGCAGCTTTTAAATCGCGTACTATGCTTTATGCTGGAAGTATTGCCAAATATAATGATGTGAATGAAGTTTATAATGATGCGCGTATTTGCGGAATTCCAGCAAATCGTGCTGCCGATTATTTTAAACAGGCTTATGAAGCATCGAAGATTGTTGATGAAGGAGGTTATGCTCTTTACAAAGGGGACTGGGCAACTAATAATAAAGATGCACAATATACTAATTTCGTGAATATTTTCTTGAAAGATACGGAAGAGAATATTTTCGTGAAATATTTTGATTACCCGGACTGTGTACATTCATATGATTGTTTTGCACAGCCTACGCAAACCTCTACCGGTGGTAGCAACACAGAAATTTGTCCTACATTGGATTTTGTAGAAATGTTTGAAGGTTTTGAGAAAGATGCCGATGGGCATTTTGCCAACATGAACACGGAAGGTTATTATAAATTGTATGAAACAACAATGGAACCTTTCAAGAATGCAGAACCTCGTTTGCGTGCTACTGTATTGCTGCCGGGTGACGAGTTCAAGGGTGAATCCATTGAAATCCGTCGTGGTATTTGGGTTGGAGAAGGTGATAAAATTTCTCCTCTTCTTCCTTCAGAAGATACCTATGGCTTTTATGATGATTATAGTGCTTATGCTAACGATGCGACGAGTTTGCTGAAATTGGCCAGTCGCGAATCGCAAAATACGGATGCTAATGCAATTCAGTTAAAGGATGGTACAATGATGAAGCGTGCAGGGAAAAGTGGTACAGTGAAGAATCAGGAGATAGGCTGTACGGTTTCCGGTTTCCTTATTCGTAAGTATCTGAATCCTGAACAGAAGAATACAACTTGGAATCAGTCTGTTACAGATTGGATTGATATCCGTTATGCAGAAGTATTGCTCAATCGTGCCGAGGCGGCTATGGAACTTGCAGCTGCGGGTAGTGTTACCGATGATGCCGGTAAGAATTATGTAGAGGAGGCTTTCCGCTGTGTGAATCTTATTCGTGAACGTGCAGGTGCTACGTTGCTTGCTTCTTCTGCAGAAACTTCAATTGATGTAGTGCGTATAGAGCGTCGTAAAGAGCTTGCTTTCGAAAATAAAACTTATTGGGATTTGAAGCGTTGGCGTATTATTGATGATGAGCAGTCTACACGCAGATATCGCACTCTGCAGCCATTCTTTGCAGCAGATGCCATGAAGTATTTCATGGATATCAAGGAGCAGGAATATGGATATACTTATACTTATGATACACGTAATTATTATCAGCAGATTCCGACTGGTGAAATCACCAAGAATCCGAACTGTAAACAAAATCCAGGTTATTAATTATAAGAAACGAAACATTCAATTATGAAAAAGTTAACATATATTTTGTTGTCCTTATGCTTATTGGTAAATTTTACCTCTTGCGATGTGGATAATTATGGAGAACCTGAAGAAACTTTCCGTGGTGCTTTTATTGATAAGGAAACCAAAGAACCTTTCCAAACAGCTATTGGTAATACCGGCATTCGTATCCGTATGATGGAGTATAGCTGGAGTGATACTCCGGAACCTTATGATTTTAATTGTATGCAGGATGGTACTTTCCAGAATACCAAAATATTTGCAGGCAATTATGGTATTATTCCTGAAGGTGCTTTTGTACCATTGGATGAAGAGATTATTGATATAAAAGGTACTGTAGAGAAAACTTATGAGATTGAGCCGCTGTTGCGCGTGAAATGGGTAGGCGAACCTCAGGTCAATGCAGATGGTACTGTGGAGGTGAAGGTTATAATTACTCGTGGTACAAATAATCCGGATTACCAACAACCGCTTACCGAAGCTTGGCTATTTGTGAGCGAAACGAGTTATGTCGGAGATTTCAGCTTCAGTCCGCGTTTTTCTACTCAGTTGTTAGGGGCAGCTTTAACCGATGTTTTAGGTAAAGAAATTACTATTAAGACAAAAGGACAATTCCCTGATTATTCGCGTAAATTCTTTTTGCGTGTAGGTGCTCGTACTACAAAAAGCTTTAGCGGTACCAATCGTTATAACTATACAACAATTAAAGAAATCACAACTATAGCACGTAATTAGTAATAATCTGGATGAGAGTGTATTGGAACCTTGATAAGCACATTGTTTGGTCTGGTTTTTTACACTCTCATCTCTTTTATAGATATTAATATGAAACAGTCCTTTTTTATTTTTATGGTAATTACCCTTATGTTACCTCAGTTCGTTTCTGCAAAAAGGGGGAAAAATAGTTCACAACTTACTGTTATTTCTTATAATATGCGGTATGGTACGGCAGAGGACGGTGTTAATGCATGGGAATTCAGAAAGCCAGCTACTATAAAAATGATTAAAAAGCATAAACCCGATATTTTGGGAGTTCAGGAAGCTTTGGATTTTCAGCTGGCGTTTATTCTTGAGAATTGCACGAACTATGAGGCTGTAGGTGTTGGACGCATTGATGGTAAGCACGACGGAGAGCATGCTTCAATAATGTATAATAAGAAAAAAATAGAATTGTTGGAGTGGGGTAATTTTTGGCTTTCTTCAACTCCTGAAATTCCTTCTATAGGATGGGATGCTGCATGTACCCGTACTGCTACATGGGCACTTTTGAAGGATAAAAAGACAATGGAGAAATTTTATTACGTTAATACTCATTTGGACCATGTCGGAAGAGTGGCACGGAAGGAATCTCATCTTAGAAAAGATACAGAAGATTAATCCTGATAATTTTCCATTAATTTTGACCGGAGATTTTAATATGGAGCATACAGATTCTTCCATACAAAAACTGAATGAAAAAATGATAGATGCTAGAACTTCTGCTAAAAAAACGGATTCTTTTGGTACTTTCAATGGATGGGGGACCCGTAGCTCCATTATAGATTATATTTATTATAAAGGGTTTAAAATGTGTACGGAATACGTTACAATTCGAGAAAAATATGCAGGAAAAACTTTTATTTCTGATCACTATCCGATTAAGGGGGTACTGAAGTTTTAATTATGTGAAAAATCATGATGTATTCTGGTTTTCTCACGATGTGTTTGCTAATGGAGGGTTGTTAGAATTATGGATGAGTCCGAAACCGAATAAAAAATGAGGGAAAGACAAGGAAATTCTTAATATGTCCCTACTGAATAGGTTGCTATTATGAAGAAAGGCGAAGAGGTGCAACTCCCTTCGCCTTTCTTCATAACAACTATGGCTTTTATTCTTACAGAATCCCTTGTGCCATCATAGCCTTCGCCACCTTCATAAATCCGGCCACATTGGCACCCTTCACGTAATTTACATAACCGTCGGCTTCTGTACCATATTGCACGCAAGCTTCGTGAATGTTCTTCATAATGCTCTTCAGTTTCTCGTCCACTTCCTCTGCACTCCAGCTCAACTTGATGGAGTTCTGAGTCATTTCGAGACCAGATACTGATACACCGCCAGCATTGGCTGCCTTACCCGGAGCATACAGAATCTTTGCATCCTGAAATACTTTGATGGCTTCCGGTGTAGAGGGCATGTTGGCGCCTTCGGATACTGCCATTACCCCATTAGCTATCAACTGACGGGCATGGTCGCCATTCAATTCATTCTGAGTGGCAGAAGGCAAAGCGATATCAGCCTTTTCGCCCCAAGGCTTGGCTCCTTCCACATATTTCACACCCGGATATTGTTCAGCATATTCGCGGATACGTCCACGATAGAGGTTTTTCAGTTCCATGATGTAATCCAACTTTTCGCGGTCGATACCGTCCGGATCGTAGATGTAACCGTCAGAGTCGGAGCAAGTAACTACTTTACCACCCAGTTCGATTACTTTTTCGATTGTATATTGAGCTACGTTACCCGAACCGGAAACAAGACAAGTTTTGCCTTTCAGGTCAGTACCTTTGGTTTTCAGCATTTCCATCAGGAAGTAGATGTTACCGTAACCGGTAGCTTCCGGACGAATCAGTGAACCACCGAATTCGCGGCCTTTACCAGTGAATGTGCCGGTAAATTCGTGAGCCAGCTTCTTGTACATACCGAACATGAAACCTACTTCGCGGCCACCTACACCGATATCACCTGCAGGTACGTCAGTTTCGGGACCGATGTGACGCCACAGTTCCAGCATGAATGCCTGTACGAAACGCATTACTTCGGCATTTGACTTTCCACGAGGAGAGAAGTCGGAACCACCTTTACCACCACCCATAGGCAGCGTAGTCAGAGAGTTTTTGAAAGTCTGCTCGAAACCTAAGAATTTCAATCCGCCCAAAGTTACCGACGGGTGGAAACGTAAACCTCCTTTGTACGGTCCGATAGCACTATTGAATTGAACGCGGTAGCCGCGGTTGATTTGTACTTCACCTTTGTCGTCGATCCATGGAACACGGAACATGATTACTCTTTCAGGTTCTACCATTTTTTCGAGGATCTTATTGGCCTTGTATTTCGGGTTTGCCTGATAGGTATCCCATACAGTTTCAATAACTTCTTCTACAGCCTGGTGGAACTCTGCTTCACCTACTGTTTTTGCCTTTAAGGCTTCCATGAATTCTTTAATTTCTGGTCTCATGTGTATAATTTTTAGTATGAGTTAATTCAAACGTTTTCGGATGTCAAAATTATCTAATTATTTACGATATCAAAACTTTTTGCAGTTAATTTTTTATTAACAAACCTTGATTTTGCTTTCGG
>OHRN01000803.1_pt1 | contig 11965 bp, 12 predicted proteins | sample 1578431 | NCBI WGS metagenome assembly OHRN01 (sample SAMEA3879507, study PRJEB24766) | human gut metagenome | biome: human-associated habitat; feature: feces | place: USA | collected 1985/1987 | reverse complement strand
AGCAGTGTGGGGGATATCGTAAGGGAATATCAGGAAAAATATCAACACATCGTATACAAAAAGATCGAAAACAAGGGCATTGCGGCCAACACCAACGCCGCCGCTGAACTGGCATCGGGGGAATATCTGGCGCTGGCCGACCACGATGACATCCTTGCGCCCCACGCCATGTACACCATGGGTCAGGCGATCCGGCAGCTGCGTGAGGCAGGGGAGCCGGACGGCTTCCTGTACAGCGACGAGGCCCTCTTCACCAAAAAGATCGAAAAGCCGCTGGTGGCCCACTTCAAGCCCGATTACGCCCCGGATTACCTGCTCTGCTGCAACTACATCTGCCATCTGGCCGTGTTCCGGCGGGAGCTGTTCGAGCAGGTGGGCGGGGAACGCCCCGAATGTGATGGCAGTCAGGATCACGACCTTTTCCTCCGGCTCATTGAGCAGGTGGGCGGCGCAGCCCATGTGCCGCAGGTGCTCTACTACTGGCGGGTGCACGAAGGCTCAACCTCCGGCGGCACCGATGCCAAGCCCTACGTTGCCAAAGCGGCAAAAAAGGCGCTGGCCGACCATCTGGAGCGCACCGGCCGCACCGGCACCATAGAGGATGGCCTGTACCCCAGCACCTATCGGGTCAGGTGGGACATTGTGGGGGAGCCGAAGGTGAGCATCCTCATCCCCAACAAGGACCACACCGAGGATCTGGAAAAGTGCCTGCACAGCATCTGGACAAAGACTGAATGGGAGCACTTTGAGGTGATCGTGGTGGAGAACAACTCCACCGACCCCGCCACCTTTGCCTACTATAAAAAGGCGCAGCAGCGCTATGACGGTCTGCGGGTGGTCACCTACCCGAAAAAGGGCTTCAACTTTTCCGGCATCAACAACTTTGGCCGCAAATATGCCACCGGCGCGTATCTGCTGCTGCTGAACAACGACGTGGAGGTGCGCAGCGGTGAATGGCTCACTGAACTTCTGCGCCAATGCGCCCACCCCGGCGGGGCGGCAGTGTGCGGTGCCATGCTCTTTTACCCGGACGAGACCATCCAGCACGCGGGCGTCATTACCGGGCTGGGGGGCTACGCGGGGCACAGCCACAAGTACAAAAAGGCCGGCGGCAGCGGGTATCTGTTCCGCACCGCCACGGTGCAGGACTTTTCCGCCGTCACCGGTGCCTGCCTGCTGGTAAAGACCAGCGTGTGGGACGAGGTAAAGGGGTTGGACGAAGCCTTTGCGGTGGCTTTCAACGATGTGGACTTCTGCCTGCGGGTGCGGGATGCGGGCTATCGCATTGCGTGGACGCCCTACGCCCAGCTGACCCACTACGAGAGCAAGAGCCGCGGCGGGGACGAAAAAGACCCGGTAAAGGCACGGCGCTTTGCCGCCGAGCAGCAGCGTCTGTACGAGGTGCACGGCAAGGAGAACATCCTGCATGACCCCTACTACAACCCCAACCTGACCATGGACCGGGAGGATTTTTCCGAAAGCGATGATCTGCGCGGGCTGAAAGAGGGACGCATCACGGTGCAGTGGAGGGAATAACAGCATGAACATCAAGGGCCATTTCGAGACCATCACCCGGCACAAGCTGCTGGTGATGAAATACTGCTTTGAATGCGGGTTGTATGAGCAGGGCCTTGCCCACGACCTGAGCAAGTACAGCCCCACCGAGTTCATCCCCGGGTGCATCTATTATCAGGGCGACCACAGCCCCAACGAGGCGGAGCGCGCGGCAAAGGGCTACACCTCGGCGTGGCTGCACCACAAGGGGCGCAACAAGCATCATCTGGAATACTGGATCGATTACAGCACCACCAAGACCGGCCTGACCGGCATGAAGATCCCCCTGCGGTACGTCTGCGAGATGGTGTGCGACCGGGTGGCTGCCAGCCAGATCTATCTGGGCGATAAGTACACCGATGCCTCCGCGTGGGAGTACTACCAGCGCAGCAAGGATCACTACCTGATGCACCCGGAGACCCGGGCGCTGCTGGAAAAGCTGCTGTGCATGGTGCGGGACCTTGGACGGGAGCGCACCTTTGCCTACATGAAATTCCTGCTTGGCTGCGAAAAGGATTACTGAGTATTTTTGCGCAAACGCCGCTGACGAAAAGTCGGCGGCGTTTTTGTGTGGTCTGCCGGACAACGCAAAAACACCCCGGCTGGGCGGTTTTACCGCCTGACCGGGGTGTTATTTTTGCAAGAAAAATATTACTGCTCGTTTTCGTAGATCTTGATATAGCGCGGAGCGCTTTTATCCTGCCAGAACAGCAGAATGGCGGTCAGGGCGACAGCCAGTGTGGTGAGGACGGCGAGCAGAGCTTTGAGAACTTTCATGGTTTGGTGCCTCCTTGTGAAGTTCGGGAGCGGAGCGGGGGACGTTCCGCCTGTCATGTTAGGTATAGTATAGCATATTCCCGCAGTAAAGGCAAACGGCAGAGAGGGGAGAACAAAAAGAAAAATACGGTGGTTAGTTAAAACTAATTGTCGAAAACGAATAAGAAAGTTCAGGAAAATTCATCATTTGAGCCGTGATGTCGTTGACTTCCCGCGCCAAAATGATACAATAAGTGTGTTAAGCAGCTGCTGTCCCTGTACCAGTGCGCCTGCATGGGCGAGGGGATGGCAATTCAAGCAGAATGGGGGATTTGAAATCCATGTTGAACAAGCTGAAACGTGCGGCGCTTGGCGCGCATACGCCGCATGACAAGGCAACTGCTGCAAGCAAACCTATCCCGATGCCTCTGCCCGCGCAGGTACGCATCCTTATGAGCCAGCACATTGGCGCACCCGCCAAGGCACTGGTGAAAAAAGGCGATGAAGTGTTCGTCGGCACCAAGATCGGTGAGGCGGGCGGCTTTGTCTCCGCAAACATCCACTCCAGCGTTTCCGGTACGGTAGCTGCAGTGGAAGCTTTCCGTCTGTCCAATGGCCGTATGTGCGATTCTGTTGTCATCAAGACCGATGGCAAGCAGACCGTAGACCCGGCTGTCAAGGCACCGGAAGTCACCGATAAGGCCAGCTTCCTTGCCGCCGTGCGCGAGTGCGGTCTGGTCGGTCTGGGCGGCGCAGGCTTCCCGACCGACGTCAAGCTGCAGCCCAAAGACCCGGTGGACACCCTGCTGATCAACGCTTCCGAGTGCGAAGTGTGGCTGACCAGCGATACCCAGGAGATGCTGCTGTGTGCCGACGATATCATCCGCGGCATCCAGGCTGTCCTGAAGTATGTCGGCATCCCGAAGTGCGTCATCGGCATTGAGAACAACAAGCCCGAGTGCATCGACCTGCTGTGCAAAAAGACCAAGGACGACAGCGCTATCGAGGTAAAGCCCCTGCCCAGTGTCTACGGCACCGGCGCAGAGCTGATCCTCATTGAGAAGTGCCTCGGCCGCGAGGTGCCCCACGGCGGTCTGCCCGCAGATGCAGGTGCCATCGTGATGAACGTGACCAGCGTTTCCACGCTGGGCAAGTATCTGGCTACCGGTATGCCGGTGGTCCAGCGTACCATCACCGTGGACGGCGATGCCTGCGCAAAGCCCCAGAACGTTGTTGTGCCCGTGGGCACCGCCTATCAGGATATTCTGGACTATGTGGGCGTGAAGGGCGAGCTGGGCAAGGTGGTTGCCGGCGGTGCCATGATGGGCCCCGCTGTGGAAAACCTTTCCTACCCCACCACCAAGACCACTTCCGGTCTGATCCTGCTGAGCAAGGCAGCTGCACAGCCCGCACAGGTCAACCCCTGCATCCGCTGCGGCCGCTGCGTGGAGTACTGCCCCATGGGTCTGGAGCCCGTGGAGGTCAATCAGGCCTACGCCGCCCGCGATGTGCAGGAGCTGGGCAAGCTGCACGCTGACTACTGCTTCAACTGCGGCAGCTGCTCCTTCGTCTGCCCGGCAAAGCGCCCGGTCACCCAGATGATGAGTCTGGCCAAGGCCTTCTATCTTGGCGAAATCAAAAAAGGAGGCAATAAGTAATGGATACGAAGCTTATTGTTTCGGCTTCCCCGCACGTCCGCAGTGACGAGACCACCCAGAGCCTGATGGCTAACGTGATCGTTGCACTGTGCCCCTGCGTGGTTGCCTCTGCGATCATTTTCGGCGTGCGCGCCCTGCTGGTCACCGCCGTTTCCGTGGTAGCCTGTGTGGCCTTTGAGTGGCTGTACTGCAAGCTGCTGAAGCGTGCAAACCCCATCAGCGACCTGTCCGCCGTGGTCACCGGCATCATTCTGGCCATGAACGTGCCCGTGGGTATGCCCATCGGTCAGCTGATCATCGGCGATCTGGTGGCTATCATCGTTGTCAAGCAGCTGTTCGGCGGCATTGGCATGAACTTTGCAAACCCCGCTCTGGTGGGCCGTATCGTGCTGTTTGTCAGCTTTGCAGGCTCCATGAACAAGTGGGTGTTCCCGGATGCAGCGGTGGATCAGCTGTCCAAGGCTACCCCGCTGGCTGTGGCAGATCCCTCCAAGCTGAGCCTGCTGGATCTGTTCATGGGCATCCACGGCGGTGTGCTGGGCGAGACCTGCGCACTGGCTATCGTGCTGGGTCTGATCTATCTGGTGGCTACCAAGACCATCAGCATCGCTATCCCGGCTTCCTACGTTGGCAGCGTGTTCGTGTTCTACCTGATCGCTACCAAGGATCTGCACAGCGCACTGGTTGCCGTGCTGAGCGGCGGCCTGCTGTTCGGCGCTGTGTTCATGGCTACCGACTACGTTACCAGCCCCTTTACCCTGAAGGGTAAGCTGGTGTACGGCGTGTGCCTTGGCATCGTTACCTTTGCCATCCGCTACTGGGGCAGCTACACCGAGGGCGTGTCCTTCGCACTGCTGTTCATGAACCTGTGGGTCCCGTACATCAATAATCTGACCCGTCAGACCCCGTATGGCTATGTGAAGCCTGCAAAGAAAGCGAAGGAGGGTGCTGGCAAATGAGTAAGACTGCAAATTCCAGCTGGGAAACCACCGGTAAGCCGATCGTTGTGCTGACCGTCATCTCTCTGATCGTCAGCCTGCTGCTGGCTCTGGTGAACGGCATGACCGCTCCCGTTATCAAGGAGAACACCCGCCGCACCACCCTGGCTGCTTATGTCAGCGTGATGCCCTCTGTTTCGGACGCAGCTACGCTGGAGGAAGTTACCGATTACACCACCGCCAATGTTACCGGCGTGGTAAAGGCTCCCGATGGCGGCATTGCCATCAAGGCGGAGGAAAAGGGCTTTGACGGCGGCATCCTGACCGTCATCATGGGCTTCGACGCCAACGGTGCCGAGACCGGCATCTGGGTGGACGCTTCTACCCAGACCAAGGGCATTGGCTCCAATGTGTCCACCGAGGACTTCCTGGCACAGTTCAACGGCATGGACGGCACCAAGAACATTGTGATGAATCAGGATTTCGATGCGTACAGTGGCGCAACCATTTCGTCCACCGCTCTGTTTGCTGCCATCAATGATTGTATCAACTGCTTCAACGAGCTGGCATAAAAGGAGGTTGGTAAGAAATGGCACAAGAAAATAAGTCCAAGGTAAGCATCCTTACCAACGGCATCATCAAAGAAAACCCTGTTCTGCGTCTGGTTCTGGGCACCTGCTCCATTCTGGCCGTTACCACGGCAGTTTCCAGCGCACTGGGCATGGGCGCCGCCTTCACCTTCGTGCTGGTGTGCTCCAATATCATGATCTCCCTGCTGCGGAAAGTCATCCCCGGCAAGGTGCATCTGCCCTGCTACATCGTTATCATTGCAGGCTTTGTGACCATCGTGCAGATGTTCATGCAGGCCTACATGGAAAGCCTGTACAACGCTCTGGGCGTGTTCCTGCCCCTGATCGTTGTCAACTGTATCATTCTGGGCCGTGCCGAGATGTTCGCCTGCAAGAACAATGTGGTGGATTCCGCACTGGACGGCGTGGGCATGGGCCTCGGCTACACCCTCACCGCTACCCTGATGGCTTCCATCCGTGAGATCCTGGGCAGCGGCACTTGGCTGGGCTTCCAGATCATCCCGGAAAGCGTTGCCAAGGTCTCCATCATGACGCAGGCTCCCGGTGCATTCTTCTGCTACGGCATCCTGATGGCAGGCTGCATCTGGCTGGAAGGCAAGCTGGACGCCCGCATCGAGCGCAAGAGCTGCTGTGATCTTGACAATCTGAAGAAGGAGGCGGAATAAGATGCTCGTCAAACTCGCTGCGATCTTCTTCAGCATGATCCTTGTCAACAACTATGTGCTGGTGAAGTTCTACGGTATCTGCCCGTTCCTGGGCGTTTCCAAAAAGCTGGATTCCGCTGTTGGTATGTCCGGTGCTGTCATCTTTGTCATGTTTATGGCAACGGCCGTTACCTTCCCCATCCAGATCTTCATTCTGGACCAGGCTGGTCTGAGCTACCTGCAGACCATCGTGTTCATTCTGGTCATCGCTGTGCTGGTGCAGTTCATCGAGATCTTCCTCAAGAAGTACGTCGTTGCACTGTATAACTCGCTGGGCGTTTATCTGCCCCTGATCACCACCAACTGCTGCGTGCTGGCTGTGACCATTCTGGTCGTGGGCGACTACGGCGCAGATGTGGCTGCACACGGCTTCGGCTACGCCTACATCGAGGCTCTGATCTGCGCCATCGGCGCAGGCTGCGGCTTTATGCTGGCCATGGTCATGTTCAGCGGCGTGCGTAAGCGCGTGGAAGCCTGCGATCCCCCGGCACCCTTCAAGGGCCTGCCCATCACCCTGGTCGCAGCTGCAATCACCAGCCTGTCCTTCATGGGCTTCGGCGGCATCGTCGAAAACCTGTTCAATGTTACGCTGTAAGGGAGGAACAGGATTATGAATATTGTATCTGCTGTTATCCTGTGCACCATCGTGGGCGCTGTGGGTGCTATCGTTCTGGTGGCTGCCGCAAAGTTCATGGCGGTGGAGGAAGACCCCCGCATTGAGGAAGTTTCTGCCTGTCTGGCCGGCGCAAACTGCGGCGGCTGCGGCTACGCCGGCTGTTCCGACTACGCCAAGGCAGTTGTTCTGGACGGCGTGCCCTGCGACAAGTGCGCACCCGGCGGCCCCAAGGCTGCTGCTGCCATTGCCAAGATCATGGGCGGCGAGGCAAGCGCCGTAGAAAAGAAGGCTGTGGTGCAGTGCCAGGGCAGCTCCGAGCACTGCAAGCCCGCCTACGACTACAAGGGCATCCAGACCTGTGCTGCTGCGGCAGCCCTGTACGGTGGCCCCAAGACCTGCTCCTTCGCCTGCATCGGTCTGGGCGACTGCACCAAGGTGTGTAAGTTCGACGCCATCCACATCGTGGACGGTGTGGCAAAGGTGGACAAGGACAAGTGCACCGGCTGTGGTGCCTGTGCCAACATCTGCCCCAAGCAGGTCATCATGATCGACGCTGCCGGCCCCCGCAAGCCGGTGGTCATGTGCTCCAACAAGGATAAGGGTGCTGTGGCAAACAAGCTGTGCACCACTTCCTGCATCGCCTGTGGCATGTGCGAGCGCACCTGTAAGTTCGACGCCATCCATGTTGTGGACGGCGTGGCACGCATTGATTACGACAAGTGCAAGGGCTGCGGTATGTGCGCCCAGAAGTGCCCCAAGCACATCATCCTGTTCCCGCTGAAGGATGACCCCAATCCCCCGAAGCCCGTGGTGAAGCCCGCCGCTCCCGCTGCTGCTCCCGCAGCAAAGCCGGAAGCCAAGGCTGAGGCAAAGCCCGAGACCAAGGCAGAGTAAACTGTAAACCAAAGCCCGCCGTGCGCAACGCCCGGCGGGCTTTTTGTATCCGTTTATTCCGTCTTGGTAGGGCGAATGGTCACCTCGCCGCAGCGCAGCGCCTCGGTGCGCCCGCCCTCCCGCTGCACCACCAGCCGCCCGGCATCGTCAATGGAAAGTGCCTGCGCGGCGTAGGTCTCGGTGCCGGTGCACACGGTCACCCAGTGGCCGGGCACAAAGCAGCGGGCGCGGTACTCGTCCAGACAGGCAAAGCCCGGGCACAGCGCCAACAGTTCCCGCCCGATGGCACCTGCCAGCGCCGCCCGGCTTACCGGGGCAGGGCCGCCGGGGTATAGGCTGCCTGCTTTGGCGGCAAGCTCCGGGGGAAAGTCCTCCGCCGTGGCGGTCAGGTTCAGCCCGATGCCCACCACCAGCCATTCCAGCTGGCCGCTTTCAAGGTCTGTACCGGCCTCGGTCAGGATGCCGCACACCTTTTTGCCCTTGTAATACAGGTCGTTCACCCACTTGATGGCAAGTTCCAGCCCACACAGCATCTGCACCGCCCGGCACACTGCCACTGCCGCGCCGATGGTGGCGGTCTGGGCGTTGGCGGCAGGCAGCGGCGGGCGCAGCACCACCGAGCAGTACACCCCCTTGCCCGCCGGGCTGGCAAAGCTGCGTCCCAGCCGCCCGCGCCCGGCGGTCTGCCCGCCAGCCAGCACCAGCGTGCCGTGGGCGGCACCTTCCAGCGCCAGCAGCTTTGCGGTGCGGTTGGTGCTTTCCAGCGTGTCGTACAGCTGCACCGGGGCGGGGTAGGGGCCTACCGCCTCGGTGCAGAAGGGGTCGCCGCCCAGCAGGCGGTACCCCCGGCGGGAGGCGGCTTCCAGCGCATAGCCCTGCGTGGTAAGCGCCGCTGCCGCCTTGTGCACGGCAGCGCGGCTGACCCCCAGCTGCTGCGCCAGCTGCTGGCCGGAAATATATGCGCCCTCGGCGGCGCTGAGCGCCTGTAAAAGCGCCTGACGGGTGGTAGAAGCCATGGCGAAAATCCTCCCTGTGTGCTATACTGCTATTGTACCATATCTGCGGAAGAAGAAAAAGTTTGAAAATATTTTAGTTTTTTGCAGGAACTGCCGCCGCTCCTTCGTATTAAAGACAGAAGGGCGGCGCAGAGTACCGCATCCAAAACCGGAAAGGAGGCCGTGCAGCGCGTTGACAACACAGGAATTCAGCACGATGGTGCAGAAATATCAGGCGCTCGTGTACACGGTCTGCCATCAGCTGGTGCCGGATGTACAGGAGGCGCAGGACCTGACGCAGGAGACCTTTCTGGCAGCGTGGCGGGCCATCGACCGCTGCCCGCCCGGCTTTGAAAAGCAGTGGCTGGCGCGCATCGCCGCCAACAAAGCCAAGGATTATCTGCGCAGCGCATGGGTGCGCAAGATGAACACCCCCGGCGACGAGGTGCTGGCGCTGGAGGGCGCGCCGCCCGGTATGCAGCCGGAGCAGCAGGTGCTGGAGGCGCTGGGCGAAGAGGAGCTTACCGGAATGATCTTAAATCTGCGCGAGCCCTACTGCACGCCCTGCCGTCTGGTGCTGCTGGAACAGCACACTATGGCCGAAGCCGCAAGGCTGTGCGGACGTCCGCCCAAAACGGTGGAAGCGCAGGTCTACCGCGCCAAAAAGATGCTGGCGCAGCAGATCTTGCAAAACGACCGCGTACCCTGTGAAAGGAGGAGCGTACATGGAACTGTTTGACGCAAAAGGCTGTCTGAGCGAGGAAGGCTTACAGGCACTGGTCGGTGGACAATTGGACGAAACGCAGCGGCTGGAAGCCGCCGAGCATCTTGCCTACTGCGACCGCTGCATGGACCGCTACACCGCCCTGCTGACCGATGATGTGCTGGAGCAGCCGCCGCGCTCCGCCCGGGGCGCGGTGATGGGCACCATCTGGATACGGCTGATGCAGAACACATGGGGACGCGCCGCTGTGGCCACCGTAGCCGCCGTGCTGGCGCTGACCATGTGGCGCACCGGTACGCTGGAACAGATCCTGCACACCGGGCAGCAGCTGAACACATGGCTGCCGCAGACCACGCAGCAGACCGAACCGGAACTGCTGGGCAAGCCGGTGAACGACAAAGCCCCGCAGCAATCCACCGCCCCGCTGGGCAAGCCCATAGAGGACAAAAAGCAGCTGACCGAAAAACTATCCGATGCACTGGACGAGCTTTTGCACCGCAGTGCAGACACCACTGAGAAATGAGGGAACTGATTATGAAGAAAAACGGGATCCTGACCCTGCTGTTTGCCTGCATCCCCGGTGCGGGGCAGATGTATCAGGGCTATATGAAGCGGGGGCTTTCGCTCATCACAATGTTCTGCCTGTTCATTATCCTAGGCAGCACCACGGGGCTGGACGCACTGGTAGTCGGCTGCATCGTTGTGTATATGTACAGCTTTTTCGATACCTTGAACCTCCGCGCGCAGCTGGCGGCAGAAAAAGCCCCGGAGGACGATTATCTGGTGCACTTTAATTGGCACGATGCCCGCATGACCCAGTTCATGGGCGAAAGCCACAAGCTGGTGGGCTGGGGGCTCATCGCGCTGGGTGCCATCGTGTTCTACAACAACATCATCATGCGGGTGCTGGGCGATGTGATGTGGCGCTGGGGACAGGATAACCCGGTTTTCCGCGCCATCTACCTGATGCTGGACGCTTTGCCGCAGATCGTGGTCTGCGTGGCACTGATCGTGTGCGGTATGTGGCTGGTGCGCGGCCCGAAAAACAAAAAGGGCAAGCAGCCTGCCGAGGAGGAACCCGAGGACTTCCACGCCTACACGGCTGCGCCGCAGGCAGAGGATGCCGAGGATGCCGAGGATGCCGAGGGCACTGCGGACACGGACGCCCATTTTGCCATGCCGGAGCTTTCGGCACTGCTGGGGAAACCGGTGACCGGTGCAGAGCAGGACGAAACCCCTGCGGAGGATGACGATGACCGAGCAGAATAAGACCCCCTTGACGGCACAGCCGGGCAGTGCGCCCGCGCCGGAGCAGAAACCGGCAGAAAAACGACCCGCTGAAAAGCCCCTGCGCCGGGTGGGCAGCCTGACCTTGGGCGCGTGTCTCATTGCGGCGGGCGTGTTCTTCCTGCTGTATTTCTTCGTGCCGGGCTTTGATGTGCAGCTGACCCTGAAAATTGCCCCGGCGGTGGCGCTGGTGCTGCTGGGATGCGAGGTGCTGTTCTTTGCCGCCCGCCCCGGCCGCTGGAAGTACGATTTTGTGTCCGTGCTGGTCTGTCTGGTGCTGATGGCGGGCTGCTTCTGCATGGCGATGCTGCCCCTGCTGTGGGACGAGTTGAGCGGCGAAAATCAGCAGACGATGAACCGTCTGAGCGCACAGGCCATTGACGAACTGTACACCGCCTGTAAGCGGGACGCGCAGGATATCGCCATCCGGGATATCAGCGGCAGGCTGTACCTGAGCGGCCCGCAGGCCGAAACCTTGCAGCAGGCCGCCGCCCTGCCCGCCGGGGATGCCTACCTGACCCTGACTGTGGAGCTGTTCGGTCCCTACGACAGCGCCGCCGCCTTTGCCCGGGACTGCTACACCCTGACCGCACTGGCAAAGCAGTGCACCGTGCCGCCGGAAAAGCTGCACTTTACATGGGATGCCCGCAGCCCGGCAGAAAGCAGCCTGAACACCGGCAGTCTGCTATACACCGAGGACTATTCGCTGGACCTGAGCGGCGCTGTGCAGCTGGACTGGACAGAGCAGCAGATGGAGCAGCAGACCGAGCCGTCTGAAACAGACAACGGCCAGACCGACGAGAGCAGCCCCGACCCCGGTGAGGATGTAACCGAAGCTACCCCGGAAACGGCAGAAGAGCAGCCCGCTGAAGAAGAAATCTCTGCTGCCGTTGTCGGCGCGGAACTGTACACTGACTTGCCCGATACACCCATTGGTTCCTACATCGGCAGCGAGGGTTTGCCGGTTGCCACTGGTGAAACTAAAATCGGTATTTCCGAGTGGCCCGAAAGCCAACTGGAAGAAACCAGCGACAGCTATCTGACCGCCGCTGCACTGGACAATGACGGTCTTACCATGGCAGCGCCCCTGTTGGACGGCGCAGACTATGCCATTGTTCCCATTATGGCGCAGGTCGAATATCCCGCAGACGGCAGCAGCACCGACATGATCCTGCCGGATGGCGTGACCTTGCTGGACTTTTACGGCGAACCCGCCACTGATGCCGATGCCTTGCTGCACAATAGCTAC
>OHRN01000771.1_pt1 | contig 12280 bp, 10 predicted proteins | sample 1578431 | NCBI WGS metagenome assembly OHRN01 (sample SAMEA3879507, study PRJEB24766) | human gut metagenome | biome: human-associated habitat; feature: feces | place: USA | collected 1985/1987 | reverse complement strand
AACACCAAGGTGGGCACCATCATGGGGCGCATCACCAACGATTTGTTTGATGTGACCGAGTTCGCCCACCACTGCCCGGAGGAGTTTTTCATCGCGGGCATCAAGATCGTGGCGTCCTTTGTCATCCTGTGCCGCGCCAGCATCCCGCTGACCTTGGCAGTGTTTGCCTGTGTGCCGCTGATGGGTGTGGTGTCGGTGTACCTGAACGGACGTCTGCGGGCACGCTTCCGCCAGCAGCGCGTCCAGATCGGCGAGCTGAACTCCACCATCGAGGACAGTCTGCTGGGACAGGGCGTGGTCAAGGCCTTTGCCGCCGAGGACGAGGAGCGGGAAAAGTTCGCCAAGGGCAACCGCGCCTTTGAGCAGATCAAGACCCTTGGCTACTACGCCATGGGCGCCTTCAACACCTCCACCCGCCTGTTTGACGGGTTGATGTATCTGGTGGTCATTCTGGCGGGCGGTCTGTCGCTGGTGTACGGTAAGATCACCGCCGGCGACCTTGTGGCCTATATGCTCTACGTCACCACCCTCATCGCCACCATCCGGCGCATCGTGGAGTTTGCCGAGCAGTTCCAGCGCGGCATGACCGGCATCGAGCGCTTTGCCGAGATCATGGACACCCCGGTTGCCATCAAGGACGCCCCGGACGCCGTGCCATTGCAGCCCGGCCCCGGCGAGATCCGGTTCGAGAAGGTGTGCTTTGAGTACCCGGACGATCACAACAAGGTGCTGCATGACGTCAGTCTGGACATCCGCGCCGGAGAGCGTCTGGCGCTGGTGGGAGCCTCCGGCGGCGGCAAAACTACCCTGTGCAACCTGATCCCCCGCTTTTACGAGGTGACCAGCGGCCGCATCCTCATTGACGGACAGGATATCCGCCGGGTCACCCTGAAGAGCCTGCGGCAGGATATCGGTATCGTGCAGCAGGACGTGTACCTGTTCAGCGGCACGGTGGCGCAGAACATCGCCTACGGCAAGCCCGGTGCTACCCGGCAGGAGATCGAAGCCGCCGCCCGTCTGGCGGGCGCGGAAAAGTTCATCCTTGCGCTGAAGGACGGCTACGACACCTATGTGGGCGAGCGCGGCGTCAAGCTGTCCGGCGGACAGAAGCAGCGCATCGCCATTGCCCGGGTATTCCTGAAGAACCCGCCCATCCTGATTCTGGACGAAGCCACCAGCGCACTGGACAACGAGAGTGAGATCCTTGTGGGACAGAGCCTTGAAAAGCTGGCTCATGGCCGCACCACCCTGACCATCGCCCACCGCCTGACCACCATCAAGGACTACGACCGTATCCTTGTGCTGGGCGAGGAGGGCATCGTGGAAGAGGGTACCCATGCCCAGCTGCTGGAAAAGCAGGGCATCTATTACCGCCTGTGGAACCAGCTGCCCGCAGAGGATGGGGAATAAAAGCCCTTGAAATATAAAAAAGACACCCGAAAGGGTGTCTTTTTGTCTCTTGTCAAGGAAAGTGAACGGGTTTCATCTCTAGGTGCCCACCGATTCATCTTGTTTGGTGTTTTGCATCCACCGCACCAGCGCTTCGGCGTCCTGTTTGCCTTTGGCGTACATTTTTTCAAGGCAGGCGCGGTTCTTGGTCAGGGTGGACATTCCCTCGGTGCTGTCCGGGGCGATGATGCAGACAAGGCCCTGTCGCTCCAGCTCCCGCGCCCGCTGGACAGCCGTGTTGTACCGCCATGCCCGGCGGCGCAGCCCCTCGGCTGCAGCGGGGTAATGCGACTGCAGCAGGTGTGCCAGATGCTTGTCCCGGGCATCACTACTCACCAGCCCGATGGGCTTGGTCAGGATGAGAGCCACCCGGTCGCAGCCGTGGGCAAAGGCCCATTCCAGCGGGACGGGGTCGGCCAGGCCGCCATCAAAATAAGGCACGCCGTCGATGACGCAGGGCTGGTCGATGACCGGGATGCAGCAGGACGCCATGAGGACGCGGTAGTCGTCCGGGTGGAGGTCTGCCTTGGTGAAATACTGCGCCTCGCCGTTCTGTGCATTAGCGGCCACCACGCAGAGCTCTGCCGGGCTGCGGGCAAGCGCCGCGTAATCCAGCGGATTCTCGCCGCCTGCATTGCTGAGGGTGCCGTAGACATAGCCCAGATCGAGATAGGAGTGCTTGCGGATGAGGTTGTGCACGCTCATGTACTCCCTGCGGAAGGAGTATTCATCGTAAAAGGGCTTGTTCCGCCCATGCTGGCCTGCCAGATAGGACGCCATATTGGCGCTGCCCGCCGAAACGCCGATGCAGAGATCGAAGCGGAGGTCCTCCTCCAGGCAGCGGTCCAGCACGCCAGCGCCGTAAATGCCCCGCAGGCCGCCACCCACATCGATGACACCGTATTTCATGGTCTGTTCCTCCATCGTTTAATTCCATTTCCCTCCCAGTATAACGGGACGGCGGGAAATACTCATTGAGCAAACGGCGGGATCTGATGCAATTTGCGGCAGAAAGCAGGATCTGCCGCAATGGGGGCAAACAAAAACGGCCAGCGTATCATGTGCTCTGTGATATGTACCCCGCCTGTGGAACCAGCTGCCCGCAGAGGATGAGGAATAAAAGAGCCTGAAATACAAAAAAGACACCCGAAAGGGTGTCTTTTTTCTGTATGGGCCAGGCAGGACTTGAACCCGCGACCAAGCGGTTATGAGCCGCCAGCTCTGACCAGCTGAGCTACTGGCCCGCAGGGGTGCTGCATTGCTGCAACACGCACTAGTATAACAAAAACCGCGCAAAAAGGAAAGCATTTTCCGCAAAAATCATTTGGTGCGGTGGGCATCCAGCTTTTGCAGCATAAATTCGTCCAGCATGGCGGGCGGGAACAGCGGCTCTTTGTAGCCAAAGGCCTCCCGGATAAAGATCAAAGTCACCACGGTCTGGCGGCCGGGGTCCAGCCGCAGGGTGTACAAAGTGTCCAGCGGCTGCTGGCTGGGCTGGTGCAGCGTCAGGTGCAGCAGAAAGCTGCCGTCGTTCTCCCGGCGGCACTCGTAGGCAAAGAGGTCGGTGTCGCTGCGGGTGTCCAGACGGTCAAAGCACTCGTCCAGCGCAAGGCCGGTGCGGAACTCGGACAGGCCGGCGGGGCCGTACTGGCTGCGGCGGGTTGTCTCCCGCCGGGAGAGCAGGTACACGATGATGCCCAGCGCACAGACCAAAAGACAGACGGAAACGACAGCGTTCATGGAAAGACCCTCCCCAAAAGAGTTTTCCTTATTGTAACACAACCTGCGGGGGTTTGTGCTATAATATTTACAATTCTTTTTTAAATTTTTCTGCAAGCCGGGCGCAAACGCCCGGGGGAGGGCTTCATGAAGCTTAAATTTACACGCAAGACCTGGTATTTCTTTTTGCTGGCTGCAGCGGCAGTGTCCATGCTGGGCGGCTTTGCCGTGCTGGGCGGGATGGATTTTTCCGGGCTGGAAATGATCGTGTTCTGCCTTACCGGCATCGCAGTGCTGTTTCTGGCAGCGCAGAAGGGCGCACCGGCAAGGGAAAAGCGCAACTACACCGGCGTGTTCGTGGTGCTGATGCTCAGCAAGCTGGGTGCCAGCGGCTGGGCGGGGGATATCTGCTCGGCGCTGGTGTGGCCTGCGCTGCTTGCCACCGAGTACGAGCGCGGCAAGCCCATCCAGCGGCAGCTGCAGCTGGTGAGCGCCGCCGAGGTGCTGCGGCTGGTGTTCTGGATGCTGACCAAGTACGCGGGCATGAGCGGCCTTGCATTCTGGACGAATATCATGTTCGTGCTGCTGACCTGCGCCCGGGGCTGGGCGGGGCTTACCCTGTATAAGACGCAGGAGGAGACCCTGTGACCCAGCGCCGCAGGACGTCTAAAGCCAAGGCAAAACGCCGCTTTGGCCGCAGAGCCTTTCTGGCCGGGGCGGGCGTTGCCGCCTGTGCTGCGGCGGGGTGGTACCTGCGGCAGAAAAGTGATGCAGACCACACTGCTGCCTCCGGGCAGGATACGCCCCCGGCACCCAACCCTGCCCTGCCCGCCGGGGAGTGGCGGGCGGTGTGGGTGAGCTATCTGGATTGGGCGCTGCTGGATTTCTCCACCGAGGACACCTTCCGCGCCGGGGCGGCGCAGCTGCTGGACAATTGCGCCGGGCTTGGACTGAACACCGTACTGGCACAGGTGCGCCCCTTCGGGGATGCACTGTACCGCAGCAACTTGTTCCCGTGGAGCCATCTGTGCACCGGGGTGCAGGGAAAAGACCCCGGCTTTGACCCGCTGGATGTCTTTCTGACCGAGGCGCACCGCCGGGGCATCGGGGTGGAGGCGTGGGTCAACCCCTACCGCCTGCGCTCCTCGGCGGCGATGCCGCCGAATCTGGCAGAGAATAATCTGGCCAATACCCACCCGGACTGGCTGTGCACCGCCGGGGAGGGGCTGTACCTGAATCCTGCCGTGCCCGCCGCCGCAGACTATGTGGTGCAGGGGGTGGCAGAGCTTGTGCAGAACTACCCGGTGGACGGCATCCACTTTGACGATTACTTTTACCCCACCACCGATGCCGCTGTGGACGCGGCGCAGTTTGCGGCAAGCGGCGCAGCCAACCTTGCCGCGTGGCGGCGGCAGAACGTTACCGCGCTGGTGGCGAAGGTGCACCGCACCGTGAAGGCGGCAGACCCCACCCTGCGGTTCGGCATCAGTCCGCAGGGCAACCCGGACAACGACCTCGACCAGCAGTATAGCGATGTGACCGCATGGCTGGCGGCGGGCGGGGAGGAAAAGGTCATCGACTACCTCTGCCCGCAGGTGTACTGGGGCTACGGTTTTACCTTGCAATCCGGCAGCACCCGCTTTGCCTTTGAAAACATCGTCCCGGCGTGGCTTAGCTATCCCCGGGCGGGGGATGTGGCGCTGTACTTCGGGCTGGGCGCGTACCGGGTGGGCACCGGGGATGGCGGCGCGAACCCGGACAGCGTATCCGGCTGGAGCACCGGCAGTGCGCTGGCGGCGCAGGTAAAGGACTTACGGCAGCAGGCGGCGGGCGGCTGGGCACTGTACCGCTACGGCACTCTGTTCGGGGCGGAGGCACCCGCGCTGGCCGAGGCCGAGTGCGCAGCGCTGCGGGCGCTGAATACGTGAAAATTGTGCAGAAACAGGCGGCAAACCGCACAAAATAAATACAGGTATCTTGTGCAGAGCGGCAAAATGCGGTATACTTACCCTGTATCTGCCCGTTGGCAGAGACGCACGAAAAAGAAAAGTTTCTTTGTTTCTATGAGGAAAGCTATGAAGATGAAAAAACAGCTTTTGGCATTGCTGCTGGCGGCGGTGATGGTGCTTAGCCTGACCGGCTGCAAGGAGACCCTGAAAAAGGTGGCGCAGAAGGTGACCGGCCACTCCGAGGAAGTGCAGGAGGAGGACACCACCCGCTGGGCGGAAGCCACCACCGACCCGCTGATCATTCAGGGCATTGCGGATGCCTCGGCAAAGTATGCCACCGCCACCGCAGACGGCTGCCTGTACGCAGTGTTCAACGGCATCTGGAGCCGCAACACCGGCTACTTTACTGTGCCGGGCGGCAGTGTGAACATCATGGCCTGCGGCACCGCCGAGGGTACCCAGAAGTTCAAGGTGGCACTGTGGAAAAAGGTGGACGGCGGCGCAGAGTATGTGCCGGACAGCACCTACTATATCAAGACCGATGGCACCGACTACCGCTGCACCATTTCCGGGCTGGACCCGGCGGCGCAGTACCGCGTGACCATCTCGTATGATTCCAGCCGGTACTACCTGTACGGCCTGATGAAGGTGGAGGGCATTGCCGGATGACGAACCAGACGAAAAATTCAATGCTGCTGATGCTGTGCGCTCTGATCTGGGGCACAGCCTTTGTGGCGCAGAGCGCCGGCTCCGGCATGGGTGCGTTCTCCTTTCTGGCAGGGCGCAGCTGGATGGCGGTTCTGGTGCTGATCCCCACGGTCAAGGCATTTGACGCCTTGCGCCACCGGCAGGGCAGGCCGGACGGCAAGCCCAAAACGACGGCAGAGCGCAAGCTGCTGCTGAAAGCCGGGCTTGTGTGCGGCACGCTGCTGTTTTTAGCCAGCGCGGCGCAGCAGCTGGGCATCACGCTGGACCCCTCCACCGCAAAGGCGGGCTTCCTGACCGCCATGTATGTGGTGCTGGTGCCGGTGTTCGGCCTGTTTCTGGGGCGCAAGGGCAGCGCGCAGCTGTGGGTGAGCATGGCTATTGCCGTGGTGGGGCTGTATCTGCTGTGCATGAAGGACGGCTTTGGCAGCATCCAGAGCAGCGATGGGCTGCTGCTTTTGTGCGCGGTGCTGTTCAGCTTCCAGATCATGGCGGTGGATCATTTCTCCCCGCAGATGGACGGCGTGCGCCTGAGCCTTGTGGAGTTTTTTGTGGTGTCGGTGGAAAGCACCGTGGCGGCGCTGCTGTTCGAGCAGCCTGCCATGGCAGAGTTTGTCACCTACGCCGGGCCTATCCTGTACTGCGGCGTGATGTCCAGCGGCGTGGCCTACACCCTGCAGATTCTGGGTCAGCGGGACCTGAATCCCGCCGTGGCCAGCCTGATCATGTGTCTGGAAAGCGTATTCAGCGCCCTGGGCGGCTGGCTGCTGCTGCACCAGAACCTTTCTTTCCGGGAATCTACCGGCTGTGTGCTGCTGTTTGCCGCCGTGGTGCTGGCGCAGCTGCCCCTTGGCCGCCTGATGCGGAGCAAGGCCTGAGATGCCGACAAAGCCGTGCGCCCAGCTGCGCAGCGTGGAGGGCATCCAGTACGAGCTGGTGCGCAAAAAGGTAAAGCAGCTGCATCTGCGGGTGCGCAGCAACGGCACCGTGATGGTAAGCATCCCTTTGACGGCCAGTCTGGAGCAGGCTGACCGTTTTGTGCTGCAAAACGCCCAGTGGATCCGGGATACCCGGGTGAAGAATATCACGAAGCTCAACAAGGATAACGCCGACCTGCCGGATAAAGCCACGGCGCTGGCCTACTTTACTGCCATGAGCGATAAGGTCTACCCGGCCTTTGCCGGGGTGCTGGGCGGGCAGAAGCCTATCCTGAAAGTGCGCAGCATGACAAGCTGCTGGGGCGTGTGCTGCCCGGCTAAGCGGCAGATCACCTTTGCCTTGCAGCTGTATAATCAGCCCCCTGCGGCGCAGATCTATGTGGTAGTACACGAGTACTGCCACTTTTTGCAGTTGAACCACAGCCCGGCCTTCTGGGCAGAGGTGGAAAAGCTGCTGCCGGACTGGAAGGCCCGGCGGGAGCTGCTGAAAAAATAATCTATCGTAAAAACGGAGGGAAATTCCCTTGGAAAACGAAAAAAAGACCGGCGATAAATATTCCAAGCTTGCCGGCAATACTTTGATCTTTGCGATCTCCAGCTTTTCGTCCAAGCTGCTTACCCTGATCGTACAGCCCTTTCTGACCTACGCCATGGCGGAGATCTCGGATCTGGGTCTGTCCAAGATCCTGAGCCAGTACGCCAACCTGCTCATCCCCTTTGTGTCTATGGGCATGTCCAACGCCATCATCCGCTTTGGTCTGGACAAGGGCAACAGCGAAAAGCAGGTGTTTACCAACGGCCTGCTGACCATTCTGGGCGGCTTTGGCATTCTGGTGCTGTGCTGGCCGGTCACCCAGTTTTTGCCGGATATGGCGCAGTACGGCCTGCTGATCTACATTTATGTGCTCATGAGCTGCCTGCGCACCCTGTGCACCCAGTTCGTGCGCAGCCGCCAGTGGAATAAGCTGGTGGCAGTGGACGGCGTGCTGTGCACCGTGGCCACCATGGCTTTCTATGTGCTGTATCTGGTGGGCTTCAAGTGGGGCGCCAACGGCTACCTGCTGGCCATCATCAGCGGCGATCTGACCAGCGTGCTGTTCTTGCTGTTCACCGGCAAGCTGTGGAACTATGTGGAACTGAAGGGCATCAACAAAAAGCTGTGGCGGCAGATGCTCAACTTCTCGCTGCCCATGATCCCGGCGCAGATCAGCTTCTGGATCATCAACGCCTCCGACCTGTTCTTTGTGCGCGAAATGTGCGAAGGGCTGGACGGGCGCACCGGCAACGCATGGAGCGGCCTGCTTTCCACCGGCTACTTCCTGCCTACCATCCTGACCACGCTGGGTCTGATCTTCTACGATGCGTGGCAGCTTTCCGCCGTCACCGAGGAGGAGGAGCGCGCCCGGTTCTTTACCAAGATCTTCCGCACCTATTCCAGCGTGCTGTTCTGCTGCGCAGCGGGCATTATCTGGCTGTGCCGCCCGGTGATGCACGTCATGAAGTCCAACTATTACTACGCATGGCACTTTGTGCCGTTCCTCGTGCTGGCTTCCACCTGCAGCTGCTTCAACCAGTTCATGAACAGCGTGTACGTTGTGACCAAAAAGTCGCAGCGCAGCATGGTCACCATGATGGCGGGTGCCATCAGCAACTGCATCATGAACTATTTCTTCATCAAGCTGTGGGGACCTGTGGGCGCGACCTATGCGTCCTTCCTTGGCCTTGCGCTGGTGTTCACCCTGCGTGCGGTGGACGCCCGCCGCATGATCGGGATGCGCGTCCACCCGGCGCGGGTGCTGGCAAATGCCGCTGTGCTGGTGTTTGAGGCCTTTGTGCTGTTGGCAGAGCCGCCGCTGTACGGGCTGTGGACGGGGCTGATCACGCTGGTTATCATCCTGTACAACTTTGCGGGCGTATGGGCCATGGCGCGGGTGCTGCTGCCCCGTCTGCTGGGCCGCCGGGGCAAGGCGCTGGTAGCCGCCGTGGACGGCTGGCTGAAGCCGAAAAAGGCGTAAAGCGGGACGATTTGGAATGCGCTCCGCATTTGCTTTGCGCATATTCAGCGGAAAAATTATTTATAAGTTCGGAATACCGGAGCGTCTGCGGACGCTCCGGTATTCCATTTTCACGGGGAAGGACATAAAGGTGAGTAATATATTTTTACAATTTATGGAATATGCTCAAGTTTTTTCCTTCTGCGGATTGACGGCATAGTCCTGAATCCGTATACTATAAATATATCTTGCACAAAAGTGTACAAACAGGATACAGACGAAAGGCGGTGGACATCATTCTCAGACGATCGCTCCCCAAGCTGCGGGAAAAGCTTTTGGAGGCGCTGCAGGCGGTGCTGCCCATTGTGGCCATTGTGCTGGTGCTCTGCTTCTCGGTAGCACCGGTATCGCCCAGCATCCTGCTGTGTTTTTTGCTGGGCGCTGCCATGATCGTGGTGGGCATCATGTTCTTTACTCTGGGTGCAGAGATGAGCATGACCCCCATGGGCGAGCGGGTGGGTGCAGTCATCACCCGCAGCCGCAAGCTGCCCCTCATCCTCGTGCTCGGCTTTTTGCTGGGCTTCCTTATCACCATTTCGGAGCCGGACTTGCAGGTGCTGGCAGATCAGGTGCCCTCTATTCCAAGCGGCACGCTGATCCTCTCGGTGGCGGCGGGCGTGGGCCTGTTTCTGGTCTTTGCCTTCCTGCGTATGCTCATCGGCGTTGCGCTGCCGAAGCTGCTGGTGCTGTTCTATGGGCTCATCTTTCTGCTGGCGGCCTTTGTGCCCAAGGAGTTCCTTGCCGTGGCGTTTGACTCCGGCGGCGTGACCACCGGCCCCATGACCGTGCCCTTTATCATGGCGCTGGGCGTGGGCGTTTCCGCCATCCGAGGCGACCGCCACGCGGCAGACGACAGCTTTGGTCTGGTAGCCATGTGCTCCATCGGCCCCATTCTGGCGGTGCTGACGCTGGGCATCGCGTTCCGCGCAGCGGACAGCACCTACATCCCGCCCGTTCTGCCGGAGGTGGCAGACTCGGTGGAGCTGTGGCGGCTGTTCCGGGAGGGTCTGCCCACTTATCTGGCTGAGATCGCCCGCTCGCTGCTGCCCATCGTGCTGATGTTCGGAGCATTTCAGCTCATCGCCCTGCGGCTGGACCGCCGCACGCTGGGGCGCATCGGCGTAGGTCTTGTGTATACCTATATCGGCCTTGTGCTCTTTCTGACCGGCGCAAACGTGGGCTTTATGCCTGCCGGTAACTATCTGGGTCAGGTGCTGACAGGCGGTGGGATGCGCTGGGTGATCATTCCCATCGGGATGCTCATCGGCTACTTCATCGTCAAGGCCGAGCCTGCGGTCTATGTGCTGAACAAGCAGGTGGAAGAGGTGACCGACGGTGCCATCTCGGCGCAGGCTATGGGTCTGGCGCTTTCCGCCGGTGTATCCATTTCGGTGGGTCTTGCCATGGTGCGGGTGCTGACCGGCATCTCCATCCTGTGGTTCCTTGTGCCGGGCTATGTGTTCGCCATCAGCATCTCCTTTGTGGTGCCCAAGCTGTTTACCGCCATCGCGTTTGACGCGGGCGGTGTGGCCTCCGGCCCCATGACCGCTACCTTCCTGCTGCCGCTGGCGCAGGGTGCCTGCGTGGCGGTGGGCGGCAATATCGTCACCGACGCTTTCGGCGTGGTGGCGATGGTCGCCATGACCCCGCTGATCACCGTGCAGATGATGGGGTTGGTGGCGCAGCTGCGCACCCGCAAGGCACGGACGGCACAGCCCGCTGCGGTGCTTGCCACCGTGTTTGCGGACCTGCCGGATGACGCCATTATCGAGCTGTAAAGGAGGCAGAACGTGAGCAGTTTGTTTTTGATGATCACCATCACCGACCGCCGCTCTACCGACGGCTTTTTGCAGCTGTACAAAAGCCACGGCGTAACGGTAAGTATGCGCACCGTGGGCTCCGGCACGGCGGTGCAGGAGACGCTTTCCACCCTTGGGCTGGAAAAGACCGAAAAGGCGGTGCTGCTGGCTGTGGTAACGGCAGAAAGCTGGCAGAAGATCCAGAAGGATCTGCGCCGCAAAATGCAGATCGATGTGCCGGGCACCGGCATTGCGTTCATTGTGCCGCTGAGCAGCATTGGCGGCAAACGGGCGCTGATGTTCCTTACCGAGCACCAGCCCCTTACATGGAAGGAGGAGAGCACCTTGAAGGATACCCGCTACGAACTGCTGCTGGTGGTGGCAAATCAGGGCTACACCGGCTCCATTATGGATGCTGCCCGCACCGCCGGTGCAGGCGGCGGCACGGTGATCCACGCAAAGGGCACCGGCATGGAGGGTGCAGCCGCCTTTCTGGGCGTGGAACTGGTGAACGAAAAGGAGCTGGTGCTCATCGTCAGCCGCACCAGCCAGAAGAACACCATCATGAAGGCCATTATGGAGGGGGCAAACCCCAAGGCGGGCGCCATCGTGTTCTCACTACCGGTGACCGATACCGCCGGTCTGCGGCTGATGGAAGAGGACGAGGCTCAGCCGGAAGCCGCCCTGTGACCCCTTAAAAATCGATCCCGATATCCGCATTTATCGCCGAAGGCTTGATAAATGCGGATATTTTCGTTATCATAGTAGAAGATACTTCAACTATAAACAAAGGAAGATGAAGATGACGCAATTAACACGCAAGCAACAGCAGCTCTTCAACGCACTGTCCATCGTGGTGGGCAACGCAATGTATGCGCTGACTGTGGTATTATTTCTGATGCCCTCCGGCCTTATCACCGGCGGTGCTACCGGTATCGCACTGGCTTTCAACAAGGTCACCGGACTGCCGGTGTCCGCAGTGCTGTTCGTGGTCAACGTGGCCATGCTGCTGCTGGGCTGGTGGGTGCTGGGACGCCGCTTTGCCCTGAATACTATGGCAAGCACGGTGCTCAGCCCCTTTTTTATGGCGCTGTGGGAGCGCTTGCTGGGCAATCTTGTACTGACCGATGATCTGGTGCTGAACACTGTATTCGCGGGCTTTGGCATCGGCATCTCGCTGGGCATCACGATCCGCGCCGGTGCTTCCACCGGCGGCATGGATATCCCCCCGCTGGTGCTGCAGAAATGGTTCCGCTGGCCGGTGTCCATCACCATGATGCTCTTTGATATCGCCATCCTGCTGGTGCAGGCGGCGTTCAGCCAGCCGGAGCAGGTGCTCTATGGCATCGTGCTGGTCATCACCCACACCATCGTCATGGACAAGATGCTGATGCTGGGCGACAGCCGCACCGAGGTCAAGATCATCAGCACCCGGTCGGATGAGATCCGCACCGCCATCGTCGCCCAGCTTCAGGCTCAGGCCGAGGAAAAGGGCGTCAAGCTCCTGCTCCCGATCGACACTGTCGTTGCGGCCGATTTCCCGAACCCCATCGATGCGCCTGTCGAAGTTGAGACGGTCGATGTGACCGCCATCCCGGCTGACAAGGAAGGTCTGGACATTGGCGAGAAGACCCGCGCGCTGTTTGCCGACGCTGTCAAGAACGCAA
>OHRN01000768.1_pt1 | contig 12304 bp, 8 predicted proteins | sample 1578431 | NCBI WGS metagenome assembly OHRN01 (sample SAMEA3879507, study PRJEB24766) | human gut metagenome | biome: human-associated habitat; feature: feces | place: USA | collected 1985/1987 | reverse complement strand
ATACCGGCAATTTTGAAAAAGGGGTGCAGCCCGAAGAGGTGTATTATTATAATCAGATTTTAGAGCCGAAAGCCAACTGGGATCTAGAACAAAGTTGGGATATTCATGCAGTTCCGCTGGATAAGCAAAAGCTGGATGAACTTAAAAAACAAAAACCAGATGAAGACAAGAAGAAAAAGGATCGGGAACGAAATAGTCAGAACCGCCGTCGTTAGCGTTCGACGCAATTTTATTATCGGATTAGTGGCCTTACTGATGGGAGCTTTCGCCCTCCCAGCCAGTGCTCAATGTGAAGCGAAGAATGATGCGTTTCAATCCGGCGAACACGTAATGTATGATTTATATTTTAACTGGAAGTTTGTCTGGGTGAAAGCCGGACTTGCCAGTCTGACGACGAATGCTACTACTTATCATTCACAACCTGCCTACCGGATCAATCTGCTTGCTTTGGGCAGTAAACGGGCAGACTTCTTTTTCAAGATGCGCGATACGCTGACTTGTGTGATCGGTGAAAAACTGGAACCGCGCTATTTCCGCAAAGGTGCTGAAGAGGGAAAACGTTACACGGTTGATGAGGCTTGGTTTTCTTATAAGGACGGTCTTTGCCTCGTAAACCAGAAACGTACTTATCGGGATGGAGCGTTTGATGAATCTGAAGCTAGCGATAGCCGTTGTATATACGATATGTTAAGCATCTTGGCGCAGGCACGTTCTTACGACCCTGCAGATTATAAGGTGGGAGACAAAATCAAGTTCCCGATGGCTACGGGCCGTAAAGTGGAAGAGCAAACGCTTATCTACCGTGGAAAAGAAAATGTGAAAGCGGAGAATGGAGTTACTTACCGTTGCCTGATCTTCTCATTGGTAGAATATGATAAGAAAGGAAAAGAAAAGGAGGTGATTACTTTCTTCGTGACGGACGACTTGAACCATCTTCCTGTCCGTCTGGATTTATTCCTGAACTTCGGTTCGGCAAAAGCATTCCTGAATAATGTGACGGGTAACCGGCATCCGCTGACTTCTATCGTTAAATAGATATAGAGAAAAAACGAAGGCATATCAGAAGTAAATGGCCCTGCCAACCTGTTATTTTTTAGACGCGGATAACGCGGATGACACGGATTTATTATCTTTTTATCCGTATCATCCGCGTTATCTGTTTCTAAAAGGTATACTTTTAAAAGTGTTGATGCGCTTTCCTGTTTTATTCCTGAACTTCGAAAGGCACTTTCTGATCCTTTCGGAATACGCTAGATTCAAAAGTTGCAATCAACTCTCCGTCTTGGTTTGTTATATCTACCTGATAGCAACCTGTACTTCGACCGATATAGCGTTCGCGTGCTTCGGCATACAGTACATCGCCCGGTCCGCTGCTGCGCAGGAAGGTGATATTGGACGAAAGAGAGAAGGCCAATGTTCCGTGGGAGTTGGCTGCTGCTGCCAGTGCCAGGTCGGCAAGGGTGAAGATGGCCCCTCCTTGCGTACGGCCTCCTGCATTGAGATGCTCTGCCGTGATAACCAGGCGTGCCTTGCTGTATCCTTCCTTTATTTCTATCAGTTTTACACCTGCATTCGTGGCGAAGCGGTCGTTCTTAAAAAACTCTTGTGCGGTCATGGGGAGTAATGATTAATGTTTAGTGATTAATGATTAATGGGTGGAAAATATGTGCTTCCGGACGCAAAAGTAACGATTTTAGCCATTAATTGAATTATTTAGGCGGGTCAAATCTGTACACTTGCTCTACTTTTGCAGCAGGAAAAATCATAAACTCTTAATAAATAAATCCCTTATTATGAAAACAGTCCTCACTACATTGGGAATCTCCCTCCTTGTATTGGCAGGTTGCGCAGGGCAAAAGCAGGCTGAAAGCAACTTTATCCAAGAAAACATTGATAATGCTGTGGCTCAGGAGACAATTCAGACAGACATTATCGAAAAATCCGGTAAAATCCTTAATCCCCGTACCATTGATAAGGATGGGAACATTGTCTATGTACCTATCGACGATTGGTGTTCCGGCTTCTTCCCCGGTAATATCTGGCATATGTACGAGTTGACCGGTGACCAGAAGTGGCTGCCGCTGGCAGAGAAGTATACCGAGGATTTGGATTCGGTACAATACCTTACCTGGCACCATGATGTGGGCTTTATGATTGGCAGCAGCTACCTGAACGGATACCGTTTTGCGGGTAAGGAGGAGTACAAGCCGGTCATCATACAGACAGCCAAATCATTGTCTACCCGTTTCCGCCCTGCAGCAGGCGTACTTCAGTCATGGGATGCAGACAAGGGGTGGCAGGCTGAACGTGGCTGGAAATGTCCCGTTATCATTGATAATATGATGAACCTCGAACTGCTGTTCGAAGCTTCCAGGCTGTCCGGCGACTCCACTTTCTATAACATAGCCCGGAAGCATGCCGATACGACTATGGCTAACCATTTCCGTGAGGACAACAGCTGCTATCATGTGGTGGATTATGACCCCGAAACCGGTGAAGTCCGTAAGAGACAGACTGCACAAGGCTATGCCGACGAGTCTGCTTGGGCACGTGGACAAGCGTGGGCCTTGTACGGCTATACCATGTGCTATCGCTATACACACGATGCCAAATACCTGGAGCAGGCTGAAAAGGTCTACAACTTTATCTTCAACAACAAGAATCTTCCGGAAGACTTGGTTCCCTACTGGGATTTCGATGCTCCCAATATCCCGAATGAACCTCGCGATGCTTCGGCAGCTGCCTGCACGGCGTCCGCCCTTTACGAGCTGAGTACTTATCTGCCGGATAAGGGATACAAGGAAACCGCCGACCGGATTATGGAAAGCCTCGCTTCTCCTTCCTACCGTGCCAAGGTGGGTACCAACGGCAACTTCATCCTGATGCACTCTGTGGGCAGTATTCCTCACGGTGCGGAGATTGATGTACCGCTGAATTATGCCGACTATTACTTCCTGGAAGGATTGATGCGTAAAAGAGACTTGGAAAAATGAAAACTCAATTAAATATTTTGTTAGGTGGTTTAGGTTTGTTCGCCTTGCAGGGCTGTAAAGCCCCGCAGGCGGAACAATCCGTCCAGCCGAATGTCATTTACGTTTTTCCCGACCAATACCGTAACCAGGCGATGGAGTTCTGGGGCCAGGAAGGTTTTCGCGAGAAAGTGAACTTTCGGAATGACCCGGTGCATACCCCACGCTTGAATGATTTTGCCCGGGAGTCGGTGGTATTGACATCTGCCATGAGCAACTGCCCGTTGAGCAGTCCCCACCGTGGTTCTCTGTTGACGGGAATGTATCCTAATAAGAGTGGTATTCCATTGAATTGCAATTCGAGCCGTCCCATCAGCTCCCTGCGTGAGGATGCTGTGTGTGTGAGTGATGTTTTCTGCAATGCCGGATATGACTGTGCCTACTTTGGCAAACTGCATGCCGACTTTCCTACCCCCAACGACCCCGAACGTCCCGGACAGTATGTGGAAGACCGTGTACCTGCATGGGATGCCTATACGCCGAAAGAACGTCGTCATGGGTTCAATTACTGGTATTCTTACGGTACCTTTGACGAACACAAGAATCCGCATTACTGGGATACGGAAGGCCGTCGCCACGACCCGCGCGAGTGGTCACCGTTACACGAATCGGGCAAGGTGGTGTCTTATCTGAAGAACGAGGGGAATGTACGCGACCCGAAGAAACCTTTCTTCATTATGGTAGGCATGAATCCTCCCCATAGTCCGTACCGTTCTTTGGACGACTGTATGGAGGAAGATTTCAATCTCTATAAAAACCAGCCTCTGGACAGCTTGCTCGTCCGTCCGAATGCCGACTCCAAGATGCTCAAGGCAGAGAGTGCACGCTACTACTTTGCTTCTGTGACGGGTGTCGACCGTGCTTTCGGTCAGATACTTGATGCCTTGAAGGAACTCGGGCTGGACAAGAATACCATTGTCGTGTTTGCCTCCGACCATGGAGAGACCATGTGTAGCCAGCATACGGAAGACCCGAAGAATTCCCCGTACTCCGAGTCCATGAACGTTCCTTTCCTGGTGCGTTTTCCCGATAAGATTAAGCCTCGCGTGGACGACTTGATGCTTTCCTCGCCGGACATCATGCCTACCTTGTTGGGGCTTGCCGGTCTTGCCGACTCCATTCCGGCCGAGGTGCAGGGGCGCAACTATGCACCGCTTTTCTTCGATGAAAAGGCGGATATTGTACGTCCCACCGGCGCTCTCTACATCCAGAACCTGGACGGTGAGAAGGATGCGGAAGGTATGGTCCGTTCCTACTTCCCTTCGTCGCGCGGCTTTAAATCGGCGCGCTACACGCTGGCGCTCTACATTGACCGCGAAAACCATAAGCTGGTCAAAAGTTTGTTGTTTGACGATGAAAAGGACCCGTATCAGATGAATAACCTTTCTTTGGAAGAAAACCAAGAAGTCGTAAAAGACCTTTGCGCAGAGATGGGCAAAGTGTTGAAAGAAATTGATGATCCTTGGTATAAGGAAGGTATCTTGAAGGATATGATACCTTATTGATTGGAAATGGGTTATAGATAATCCTCCATAAATTGCTTGAACGTTTTTTGCGACCCGCTTCGACTGATAGTGAACTATTTGTCGGAGCGGGTTGTTTGATTCAGAGTGGAATAAATTACCAATACGTATTAAGTAAATGATGGAGATGAAGTATAGACTATGGGCTTGTTTGTTGTTTTTGCCGATGGTCCTTTGGGCGTCCGGGCGTCCGAAAGTGGCTGTCGTACTCAGTGGGGGTGGCGCCAAAGGGACGGCGCATATCGGTGCTCTGAAAGTAATTGAAGAAGCGGGTATCCCTATAGATTATGTGGTGGGCACTAGTATGGGGGCCATTGTGGGCGGTTTGTATTCTATCGGATATACCCCACAGCAATTGGACAGTATGGTGAATGCCCAGAACTGGAAATTCTTGCTCTCGGATGCCCCCAATCCTAAGGATGTGTTGCTGGATGACCGGTTGAAGTCGGAGCGCTATGTACTCTCCATTCCGTTTTCTTTGAAATCTGCCGCTGTTTCGGATGCGGGTATCATAAAAGGGAAGAACCTGGCACGTTTGTTCTCCACATTGACAGAAGGTTACCAGGATTCTGTGGATTTTAGCCGTCTTCCTATTCCGTTTGCCTGCGTGTCGGAAAATCTGGTGAATGGCAGCGAAGTAGTGTTCCATGAGGGAATACTGGCCACTTCCATGCGTTCCAGCATGTCCATTCCCGGTGTGTTTGCTCCGGTAGACCTGGATGGAATGGTGTTGGTGGACGGTGGAATGGTGAATAACTATCCGGTAGATGTGGCGCTTGCCATGGGGGCCGACTACATTATCGGGGTGGATGTGCAGAGTCCGCTGCTTAAGGCTTCCGAGCTGAAATCGGTGAAAGACATCTTCGGGCAAATCATTAATCTGCAAGGAGAGAAGAAATACCGTGAGAATCTGCGTAATACCGACGTGTTGATAAAGGTGGATGTCACCGGCTATTCGGCTGCAAGTTTCACCAAAGAGGCCATCGACACTTTGATGGTGCGGGGAGAGCGTGCTGCCATGGACAGTTGGGACGGACTGCTTGCCCTGAAACGGAAGCTGGGACTTGCAGAAGATTATCAGCCTCGCCGCCCGGGACCTTTCCGCTTGCCCGGCGCGGCTGTTGATAGGGAGATTCCCGTTGATTCCCAAATAGCCGCCCCTGCTGTACGGGAGAACAAGCTGAATGTCGGTTTTCGTTTTGATACGGAAGAACTGGCGGCATTGCAGGCAAATACGGACTTCTATTTCGGCCGGCAGCGGGAGTCGCTGGCCAGCCTCACCGCCCGTCTGGGCAAGCGTACACTGGCACGACTCGGATATAGTTATCAGTGGGACGGTGGATGGCAGGCAGGACTTGCCTATCAGTTCGACTATAAAGATATGAATATTTATAATGAAGGCAAACGGGCGCTGGATTTGACTTTTACACATCAGCTGGTCCGTATGGGGGCGGCGAAGGACTGGAACAATATCCAGGTCAGTTTGGGCATTGACTTTGATTACTACCACTATCATGATTTGCTGTCGCTCGACCCGTTGGCTTCGGCACTGTTTGAGAATTCGTCCTTATTCAGTTACTTTGCCGGACTTGTGTTCAACAACTTGAATGAGAGGAGCGCCCCTACAAAAGGCATGTCGTGGGCGGTATCCTACCATCTCTATACGGATAACCTCTTCCAGTATAAAGACAACAATCCTATTTCTGTTTTCGATGCCCGTTGGCAGGGATGTTTCTCTCCGTCGAGTAAGCTCACTGTCACTCCTTCGTTTTATGGACGCGTATTGTCCGGAAGCGATAATTATCCTTTTGCCATCATCAATATGGTGGGGGGGACCATACCGGGGCGCTATATGCCACAGCAGATACCGTTTACGGGTATCAACCGTGCGGAACTGTCACAAGCCGCATTGCTGGTTGCAGGGCTGAACCTCAGACAGCGTATCTTGAAAAACCAGTATATATCAGTGATGGGCAGTTATGGGCGAAACTCCGGGAAGTTTCATCAGATTCTTGACTCTTCCGAATCGGTTGATATGGCAGGGGTAGGCATCGGCTATATGTACAAGAGTTTTCTGGGACCAGTGGAGATACAATTGAATTGGTCCAACCAGACGAAGAAAGTAGGGTGGTATGCCGGGTTCGGATTCGTATTCTAACAGGGATGTATCAAAATACACAATCACCATAGGATTATACAGATTTTATTTTTCAGTTAAAAGAACAGAAGAACAAGAGAGAGAAATATGTTCTTTTGTTCTTCTGTCTAAAACTTACCCCAATCTGTATGATTCTGTGGTGAGTTATGATACCTTCGTTATTTATTCAGCTTCCATTCGCTTCCGTCCTTACCGTCCTTAATCTCGAAACCGAGCGCGGTGAGTTCATTGCGGATTTTGTCGGATGTAGCCCAATCTTTGTTGGCTTTTGCCTTTGAACGCTCTTCCAATAGCATGTCCACTACCTTGCCGAAGGCGGCTTCACGCTCTTCCTTGGAGGCGTTGTCTTCTTGTAATCCTAAGATGTCGAAGCAGAAGAGGTGGAAGGTTTCCTTCAATTCTTTCAGGTCTTCGGCTGTGATGGAATCGTTTCCAGCTAGGATATTGTTTACCATCTTGGCGCCGTCGAAGAGGTGGGCGATGACAATCGGTGAGTTCAAGTCATCATTCATGGCTTCGTAACACTTGGCACGCAGGGATTTCACGTCTATGGTGGAGGTTGCAGCAGGGGTAATCTTGTCCAGTCCATGTACAGCATCCATCAGTCTTGCCAATCCCTTTTCGGCGGCTTGCAGAGCTTCGTTGCTGAAGTCTACCGTACTGCGGTAGTGGGCTTGCAGGGTGAAGAAGCGGATGGTCATTGGGCTGTAGGCTTGCTCCAGCATGGGGTGTGTGCCTTTGAAGAGCTCTTCCAATGTGATGAAGTTACCGTAAGACTTACCCATTTTCTGTCCGTTCACGGTCAGCATGTTGTTGTGCATCCAATAATGTACCATATCTTCCCCTTGGGAAGCTACGGATTGTGCAATCTCGCATTCGTGATGCGGGAAGATAAGGTCCATGCCGCCACCATGAATGTCGAAGTGCTCGCCCAAGTATTTCTTTCCCATGGCTGTACATTCGGCGTGCCAGCCGGGGAAGCCGTCGCTCCACGGGGAAGGCCAACGCATGATGTGTTCCGGTTGCGCACATTTCCAGAGGGCAAAGTCTGCGGGGTTGTGCTTCTCGCTCTGTCCGTCCAGTTCGCGGGTGGTGTTGAGAACATCATCCAGGTTGCGTCCGGAGAGCTTGCCGTAGTGATGGTCCTTATTGTATTTTTCTACATCGAAATAAACGGAACCTTCACTTTCGTAGGCATATCCGTTCTTCAATATCTCCTTTACAAGTTCTATCTGTTCGATGATGTGGCCGCTGGCATGTGGCTCGATACTGGGAGACAGCACATTCAATGTATCCATCGCCTTATGATAGCGGTTGATGTAGTACTGTGCCACTTCCATTGGTTCCAGTTGTTCCAGACGGGCTTTTTTCGCAATCTTGTCTTCACCTTCGTCGGCATCGTGCTCCAGATGGCCCACGTCGGTAATGTTGCGGACATAGCGCACCTTGTAGCCGATGTGCGTCAGGTAGCGGAACAGCAGGTCGAAAGTGATGGCAGGGCGTGCATGTCCCAAGTGCGGGTCACCGTACACGGTCGGTCCGCAGACATACATGCCTACATGCGGTGCATGCAGCGGTACGAACAGCTCTTTTTTTCTATTTAAAGTGTTGTAAATGGTCAGTTGATGTTCCATAACAGTTGATTATTAGTTCTTTTAGGAGTACAAAGGTATAATAAATCTGTGAAAATCTATAATGATATTCTGTTTTATAAGAGTAAATGCAACGGATTTCACCTTCGTTTATTACTTTTGTATCCATGAAGTCAGATAAACGTGTATTGCTTGGCATGAGTGGCGGCACGGATAGTTCCGTGGCCGCCATGAGGTTGCAGGAAGCCGGTTATGAGGTGACTGGCGTGACTTTCCGTTTCTATGAGGCAGGAGATGAGACCGGGTATTTGGAAGATGCACGGGCTCTGGCCCTGAAGCTGGGGATGAAACACATTACCTATGATGCACGCGAGCTTTTCCGTTCGCGTATTATCTGCTATTTTGTGGAAGAGTATCTAAGGGGGCGTACTCCCGTTCCTTGCACGGTCTGCAATAATGAGCTGAAGTGGGCGCTGTTGGCTAAAATAGCCGATGAAAAGGGGATTTATTGGATTTCTACCGGACATTATGTGCGTAAAGTCTTGTCCGGAGGAAAGTATTATATAGCTCCTGCCGCAGATAAGGACAAAGACCAGACTTTCTTTCTGTGGGGATTGAAGCAGGACATCCTGCAGCGTATGTTGCTTCCGATGGGAGATATTACGAAAAATGAGGCGCGCTCGTATGCGGCGGAGCGTGGTTTCGGGCAGGTGGCTGCGAAGAAAGACAGTATAGGGGTGTGCTTTTGTCCTTTGGATTACCGTTCCTTTTTAAAGTGTGAAGTCCCCGAAACACTATTACCCGGTAAAGGTAGATTCGTCGATGAAAAGGGGAATTTCTTAGGATGGCATGAGGGCTATCCGTTTTATACCGTAGGGCAACGTAGGGGCTTGGGTATCCATCTGAACAAGGCTGTTTTTGTGAAAGAGACAAGAGTGGAAAGCAATGAAGTCGTTTTAGCTCCGCTCTCTTCCCTCTACAGGCAGGAAATGTGGCTGGGAGACTGGAACCTGGTGGAGAATAGTCGTGTGCTGGGTGCAAACGAGGTTATTGTGAAGATACGCTACCGTAAGCAGGCAAACCGGTGCAGGGTGACTCTTACGGTGGAAGGTCTGTTACGTGTCCGTCTGATAGAGCCGCTGGAATCCATTGCACCCGGGCAGGCAGCGGCTTTCTATGATAAGGACGGATACTTGTTGGGCGGTGGAATTATTCTCTGAACCTTACATTCGTTTTATAGCTTCTCGAACAAAAGATAGTAAATGTTGTTAATTTTATGAGACGTCTTTTTATGAGAAACTTTTAAAACGAACTGTAATATGAAAAGGATATATATTGTAATGTTGTTTGCTGCTTTAGCAACCATAACTTATGCTCAGACGGATGATAAAGGTTATCAGGAGGGAGCTTGGGTATTGAAAGGAGTGACTGGTCTTAATATGTCACAGACTGCCATGGCCAACTGGTCGGCAGGAGGTGAGAATTCCATTGCTGGAAATGCCTACTTGAATGCATCACTGACACACAAGAAAGGAAACTGGCTCTGGGTCACCAACATGGTGCTGGACTATGGCTTGTCGAAAACCAAATCTCAGGGGATGAGGAAAAGTAGTGATAAAATAGGGCTTTCCACTCAGTTGGGATATTCTACAGACAACGTCTGGTTCTATACACTGATGGGTGATTTGAATACCCAGTTTGCCAAAGGATATGACTATCCCGACAAAGAGCACCAGATTTCCAATTTCTTTGCTCCTGCCTATTCGAATATCGCCCTGGGTATGGAATGGAGGCCTAAGAGTAACTATTCTCTACTGCTTTCACCCGTTTCCACCAAGATGACTTTCGTGACTGATGACTATCTTTCCGATTTGGGTGCTTTTGGTGTAGACCCGGGTGACCACTTCAAGATAGAGGGTGGCGCTTTTGTGAAAGCCCGTGCTGAATTGCCCGTGATGGAGAATGTGAATCTGATTACTACGGCTGATTTCTTTACTCCTTACAGCAAAGATTTTGGAAACATAGATGTGAATTGGGATGTACTTATCAGCATGAAAATCAATAAAGTATTGTCGGCTACCATCAATACAACTCTGAAGTATGACAATGATGTGAAAACGTTTGATGACAATGGAGTGAAGAAGGGCGCCAAGGTGCAGTTTAAGGAAGTGCTGGGAATTGGGCTGGCATATAATTTCTAATCCTTGAGGCTGATTGTTGAAATGAAAAAGTAAAGTCAAAACGTACTGACTGATTTGTAAAACGCGGATTACGCAGATTACATGGATTTATTAATTTATCCGCGTAATTTGCGTAATCCGCGCTTGATTTTTATGATATAGTAATTTACCGGTTTAGTTCCAGCATTTCCTCTATATACTCCCTCGTGTTGCTGAGCCGGGGCACCTTATGCTGTCCGCCGAGTTTCCCCTTGCTATCCAGCCAGTCATGGAAGAGGTTGGGACGGGCGACGATGATTTCCAGCGGTTGCAGCGCCAGGTTATTCTGCCTTTTAGCTTCATAGTCGGAGTTCACCTCTTTCAGGGTGTCGTCCAATACTTTGGCGAACTTCTCCAGGCTGTCCGGCATTTGTGCAAACTCTATCAGCCACTGGTGGCGGCATTTGGCATGCTTGTCCATAAACACGGGAGCAGCAGAGTAATCTACTACTTGTGCACCGGTCTCGGCACATGCCCTGGCAAGTCCTCTTTCCGCGTTATCCACAATCAGTTCTTCGCCGAACGCGTTGATAAAGTGCTTGGTACGTCCGGTGATGACGAACTTATAGGGGTTCTTCGATGTGAACTTCACCGTATCTCCAATCATATATCGCCACAAACCGGCAGAAGTGGAGATTACCATGGCGTAGTTTTTGTTCAGCTCCACCTCCTCGAGGCAGAAGGTACGCGGATTCTCCTTGCCTACATCTTCAAGCGGGATGAACTCGTAGAAGATACCGTAGTCAATCATCAGCAACATGGCAGGGTCGGCAGGGTCGTTCTGCGTGCCGAAGTAGCCTTCGGAGGCGTTATAAGTCTCTACATAATGCATCTTGCTGCTGCGGATCACGTCTTTGTATTGCTCTCGGTAGGGAGTGAAGGCAACGCCGCCGTGGAAGAACACCTCCAGGTTGGGCCATATCTCCTCAAGGCTCTGCTTTCCCGTCTTTTCCAATATATGTTTGATGAGTACAAGCATCCAGGACGGTACGCCGGAAAGGTTGCTGACATTTGCATGGATGGTTTCGCGGGCGATGGCCTCCATTTTGGGCTCGAAGTGCTCCATCAGGGCCGTCTGCTTGCTGGGTACGCGGACAAAGTTTACCAGTGGGTTGATATTTTCTATGAGGATGGCGGAGAGATCGCCTACAAGACTGTGGTTGGTGTTCAGGTTGGGAGCGTGGCTGCCTCCAAGGATAAGCCCTTTACCGGAAAAGAAACGACTTTCGGGATTCTGTCCCAGATAGATGGCAACGGCATCCCGGCCTCCCTTGTAATGCGTGTCGTGCAAGGACTCCCGGCTGACGGGCAGGAACTTACTCTTGTCGTTGGTGGTACCCGATGATTTGGCAAACCAACGTATTTCCGAAGGCCAAAGCAGATTTTGCTCACCGGCACGCAGGCGGGTTACATAAGGCTTTACTTCTTCGTAAGTTTGTATGGGAAGGCGCTTCTTGAAATCTTCATAAGTACGGATAGAGGCATAGTCATGCTTCTTTCCCCATTCCGTGTTTGCCGCTGTCCGGACGAGGCGCTGCAGTACAAGCTGTTGCAATTCACCGGCATGGCTGGTGTATTGTTCGATTTCTTTCAGACGGGGAGCAAAATATACCTTATTCAGAAACTTTGTAATATTCATCGTTCTTTGTGAAATCTTATTTTAAACCGCAAAAATAATCTTATTTATCGGCATCTCTATCTTTTTTCTCTTTTTTTTCTATCTTTACGGACCTATAGAACAATAATTCAAACAAAAATATCATGAGAATAGGTATTTTGACTT
>OHRN01000749.1_pt1 | contig 12556 bp, 8 predicted proteins | sample 1578431 | NCBI WGS metagenome assembly OHRN01 (sample SAMEA3879507, study PRJEB24766) | human gut metagenome | biome: human-associated habitat; feature: feces | place: USA | collected 1985/1987 | reverse complement strand
ATTCATATTCCAGGCAACTGCTGAAGAAGTTCCGTCCCAGGTTGTGTTCCATTTGCTGGAATGTCCATAGCTTTCCCCCCTTGAAATTCTTATTGCATAGGATGGAGTCATCGTCCAGGTCTAGTGTGAAGAGATAGACCAGGCGGTTGGTGGCTTCATTCTCAAAATGATACATGAAGTTGAAGTGCAAATGGTCTAATGGGGCGGTGGGAAGCGTTTGTCGTAAAATTCTGTGTGCGCCTTGTTCCAATGTTTCTCCGTATATCAGGTAACCCTCCATCAGCAAGTCAATTTTGTCTTTCTCGAAAACGTTGCATTTGGGGCGGGGGAGGAGAAACAGCATGCCGTGTGAGGCAACGGCAATCCGGATGACCGGATTGATATAGTCGTTTTTCCGGTTGATGGCTTCTGAGGCGATGGCTTTCCCCATGACATCTCCTTTGGTATTGACTATCGGTACGAAAACCGTGTGGTTCATCACTATATTGAAATAGAAAATCCCGAACTGATTGAACAGAATGCCTGATATAAAGACGAGGGGAGGCGCCACATAAAACAGAATGTGGCGGGTAGTGTCTCCCAAAGGGTAACTGACCAGAACCGCCAAGAAGATAATCAGAAAATGCAGCAGGCTTATGATAAGGATTACGCGTGAGGATACGATGGCGGCTTCTGCCCCTTGTGCAAAAAGCTGCTTGCAGCATTTCTGTGTCTGAGACATGTGGTAGTCCAGAAATTTTCTCCTATTGAGGTAGATGACGAATGGGGGAATGATGGCACTGATTTCCAGCGTGAACGGAAGCATGAAACGGGGACAGTAGTTTACGAGGAATAGGGTTGTTACCGATAACAGCAGTAACATTCCGGTAGTACAGTAAAGTATGATTTGCGGAACATGCGTTCCTCTATGCCTCACCGAATAGATGCTAAACAAGAGTCCTACACCTGCACCGATGTAGATGGACATGTCCTGCGTTATAAACTCGCATAATATGATGGATATTATAACGGGGATGAATCCCAGCGACATATTGAATCTTGATGATAGAATTCTTTGATGGCTCATTATCCGTATTATGATTTTGTCGTTTACATCATAACAACTGGGAAATTTAAATGTTTCCTATTTTACTTCTTTTTTGTATAAAATGGATCTGTTTTTCCGCATGATAAGAGGAGCGTACCAATGGAGCGCTTTCCACTTGCTGAAACCCTTTTTCCAATCCTTTCTCTCTGTAGAGTGCAAATTGTTTGGGAGTAATATATGCTGCTACCGGATAATGTTTGTGTGTGGGTTGAAGGTATTGCCCTATGGTCAGTATGTGGCAGCCCACCCGGCGAAGGTCGTCCATCAGTTCTTCCACTTCTTCCGGAGTCTCGCCCAATCCCACCATAATGCCGGACTTGGTGGTAGTATTGCTTTCTGCAATTTGCCGCAACACTTCCAGGCTTGTTTCATACTTGGCGGCACTGCGTACGAGGGGGCTGATACGACGGACAGTCTCCATGTTGTGCGAAATGATTTCCGGTTGTGCATCGATGACTTGTGCCACGAGTTCCTTTCTTCCCTGGAAGTCGGGAATCAGCACTTCGACGGTGGTGTCAGGGTTGAGCCGCTTGATTTCCCGGATGGTACGTACCCAGTGCGACGCGCCTAAGTCGGGCAGGTCGTCACGGTCTACGGAGGTGACGACTGCATGGGAGAGTTTCATCAAGGCAATGGACTCTGCCACATGTGTAGGCTCATCGGCATCCAGTGGCAAGGGCTTCCCGCTTGCCGTGTTGCAGAACTTACAGCACCGGGTGCAGATATTTCCCCCAATCATGAAGGTTGCGGTGCCTTTCCCCCAACATTCCCCCATATTGGGGCAACGGCCGCTGCTACAGATGGTATGTAGGCAATGCGATTCGACAATGCGTTTGGTCTCGGTATAGCGCTCGTTGGCACCGATGCTTATTTTGAGCCACTCAGGCTTACGTACTCTTTCGGGCATTATTTCAATTCTTTGTTGAAGAAGTTGGTCAACCGCGTGTATAGGTGTAACCGGGTATTTCCTCCGTAGATACTGTGGTTGCGGTTGGTGTAAACCTGCATATCGAACTGTTTGCCGAGTTGTACCAGTTGTTCGGCATATTCGGCACAGTTCTGGAAGTGTACATTGTCGTCTGCCATGCCGTGTACCAGCAGCAGGTTGCCGTGAAGCTTGTCGGCACGGGTAAAGGTGGAACTGGCCTTATAGCCTTCGGCGTTTTCTTTCGGTGTGCGCATAAAGCGTTCGCCATAAACGGTGTCGTAGTAGTTCCAGTCGGTAACGGCAGCTACGGCTACTCCGGCCTTGAATACCGGTGTTCCTTCACTCATACTCATAATGGTCATGTATCCACCGTAACTCCATCCCCAGATTCCGATGCGGTTTTTGTCCACATAAGGCTGGTTGCCCATGTAGAGGGCGGTTTCCACCTGGTCTTTGGCTTCCTTGATACCCAGGTTCAGATAGGTGCATTTGGCGAATTCGGCACCCCGTCCTCCGGTGCCACGCCCGTCTACGCAAACCACGATATAGCCTTGTGATGCCATGTAGGTTTCCCAGCTTACACTGAACTTGTCAAGCACTTGCTGTGAACCGGGGCCGCTGTACTGGTACATCAGTACCGGGTATTTCTTGCCGGCAGAGAAGTCGGCAGGTTTCATCATCCAGCCATTCAATGTGGTTCCGTCGGAAGTCTGGAAAGTGAAGAATTCCTTCCGTGGCATGTCATAGCCGCTGATTTCCTGCTTCAATGCCGCATTGTCCATCAGGGTGGCAAGAGTCTTGCCGGTATTGTCGTTCAGCGTAATGACGGTCGGAGTGTCCAGATTGGAATAACGGTTCATATAGTACTTCATGTTCGCACTGAACTGCGCACTGTTTGTTCCGGCTTGTGACGATAGTCTGGTCTTTTTACCTTTCCGGTCAATCTTGTAGATGGCACTGCGCATGGGGCTTTCCTCGTTGCTGCTGAAGTAGAAGCTTCCTTCTTCGGGGTCATAACCCAGGAACTCCTGCACTTCATATGGTCCGGCTGTCACTTGTTTCAGCAGATTGCCACCTATGCTATACCAGTACAGATGGTTGTATCCGCTCTTTTCGCTGACAAAGCTGAAATTTTCCGGATAGAAGACGATGTTGTCGAATACATTCTCGCGGATATAGGTATCGCTTTCATCACGCAGAGCCAGTTTGGCTACCGTGCTGCGAGGGTCGGCAAAGTATAGGTCGAACCGGTTCTGATGGCGGTTCAGTGTCATGACGGCAAGCTTGTTGGGGTCTTGGGTAAAGCGGATGCGGGGAATATAGCCGTCTGCATCTACCGGCACGTTTATCTTGCGGGTCACTTTCGACTTGATATCGAAGGTGTGTACGGACACTTTGGAATTTACTTCTCCCGTTTTAGGATATTTGTAAGTATACTCTCCCGGATACTTCTCGAAAGGGGTGAAGTGGGGGGCTTGTCCGGCAAAAAGAGGGAAAGAGTAGGAGGGAACATCTTTCTCGTCAAAGCGGATGAAAGCCAGCATCTGGCTGTCGGCACTGAATTCCAGCGCACGGTTGAAGGAGAACTCCTCTTCGTAAACCCAGTCGGGGATGCCGTTCAGCACCTCGTTCTGTTTCCCGTCTTCCGTCACCTGGCTTTCGCTGTTGCCGTAGAGCAGTTTTACAAGGAAGATGTTGTTGTCGCGTACGAAAGCCACCTGATTGCCGTCCGGTGAAAATACGGGCACCTGTTGCGGGCCGCCGTCCGAAAGCTTTTCCACAATGTTGTTGATTTTACCGTCCAGATTGCGCTTTAGGCTGTAGATGTAATGCACAGCCGTATAGGAATGACGGTAGATGGGAGTTGTTTCGGTGGCAATGAGCAGCTTACTGCCGTCCGGAGCAAAGCTGTAGCTGTCGAATGTCTTGAACGTGCATTCGCGTGCGGTAGCGGCATCAAACAGCACTTCCACGGGTTTTCCCGTTTTGAAGGAGTACTTGATGATTTGTGTCCTGTCCGCATTCATCTGCGAATAATGTTCCCCGTCTCCCGGGATGGGGATAACGCCGGAAATATTCTTCGGAGTGAACTTGCCCGATACGATTTCTTTCAAATCGAGTGCCTTGCCACTTTGGGCGAAACCTGCCAGCGTACAGAGGCAGAGGAGAAGTGCGATGCTTATCTGTTTCATATCTATCTTTTATGCTTATCTGTTTCCCTATTTTTTCTGGGGAACAAATATACAACAAAGGGAAGATTTATCGAAGCAGTGGGCCGATTTTATTCTTTTTGAACAGAAAAAGCCCGTCCTGCTCCTTGGGGGCGAAGCAGGGACGGGCCTCCGTCACTCATAGATGATGATTGGATGAGATGATGATTGGAATATCTTTCGTTACAAGCACTTGACTTTTCTTTGATATTCTGCAATGGCTGCATCCAGTCGTTCGTGGGCGGTTGTGTCACCCGGAACGTTGTGCGACGGATGGATGTACAAGTGTACGCCACGGTCGGCAAGGATTTCGGCAACGGTAGTGATGGTCATCCATACCATGGTGACGAAACTCAATGTAGACAACGGACCTACCTTGTCGAAGTGGTTCTTCAAAGGTACGGAGGCGTCTACCAGGGGAACGCAGGAATCCACTACGATATCTGCCAACTGGAAGAGGTTCTTTCCGCTGGAGTGACGGCTGGCCTTGTCGCCCGTTTCGCTGGCCGAACCGTATACGATAACTTTCATGCCGCGCTTCTTGGCTTCCAATGCCATGTCTATATTGACGGCATTGATACCGGTATGTGAGAAAATCCACATACAGTCTTTGGAATCAAAATCATAGTTCTTCATGATTTCCTGGCCGTAGCCTTCTGCCCGTTCCAGGAAGAGGAACTGGTGAATACCCATCTGGCCGATAATCTGCGTGAAGAATGTCAGAGGCAATTCGCAAAGCGGGTGGAATCCTACAAAGCTGCCGATACGCGGATACATTTCTTCTACGGGAATTGTTGCGTGGCCGCAACCAAACGTGTGGACCCAACGACCGGCTTCGATGGAATCTGCCATAACAGTGGCTGCTTTTTTGATGTTTTCCAACTGGGTAGCCTCCAGTTTTTCCATAATGCCATGGGCATTCTTTAACCATTCGAGTGCTAACATAACTTTTTTTGTTTTTTAAGAAGTTAATAAATTTATTTGAGTGAGCGTTTATACAAAAGGAGCATGACGGCAAGTGAGGCAATCATCAGATAAGGATAAAGCCCGATGCCATTGGTGTATTGGGAAACCATTCCCATCAGGCCGTTCATTGCAGTCTGGCCGACGAGGGCTATGGCAAGCGCCACGCTGAATGCTGTTCCCGATAAGGACGGGTACCGGCTTCCAAGAATGCTGAGTATCACGGGATACGTGGCCGACAGCCCCATACCTACCAGCACCATGCCGACTGCCGCGCGTGCAAACCCCGGCGAGAACATAAGGAAACAGAAGCCTATGGCAGTGAGTGCAAGGCTGTAGGGCAGCACGGTTTCCGGTTTTATCTTCTTGAATATCGCAACCTGCACCATACGTGCCACGGTCAGTCCCGCTACCATGCAGGTCAGTGCAATCAATGCCTGATTGGCCGGAATATCCGTCATCTGCCCAAAGTAACTCGTGGACCAGTTGTTGCAGACACCCTCGATGCCGCTTTGGAAAAAAAGAATGAAGCTGAGTAGCAGTAAGCTGCTTTCTTTCAGCAGTCCCAATCCCTCTTTTACCGGGAAACCTTGCGCCTGCTTAGGGGCGGGGAAGCGTACGGGGATACAGAATATAATGCCCGCAAGCATCACTACGCCAATTCCCAGTAAGATGGTTTCGAATGAATAATGCCTGGAAAGGGAGCCCAGCAACATTGGTATGCCCAATGCGCCCAGTCCGTAGAACATGCCCAGAAAACTGAGGCGTGAGCCTTTTTCGGATTCTCCTGAGATGTCGGATACCAATGCATTGGTTTCTCCGTTGAGGATGCCTCCGCCCAGGCCGATGCCGACGATGGAAGCTTGCAGCAGTGGCACGCTTTCAAAGAAGGCAAGTCCTTCCATCCCCAGCAGTACGATGATGCAGCTGGGCACCAGCAGGGCTTTATGTCCGAACCGGTCTACGATGGGACCGAAAATCAGGGAACCGGCCAGCATGCCCAGAGGCAGGAAAGTGACCAGTGAGGTTGTCTGCAACCCGCTCAGATTCAGCTTGGCTATGAGGGATGGCAGCACTGCTCCCAATGTAATCATGGAGACTCCGAAGAAACACATCCCGATGCACGCTGCCGTGAATACGAGATTCTTGTGATAACTGTTACTCATACAAGTGATTTTTGATGGCAAGAAACGCTGCTCCTATCAGTCCGGCATTACCGGACAACTGAGAAGGTACAAATTCCACCTGCTTGATGCTGAGCGGTTGCGCCCATTTGCAGGCTTCCTTGTAAATGTCATCTATAAAGATACCGGCAGGGCCGAATACGCCTCCGCCCCAAATTATCTTCTGCGGGTTGAGCAGGCTGACCAGATTTGCGGAAGCCATGCCCCACATCTCGACGGCTTTGTGCAATACGGAGATGGCAATAGGGTCTTTTTCATTATAGGCACTGAACACATCATAGGCCGATATGCGGCAGATGGGTTTCTGGCGCAGTTTTCCTTTGTATGCCTTGTTGGCGCGTACGGCATCGCGTACCCGTGCCCCGATACCATTGCCGGAAGCGTAATATTCGAAACATCCGCATGCGTCATACTCTTCCCGGTAGGGAGGTTGCAGGGCCATCCAGCCGGTGGCGCCGATAATGTCGTTGGCTCCGTGCAACACGTGCCCGTCGATGATGATGCCGGCACCGATACCGGTTCCCACGGCAATGAATATGGCACTGTGACATTCTTTGGCGGCACCTTGCCACATCTCTCCATACATATAGCAGGTACGGTCGCTGTCGATGTATATCTCGATGCCCGGAGGCGTTACACTGCGCAGCTCCTCATAGAGGGGGTAGTTGTCCCAGCCCGGTATGTTGGGGGCCCATACCCGGTTGGTTTGGGAGTAAACGATACCGGGGATGCAGACACCTATTCCGTCGACGTGTATACGGCTTCTGCGTGCTACGGTAAGAAGTTTGGCGAGGATATCCGCGGCGAGCTTGCCCACTTCGTGTCCGGTTCTTCCTTTCAGGAGCCGTTTGCGGTTAAACATCATGCTTCCGTCCGGAAAGAAAATGGCGCTGGCTATTTTTGTGCCGCCTATGTCCAATGCGATTGTTGCCATGGTGTTATAGTATTTATAGGTTGATTCATTAAGGTTGTATGCAAAGCTATGAATTTATTTCATTCTTGAGGTGTATAAACTGAGGAAATTGTGTGTAAAAAGAGTGTCTAATCACTAAATTGTGTTTAATGTAATTGCGCTTGGATGTACTCTTTCTCAATTAATTAGTTATATATCAGTGGATGAAACATTTTTTAGTGCAGGTGGAAATTCTTTGTTTTATGTTCGTTAACAAATCGGGTGGAAAGTATTCTTGTTTTTGCAGGTTCATCCCACGGAAAAATCCTATATTTGCCACTTACATAAGGAATATGTATGGAAACCAAATCTACGCTCTATAATGAGTTCCCTCTTTTTCTGAAGCGATATTTTCCCTATAAGGTACAGAAAATATCGCTGAATGCCGGTTTTACGTGCCCCAACCGGGATGGAAACAAAGGAGTCGGCGGTTGCACCTATTGCAACAACCAGACCTTCAACCCCGATTATTGCCGTACGGAGAAATCCATTACTCGCCAGCTGGAGGAGGGCAAGCAGTTCTTTGCACACAAATATCCGGAGATGAAGTATCTCGCCTATTTCCAGGCCTATACCAATACGTATGGCGAACTGGAAGACCTGAAGCGGAAATACGAGGAGGCCTTGTCATCGGCACCCGTCCTGACTGTATGCCCGACAGCCTGCTGGACTATCTGGAGGAGATGAACCGGCATACTTTCCTTTTAGTGGAGTACGGCATAGAGAGTACCGACGACAAGACACTTTGCCGCATCAACCGCGGGCATACTTTCCATGCCGCCGCCGATGCGGTGGAAAGAACCGCTTCGCGCGGAATCCTGACCGGTGGGCATGTCATCCTCGGACTGCCGGGCGAGACGCACGAAAGCATCGTGGCACAAGCCGGCGTACTGTCCCGTCTGCCGCTCACTACCTTGAAGATGCATCAGCTGCAACTGATAAGGGGCACCCGTATGGCTCTGGAGTACCGGCAGCATCCCGAAGATTTCCATCTGTTCGGTGTGGAGGAATATATCGACCTCGTGATAGACTATATCGAGCATCTGCGGTCGGACTTGGTACTGGAGCGTTTCGTTTCCCAGTCTCCCAAGGAACTACTCATTGCACCCGACTGGGGACTAAAAAATTATGAATTTAATCACCGGGTTCAAAAAAGAATGAAAGAACTCGGTGCATATCAGGGAAAGAAGTATGAAATGTGAGAAAAAAGAATTATTTTTGCCGCAACTTTAAATGTGGAATCAATCTAAATAAAGATACAGTTATGAACCCAAAAACAGTGATAAAAGGAAAAATCCACTACGTGGGAGTGAATGACCGCAATAAGCATTTGTTTGAAGGCATGTGGCCGTTGCCGTACGGGGTTTCCTACAACTCTTACCTGATAGATGATGAGACGGTCGCTTTGGTCGATACGGTAGACATCTGCTACTTCGAGGTGTATCTGCGCAAGATAAAGAGCATTATCGGCGAGCGCCCCATCCAGTATCTCATCATCAACCATATGGAGCCGGACCATTCGGGCTCTATCCGCCTGATAAAGCAGCATTATCCCGACATCATCATCGTGGGCAACAAGCAGACCTTCGGCATGATAGAGGGCTTTTATGGCGTGACGGGCGAACAGTACATGGTGAAGGACGAGGATTTTCTGGCTTTGGGGCATCATAAGCTCCGTTTCTATATGACCCCGATGGTGCACTGGCCCGAGACGATGATGACTTTTGACGAAACGGAAGGAGTCCTTTTCGCCGGTGACGGCTTCGGCTGTTTCGGTACGTTGGACGGCGGGTTCCTGGATACTCGCATCAATCTGGACAGATACTGGGACGAGATGGTGCGCTACTATTCCAACATCGTGGGCAAGTACGGCTCTCCGGTGCAGAAGGCACTTGCCAAGCTGGGCGGTCTGCCCATTTCCACCATCTGCTCCACGCACGGGCCGGTGTGGACGGAGAATATAGCCAAGGTTATCGGCATCTACGACAAGCTGAGCCGTTATGCCGCCGACGAGGGCGTGGTCATTGCATACGGTTCCATGTACGGCAACACGGAGCAGATGGCGGAAGCCATTGCTGCGGAACTTTCTGCACAGGGCATCAAGAACATCGTGATGCACAATGTGAGCAAGAGCAATCCTTCTTATATCATTGCCGACATATTCAAGTATCGCGGACTTATCATCGGCAGCCCCACCTACAGCAACCAGATTTATCCTGAGATAGAATCCTTGCTCTCCAAGATTCTGGTACGCGAAGTGAAGGGACGCTATCTGGGATACTTCGGCTCCTTCTGCTGGGCGGGTGCCGCCGTGAAGCGCATGGGCGAGTTTGCCGAAAAGAGCAAGTTCGAGATTGTGGGCGACCCGGTAGAGATGAAGCAGGCCATGAAGGACATTACTTACGAACAATGCGAAAACCTGGCACGTGCCATGGCAGAGCGTTTGAAGAAGGATAGGAAGTAGTTGAAAATTAAGAATTAAAAAATTAAGAATTGAAGTTGAAAATTACCCCTAATTTATTAACCTAATAAAACAATCACAATGAGACTAATCATTCAACCGGATTATCAATCCGTGTCAAAGTGGGCTGCACATTATGTGGCTGCCAAGATCAAGGCCGCTAATCCGACACCTGAAAAACCTTTTGTATTGGGATGCCCCACCGGTTCTTCTCCGTTGGGCATGTACAAGGAACTTATCGACCTGAACAAGAAAGGCATCGTGTCTTTTCAGAACGTAGTGACTTTCAATATGGACGAGTATGTAGGTTTGCCCAAGGAACATCCCGAAAGCTACTATTCCTTTATGTGGAACAACTTCTTCAGCCATATAGACATCAAGCCGGAGAACACCAATATCCTGAACGGCAACGCTGCCGACCTGGATGCCGAGTGTGCACGCTATGAAGAGAAAATCAAGTCCTACGGCGGCATCGACCTCTTCATGGGCGGTATCGGCCCCGACGGACATATCGCTTTCAACGAGCCGGGTTCTTCCCTTTCGTCACGCACCCGCCAGAAGACATTGACTACCGATACCATCATTGCCAACTCCCGTTTCTTTGACAACGACGTGAACAAGGTGCCCAAGACTGCCCTGACCGTCGGTGTGGGTACTGTGCTTAGCGCCCGCGAGGTAATGATTATCGTAAACGGACACAACAAGGCACGTGCCCTCTATCATGCAGTCGAGGGTCCCGTGATGCAGATGTGGACTATCAGCGCCTTGCAGATGCACGAAAAGGGTATCATCGTTTGTGACGATGCGGCTACCGAAGAATTGAAGGTGGGTACTTACCGCTACTTCAAGGATATTGAGGCAGAGCACCTGGATGCGGAAAGCTTGCTGAAATAAGCAAACTAATAAAAGTTTTGCAATTCCACCCTCACCACCCTCACCGCTTGTCTGCATCTGCTTGTTCATCGGTGTTTCAGGGGTGAGTGAGAGCAATTTAAAAGGGTGAGGGCAAATTTTGCCCTCACCCTTTTTGTTCTCCTGATTTTGGTTGACTGTTTTCAGGACAGGGCGTTATGTGATGAAAACGGGCTCTGCTCCGCTGTAAGGCTTTGGGTGCCAATGTTAAAGATACCAAATACTCACTGCAAAACCAGTGCATCGTTTTTGCAGTGCCGCTGCAACATAGATGCAGTGCCACTGCAACTGTTTTGCAGTGCTACTGCAACGCCTTTGCAGTGTTACTGCAAAAGATGTGCAGTAGGTTTGCAGTGAGGGCTTGTGATGAAAAAGCCATGGGCGTGCTTTCTTTTTTGCGGAATATGTGCTATCTTTGTCATACTTGTAATTTAAACAGTAGCAGCTATGGAATTGAGTGGCAGACGCTATCCGATAGGGATACAGAATTTTGAGCAACTGCGTACGCGGAATTGTGTGTATGTGGATAAGACGGAGCTGGTGTACAAATTGGTGAATACAGACCAAATTTATTTCTTCAGCCGCCCCCGTCGGTTTGGCAAAAGCTTGCTCGTGTCTACGCTGGAGGCCTATTTCCAGGGGAAAAAGGAACTTTTCGAAGGGCTGGCTATGGAACGTCTGGAGCAGGAATGGGAGGTTTGCCCGGTGCTGCACGTTGATTTCAGCTTGACGAAATATACTGAGCTGCGTGACTTGACGGGGCAATTGAATTTGTTTTTATCTCGTTGGGAAGAAATTTACGGAAAAAAGGAAGAGGAAGAGGGGGCGGCAGAGCGTCTGCAAGGCATCATCCTGCGTGCCTACGCCAAGACCGGAAAGCCGGTTGTAGTGCTGATTGACGAGTACGATGCTCCTCTGCTTGACAGTAATTCCGATGCCCTTTTGCAACAACAGCTTCGCAACGAGATGCGCAAGTTCTTCAGTCCTCTCAAGGGGCTGGGGCAATATCTCCGTTTTCTTTTTATCACGGGTATCAGCAAGTTCAGCCAGCTGAGCATCTTCAGCGAACTGAACAATTTGCAAAATATCAGTATGCGCGATGACTTCAGTGCCCTCTGCGGCATCACCGAGGAGGAACTGCTGACGCAGTTGAAACCCGATATTGAGCGGATGGCCGAGGCTAATGATGAGACTTACGAGGAGGCATGCTTGCATTTGAAGCGGCAATATGACGGTTATCATTTCAGTAAGGCTTGTGCGGATATTTACAACCCGTTCAGCCTGTTCAATGCTTTCAATTCCAAAGAATACAAGAACTATTGGTTCTCCACGGGCACGCCTACTTTCCTGATAGATATTCTGCGCCATGCAGACTTCGATGTGCGTGCGCTGGAAGGTGTTGAGGCTACCGATGAGCAGTTTGATGCGCCTACGGAACAGATAACGAGTCCCATCCCGGTGCTCTACCAGAGCGGTTATCTGACCATTAAGGGCTATGACCGTAATTTCCAAATCTATCGTTTGGCCTATCCCAACGGTGAGGTCCGTAAAGGGTTCATTGAATCCCTGCTTCCCTCTTACGTGCACTTGCCTGCCCAGAACAACACCTTCTACGTCGTCTCTTTCCTTCGCGACTTGATGAAGGGTGATGTGGAGAGCTGCCTGGAGCGTACCCGTTCCTTCTTTGCCTCCATTCCCAATGATTTGGAGAACAAGACCGAAAAGCATTATCAGACCATTTTCTATTTGCTGTTCCGGTTGATGGGGCAATATGTGGAGTCGGAAGTGAAGAGTTCCGTAGGCCGTGCGGATGTGGTGGTGCAGTTGCAGGATGTCGTTTATGTCTTCGAGTTCAAATA
>OHRN01000746.1_pt1 | contig 12574 bp, 10 predicted proteins | sample 1578431 | NCBI WGS metagenome assembly OHRN01 (sample SAMEA3879507, study PRJEB24766) | human gut metagenome | biome: human-associated habitat; feature: feces | place: USA | collected 1985/1987 | reverse complement strand
AATATGAAAAAGAGTGTATTAAGCATGCTCGCCGTAGCAGCATTAGTGTTTGGAATGACTTCCTGCAACGGAGCCAAGAAAACAAGCGAAGAAGCCGAAAAGACTGAAGAAGCTGCTGTTATAGCAGGTAAGGCTCCGAAAGATCTGTTGACTGAGGAGTTGAAACAAGAGACAATTCAATTGTTGAAGGATATGCCGGATTCTGATATTCCTTATCGTCTTTCTACAGGTGAAGTAAAAGTAAATGTGGGTGATATCAAGTATATGGTGCCGGTTGGTAAGGCTGCCGAATTGAGTACACCGACGCAGAAAGCCCGTGCATTGGGTATGTATATGGCTGATTATAATGTATTGAAAGCGATCGGTAAGCCGACAGCCGAAGTGGAAGGCGTAATAGCCAAGTTGGCTACGGACTTGAATGTGTCGTTTGTTTTGGATATCCTGAAAGAACAGGCTCCGAAAGATGCAACTAAAGAGCAATTGCAAGCTTTCTTGAACGCACAGGAAGACAAGATCATCGAAAAGATGGCAGCCGAAAACAAAGTAGATGCCGAAGTTGAAATGTTAGGTGCTGCTTCTGCTGAATATGCTTGTTTGGTTGCCAATCCTACATTGGTTGTAGAAGGTGATGCTACTTCTGCCGGTCTTTCTACAAATATGGAAAAACGTGTCAGCATGTTGGAAGAGGTGGTTGCCGATTTGGCTGCTTACTATCCTGATTTGAAACAGTTAGGCGAAACGATTGCTCCGCTGAAAGAAAAGGTCGCTTCTATCCAGAGCGCTCGTGCTGCTAATGCCGAGATCATGGGGATCCGCGATGCTTTGCTGAAGTAAGCAAGATTTCTATACATAAAAAGATAAGTATCCCGGCTTCCTATTGGAGGCTGGGATATTTATTTTTTGGGGGAATCCATTTTCATGAGTTGGCAACTCGTGCGTTTAATTTGGTCAATTCATTTTCGTCACCCTTTGTAACTGATCGAAAGCAATGTAATATCGTCTGATTGGACAGCACCGACGACAAATTCGCCAACCGTCTCGGTTATCTTTTCCACAACCTCTTTCGGGTTCTTTCCGGCAAGTGTCCGGCAGTTTTCGAGCAGCCGTTGTTCGCTGTATAGTTCATGCTTCGTATTCATCGCTTCTGTTACCCCGTCGGTATAGAGAAAGAGATTGTCGCCGGGTGACATCTTCAGCTCCTTTTCGTGATAGCAGGCATCGTTGATCGCTCCCAATATCATGTCGCCAGTGGGTGGCACTTTGGAAATGGAACCGTCCTTTTTCATCAGGATAGGCGGGTTGTGACCAGCATTGCTGTAGGTGACGGTACCTGTATGGATATTCAGGATACCGTAGAATACGGTCACGAACATGTCGTTTACGCTTTCTTGGCAGAGAATGTTGTTGGAACGTTGCATACACATGGAAGCCGAGTTTTCGGTCAGTGCGATGGCACGTATCACAGTCCGGCTGATAGCCATGAAGATTGCGGCGGGAACACCTTTGCCCGACACATCGGCAATGACGAAGCCCAAGCGGTCCTGGTCGATGCGGAAGAAATCATAAAAATCCCCTCCTACATATTTGGCAGCGTTCATATAGGCATACAAGTCGAACGATTTCAACTCCGGAAACGGAGGAAATGTCTTGGGCAGGATTGTTTGCTGGATTTCCTGGGCGACATGCAGGTCGTTCTGGATGGATTCCAATTGTGTGTGTTCCCTTTGTGCCTGCTTGATGAAAGCGATCTGCTCGGCTGCCTTTTCAATGGTTCGTTCGAGGTCTTCGAGATTGATTGGCTTAGTCGTGAAGTCGAAGGCTCCCTGATTCATGGCACTACGAATATTCTCCATATCGCCGTAGGCCGATACCATAATGCATTTTAGCGCTGGGTTACGCATCTCGTTAATCTTTGTGAGTAACGTAAGTCCGTCCATTTCCGGCATGTTGATATCGCTCAGGATCACGTCGAAGTCCGGCATGGCAAGCAGCATTTGGAGTGCTTCCAGTCCGTTGTGGGCGAAATGGAATTCGTATTCACCTTTCTTTATTTTGCGCCGGAAATATTGAGTCAGCAATATTTCCAGGTCAAGTTCGTCGTCTACACTTAATATTTTTATAGCCATAGTAGCGTTGTTTCTCTGATTATTTAATCGGAATGGTGATTGTGAAACGGGTGAATTCGTTCGGCTCCGATTCCATCTCGATCGTTCCGTTATGTTTTTGTTCGATGATCGACTTGGTGATAGAGAGGCCGAGACCGGTTCCTTCTCCGACCGGTTTGGTGGTGAAGAACGGCGTATAAAGTTTCTCTTTGACCTCCTTCGTGATTCCCGGGCCGTTGTCTTCGATAACCAACCGTACCCGGTCGCTGTCTTTTGCCAGTCTTACCTTGATGGTCGGACTATAAGGATTTTCAGCGACACCTTTGGATTTGCTGAAGACTGCATAGCAGGCGTTGTTCATCAGGTTGAGAACAGCGCGGCTGAAGTCCTGCGGGATTACTTTGACCAACGGGAGTGTATTGTCGTATTCTTCTATGATGGTAACATTGAAGCTCTTGTTATTGGCGCGGACAGCATGGTAGGAAAGCCATACATATTCTTTTGTCAGCTGGCAGAGGTCGGTCGCTATATATTCATCGTCTTTGCCGCGGGAATAGAGCAGGATGCCTCGGACGATACTCGATGCCCGGTTGCCGTTTTCCTCGATCTTGCACATGTTGCTTTTGAGGTCGTCCATGATTTCCCTAATCTCCTCGTCCACCTCGGCAGAGAGCTTGCTTTCCAGTTCGTCCAATACGTCTTCCATATCTTGCAGCAACTTACATGATAGTTTGCTGAAGTTGATCACGAAGTTGAGCGGGTTCTGTATCTCATGTGCGATACCTGCGCTCAACAGTCCGAGTGAAGCCATCTTTTCCTGTTGGCTGATCTGTTTTCTCAGACGTTCTAACTCTTTCATACTGTCCTCATTCATTGTTGTTGCTTTTTTGATAAATAGGAATCGTAATCATAAACTCGGTAAAGTTATCCTTTTCACTTTTTACGATGATGGACCCTTGGTGGTTCAGGATGACTTCACGACAGAGGTACAAACCGACACCCGCAGCCTCGGCAGTGGGCTTCGTGGTGAAGAACGGTTCGAATATCTTGGCTTTGATGTTGTCCTCGATGCCGATGCCGTTGTCGCGGATGCAGAGGAAGATTGTCCCGTTCAGTCTCTTTTCTACGTGTATGTTGATGATTGGCGTGAAGTCCTTTTTCTGTAACTTTTTCAGCAATGCGTAAAGGCTGTTCTTGAGTAGGTTGAGCATCACTTTGTTCATCTGCTCAATGTTGATCTCTGCGGTCGTGGGTTCTGCCGGACAGTCGAGTTCTATCTGTATCTGCTTATTCTCGATGTCTTCTTTGAACTGCTTGCGGATCACGTCTACGTTCACTTTGCAGAGGTTGCAGATGTCCGTTGGAGTGACGTCGCCGTGACGGTCTTTCAACAATTCTTCCATTGCTTTGACGATCCGGACGGTATTGCAGCCGTGTTCGTTTATCTTCTGCAAGTTGCTGTTGATCATATCGAGAATCTCGATGCTGTCGGCGTAGTTCTCTTTTGACATGATCGCCTGCTGGTCCGTAATGTTTTCTTTCAAGTCTTTGATCAGATTGGCGGAAAGGCCGGCAAAGTTGTTGATGTAGTTGATCGGGTTCAGGATGCGGTCGACCAACCCTTGCGTCAATTGTCCGACAGTAGCCAGTTTTTCCTTGCGGACCAGTTCGTCCTGTGCTTTCGCCAGAGCGTCGAGGGCGTCGGATAGTTTCTTGGATTCATTCAGCACTTGGTCGCGCTGGATACGGAGTTCGATTGTTCGCTCTTCTACCACTTTGGCGAGATACTCTTTCTGTTTCAGTTGTTTGCGCAGTTTCGATTTGTAGATATACAGGATGATTTGAATAACGATCAGGCAGGTGATCCATCCTCCCCAGTCGTAATACATCGACAGGATAATCAAGATCCAGTCGGCCAATACGAGCTTCTCTATGATTTGCAGCTTTACTTTGAGCGCTGCTATATCTCTAATGTCGAAGTCTGCCATATCAACAAATGTCTTTTGCCATTGTGAGTATATTTTTCCCGGCTGAACGACTATAGCTGACTTCCGTCATCAGTTGCTTGACCAGATAAATTCCGAGGCCGCCTGTCGGGCGTTCTTCCAGTGAGAGAGTAAGGTCCGGCTCCTGTCTTTCGAGAGGGTTAAAACTGATGCCGGTATCGGTTATGACGATTGTCAGCCGTTTGTTCTCGTAGCTCATGTCGATACGGATGTCCTGGTCTTTTTTGTCGGGATAGGCATACTGGATGACGTTGGTCACGGCTTCTTCGAGTGCCAGTTTGATTTGCATCGACTGTAGTTCTCCCAGTTCATAAGTACCGGCTTGCTGGTCCAGAAACGCGTATAGACGGGTTAGCTGTTTCAGCTCATTCTTTATATGTAGCGTATTTGTCATCTGCCGGAATAAAGATACTTGTTATTCGATCGTGAGGATGTGAGAGAATCCGGTGATATTCAGGATTTCCATAATCTCATTCTGAATATTCTTCAGCCGGAAAGAGCCTCCTTTGTTCTTCATCCCTTTTTGCAGTGTAAGGAGCAGGCGGAGTCCGGCACTGCTGATATAGGTCAGTTCCGCACCGTCGAGCACTACCGTTTGCGTTTCCCCCTGCAGGATGGGAGCGATCTCTTTTTCAAGATCGACGGAGGTTAACGTATCCAATTGTCCGGAAAGATTGATGACTGTTTCTTTCCCGTTTTCTATTGTTATCTTCATAATCTGTTCCTATTCTGATTTTTCGTTCAAGCAAAAGTATAGATAATCCATTACGTGAGCAAGTTATTGTATAAAAAAGGTTGTGCCTGTATTTGACACAACCCCTTTTGGTTTAAATCTTCGGTAACTCCCAAGGTGCCCTGTATTCCTTGCATAAATATTTGTCTGCTTCTGCGTCATGGAAACTCTTTCCGTCCCAAGTCAGTTTCTTGCCGGTACGGTAGGCGATGTTGCCTAATTGGGAGAACTTGGCGATATGGGCGCCGATTTCGATACTGGCATTACAGTTGCGGTTGCGCGATTTGATACATTCCAGATGGTTCTTGACATGCAGGTTCAAACCGCCTTCACCATATGCTTTCTTCAATGGAACCGCTTCCATGCGGGCTTTGCCGCTTACCTTTTCGGGGATTACTTCCCAGCCACTGCGATCGACAACCAGTGTTCCGTTTTCTCCGACAAATCCCAGGCCGTGATTGCGCCCGTAAGCTCCGTCGTCGATACCGATTGCATGATCCCACATGACGGTGAAGTCATCGAATGTATAAATTGTTTGAAGCAAGTCCGGTGTTTCGCAGGCGTCATCCGGATATCCGAATTTGCCTCCCGAAGCCATGATAGAGTTGGGGGCTGTAACGTTCATTCCATATAGTGCATAGTCGAGTAGATGCACACCCCAATCAGTCATCAGTCCTCCGGCATAATCCCAAAACCAGCGAAAGGTGAAATGGAAACGGTTACGGTTGAACGGACGTTTGGGAGCCGGACCCAGCCACATGTCATAGTCGATTCCTGCGGGAACGGGTTCGTCCGGTTTGACTGGGATGGAAGGACACCAACCTTGATACGAGAACACGCGGACGGTACGTATCTTGCCTAATTGCCCGCTGTGTACGAATGCCATGGCATCCTGCCAGTGCGGATCACTGCGTTGCCATTGTCCTACCTGTACAACCCGGTTGTATTTCTCGGCGGCGCGAACCATAATGTTACATTCTTCAATGCTGTTGCCTAACGGCTTTTCGCAATAAACATCCTTACCGGCTTCGCAGGCGGCTACCATCTGCAGGCAGTGCCAATGGTCGGGTGTTCCGACAATGACAACGTCGATATCTTTGTTATCGATCAGTTTCCGCCAGTCTTTATATAGGTTTTTAACTTTCTTGCCTGTGATTTTTTGAGTTTCAGCCGCGCGACTGTTGAGAACTTCGTCGTCAATGTCGCATAATGCGATACACTCGACTTCCGGATTCCGGAGGAAGGCTTGTAGGTCTGAAAATCCCATCCCTTTACAGCCAATTAGTCCGACGCGTATTTTGTCGTTCGCTCCTACACTTCCTGGAGTCGCGTTGATAAAGAATGGACTCATGGAAAGTCCGGCTCCTAATAAGGTCGCTTGCCGGATAAAATCTCTGCGTGTTGTCATGGTCTTATGAATTAGATATTATAAGTTGTTGAGCCAAATGTATAAATAATAGGTGAGCGATACAATAAAAACTGTGATAAAAATATAAATACGGTGGCTTTTTGGGAAAAGGAGCGTATTTTTGTATCCGGTTTGCTTTTTAAGGAAAACCTATTATTTGTAAAACAGACATAAGATGATTAGAGTAACTTATTTTATTGTATGCCTTTTGCTGGGAATTACGCTGGTTTCGTGTATTCGTGACGAAGCGTTGAATGCAGAAGCGGATATATTGACTTGTACAGTGCCGGGAGATATCTTGAAACGTGATCCAATAATAGAAAATAATAAGGTAGTATTGATGGTAACGGCCGATGCCGATTTGACACATCAGGCACCTGAATTTACATTGACTCCCGGTGCAACCATTTCTCCGGCCAGCGGGACCGAACGTGACTTTACGACTCCGCAATTTTATACGGTAACTTCTGAAGATGGAAATTGGAAGAAAGAATATCAAGTTACTTATATTATTGCCGGAATTAGCTCGGAATATCATTTTGAGAATGTAAAGGATTACAAGAGTTCGCTTTTGAAATATGTTTATAATATTTTCTATGAGAATGATTCTGAGGGAATATGGGTAATGGATTGGGCCAGTGGAAATACCGGTTTTGCTTTGACTGGTGCAGGTACGGAAGATCCGGCATCATTTCCGACTTCTTCTTATGCGGAAGGAAAAATGGGCAAATGCGTAAAGTTGGAAACAAAGTCGACAGGGGATTTCGGTTCGAAGTTGGGTATGCCTATTGCTGCCGGTAATCTTTTTATGGGTACGTTTAGTGTAGGGAACGCATTGACCGACCCATTGAAAGCAACAATGTTCGGAGTTCCGTTCGAGCATATACCGACCTACTTGAAGGGGTATTATAAGTATAAGGCAGGTGAAGTTTATAAAGATGAGAATGGAAATATTGTAAAAGATAAAAAGGATACGTGGGATATTTATGCAATCTTTTACGAGACAGATGAAAAGACAAAAACATTGGATGCAACGAACCGTTTTGATCATCCTAATTTGATATCCATAGCTCGCATTGATGAGAAAGACCGGAAGGAAACGGATGAGTGGACGGAGTTTTATTTGCCATTTGTGACAAAGACTGGAAAAACTGTAGATAAAGATAAACTGAAAGCTGGTAAATATAATGTGGCTATTGTCTTTTCTTCCAGTATTGAAGGGGATTATTTCAGAGGTGCTGTCGGCAGTACATTGCATATCGATGAAGTGGAACTGATTCATGCAGCAGATTAAAAAAGATTATTGTGATGAGAAAGAATATTGTATCAATTTGTGTACTGGCCTTGCTGCTGGTAACGTTTTCGGTTTTTGGACAAGAAGACCGGAATAAGGGAATTATCAATTCTGCATTGATCGGTTTGGAGTATGAGGTAAAAGCCGGCTTTAACATAGGGGGAACGGCTCCGATACCATTGCCCGTTGAGATTCGTGATATAACGGGGTATAATCCTACTATGGCTGTTGCGATAGAGGGGAATGTGACAAAGTGGTTCGATCAAGAAAAAAAATGGGGAATGAGAATCGGTATTCGTTTGGATAGTAAAGGGATGAAAACGAATGCCAATGTGAAAAATTATGGAATGGAAATCATCGGTGAAGGGGGTGAACGCATAAAAGGAAATTGGACTGGATATGTGAAGACTAATGTAAAGAATACATATCTGTCTTTTCCGGTTTTGGCTACTCATCAGTTTAATCGTCGCTTCAGTATGAATCTGGGACCGTATTTTGCCTATATGTTGGAGGGTGATTTTTCCGGAAACGTGTATGATGGTTATTTGCGCGAAGGTGATCCTACCGGTAATAAGGTCGTTTTTGCCGATGGAAAAAATGCCCCTTATGACTTCTCGAAAAACCTTCGCCGCTTCCAATGGGGTGCGCAGTTAGGTGCCGAATGGCGTGCTTTTAAGCATTTGAATGTCTATGCAGACCTGACTTGGGGATTGAATGATATCTTTCAGAAAGATTTCGATACAATTACTTTCGCCATGTATCCGATTTACCTGAACGTCGGTTTCGGCTACGCTTTCTGATACAAACGTATTTTGATATATCGTTATGGCTTTCCTGATTCATAATTATGAAATGGAAAGCCATAATTTTTTTAATAAACGACATCTTTTCTATAGGGCAATCACACCAAAAGAACCCTTTTTTCTACCTTCTTTCCTCTATTGTCATTTTGATACCTTAATCAGGAAATTTGCTATCAAATAGAATGTTAAAAAATATTACCCGCAAGAATGATTTCCAAAAGAGGCCCTATTCATTCAAATTAGATGGGATAGATGTGTTGTTTTGATATTTAATACCTATATTTGTCCGAATAATTTTTTAGTCCAATATATTTTGAATTACCATGAAAGAAAACACTAAGAAGGGTGTAACCCGTCGAGAGTTTCTCGGCCTTTCCGCTCTTGGATTGGCAAGTTTGACTATCCTGCCCAGCTGGGCTGTAAATGGGGTGCGTATCGCACCGAGTGATCGTGTCGTTTTAGGGTTTGTCGGATTAGGGCAACAAGGTTTATCCGATTTTAAGAGTTTCTCTACTTGTCCTGGGGTGCAGGTCGCTGCCTGTTGTGACGTGGATTCCTTGAAATGTGAACGTTTCAAACGTCGTGTCGAGGCTTGGCAGAAGTCTCTGAATGTAGCTCCCCGTTGCGATATGTATGAATTTTATGAAGATGTGCTGGACCGTAAGGATATCGACGTGATTGAAGTGGCAACACCTGACCACTGGCATGCATTGGTTGCTATCCATGCTTGTCAGAGCGGTAAGGATGTTTATTGTCAGAAGCCGTTGGCTTATACGATTACGGAAGGTCTGGCTGTTGCTCGTGCCGTACGCGATAATAATCGGGTTTTCCAGATCGGTAGCCAGCAGCGTTCGAGTAAGGAGTTTCAGGATGCGATTGCGTTGGTTCGTGCCGGTAAGATCGGTCATATCGAAAAGATATACGCCCGTGTCGGCGAACCCCCCAAGCCATTGGACTTGCCGGAAATGGATGTCCCCGGTAATCTGAATTTCAATCAGTGGATGGGACCGTTGAACGATCCGAAGATTCATTATCATCCTGATCTTTGTCCTCCTATCTCTCTTGAACCCGAACAGAACGAGAAGTTGTGGGGGGCATGGCGCTGGTATCAGGAAACCGGAAACGGATATACAGCCGATTGGGGGGCTCATATGTTCGATATTGCACAGGCGGCCATCGGTATGGACGGATCCGGTCCAGTAGAGTTTATCCCGAAAGGATATGAAGGCACAGAATATGCGACGATGAAATATGCTAATGGTATCGTGATGACCGAACAACCTTATCGTGAAGATAATGCCAACGCGCAAGGTATCAAGTTTATCGGCGATAAGGGGTGGTTGAAAGTCGCTCGCGGTTATATCGAATGTTCCGATCCTTCCTTGTTGCCGAAAGAGGAAAAGAAAGTCGGGAAGGGAGAATATGAAGTAAGCTCTCCGCATATGCAGAACTTTATCGATTGCGTTCGTTCACGCCGGAATCCGATTGCTCCGGTTGAAGTCGGTTGTAGTACGAATACGCTTTGCTGCTTGCAAAACATTGCCCGTGAACTGGGACGTCCTGTTCATTGGGATCCGGCAACGTTGAGCTTTAATGGCGATAGGGAAGCCGAATCACATCGTTTGTACTGGTACGAATACAGAAATCCGTACAAATTGCCGTATTATGACAAATAAGAAAGGTAAGAGGTAAAGGAAAGTCCCGGAATAAAGTTTCGGGACTTTTTTATATATTTTTTAGTCCGGATAGTGATTATTCCGTTCGCTCTGTTTAATTTTGCCAAATCCAGACAAAAAACATAATGTATCATGAAAACTAATCAACTATTTCTTTTGACAGGTTTGGTAGCCGTAACTCTTCCTGCCTGTGTCCAAAAGGACAAAAAAGGGGTGTCGGAGAAGCCTATGAATATTCTCTATATCATGTGCGATGATCATTCTTATCAGACAATTAGTGCTTACGATCATCGTTTTATCGAAACTCCGAATATCGACCGGATTGCTAATGAAGGCGTACGGTTTACGAACAGTTTCGTCGCCAACTCTTTAAGCGGTCCCAGTCGTGCCTGTTTGCTGACGGGCAAGCATAGCCATAAGAATGGCTTTACCGACAATACGAAACGTTTTGACGGCAGCCAGCAGACATTCCCGAAGTTGTTGCAACAAGCCGGCTATCAGACTGCAGTTGTAGGGAAATGGCATCTGACATCCGATCCTACCGGTTTCGATTACTGGAATATCTTGATCGGACAGGGGGATTATTATAATCCGTACTTTATCGATAACGGAGAGAAAAAGCAGATCGAAGGCTATGCTACGAACATCACGACGGATTTAGCTTTGGACTGGCTGGATAACAAACGTGATAAGAATAAACCTTTCTGTCTCTTGCTCCACCACAAAGCGCCCCATCGTACCTGGATGCCGGATACCTGTGATTTGGATTTGTATGAAGATGTCGTTTACCCGGTTCCCGAAACATTTTATGACAAATATGAAGGGCGTATTGCCGCATCCGAACAGGAAATGAATATTATCAAGGATATGGATCTCGTCTATGACTTGAAGATGGCAGATAAGGAAAATGAGATCCATACGACTACCGGCCTTGAAGAAAATGGCCGTAATTTATATAACCGGATGACTCCGGCTCAAAAGGCAGCTTGGGACAAACATTATGATCCTATTATTAAGAAATTCAAGGAACAGAAGTTGACGGGGAAGGCGTTGGCTGAATGGAAATACCAACAGTACATGCACGATTATATGCGTGTAATCCATTCCGTAGACCGTAATGTGGGGCGTGTGTTGGATTATATGGAGAAAAGCGGTTTATTGGAAAATACTATTATCGTTTATACTTCCGACCAGGGATTCTATATGGGTGAACATGGCTGGTTCGACAAACGTTTCATGTATGAGGAATCTTTCCGTACGCCGTTGATTATCCGTTATCCTGCTAAAATCAAGGCGGGAAGTGAATGTACAGCCTTAGTACAGAACATTGACTATGCCCCGACTTATCTGGATATAGCCGGTATCGAGAAACCTGATTATATGGTAGGAACTTCTTTAGTCCCCTTGTTTGGAGGCGAGACTCCAAAAGATTGGCGCGAGTATCTGTATTATCATTATTATGATTATCCAGCTATCCATATGGTACGTCGTCACGATGGCGTGCGTGACAGTCGTTATAAATTGATCCATTTCTATGGAGAGAAGAATGAGCATAATGATGCGATTAGCTGCAACGAGCTTTACGATTTGCAAAGTGATCCGAATGAGCTGAATAATTTATACGATAATCCGGAATATGCCGATATCCAAACTCGCCTGCAAGCACGTTTGGATAAGTTCCGTGTAGACCAGAAAGTTGACGAATATTAAGGTGCTAACTCTGTAAAATCATTTATTTTGTGTAAGTTTGGCGGATAGAAAGAATCATTCACCTAAAATACGATCGTGAAATGAAACTCAATTTATCCGCCAGATTTTTAATGCTGGCCCTGCTTTGTGGTTCTTGCGTATTGAACACGCCAAAGGAGGAGCTTGAATACAACGGAATGAATACGCTACAGATATCAAATGTAGATGATTTGATATCTTTCTACCAATATGCGGATGACCGAATTCCTTTAATTAGCGGACACCGAGGTGGACGGGGAAAACGTCTTCATCAATGTGATGGAGGCCGACCTGAAACCGGGCGAGGGGGCAAACCCTGAGTACCACCGCCGCTATGCGGACCTGCAAATCGACATCACCGGCGGCGAGGGCTGGGGCTACGCCACGGCTCCCGGCGAGGAAGTCGGGACGTTCACGGGGGACATCGGGTTCCAGAACAGCCCGGACGCCGTCACGGGTTCGCTGGGGGAGGGGCGGTTTGTCCTTTTCTTCCCCGGAGAGCTGCACAAGCCCGGCGTGGCCCGCCCGGAGTGCACGAAAGTGCGCAAAGCCGTCGTCAAGATCAGAATGGAGGACAAAGCATGATGGACAAAGAAAAACTGTTTGCACAGATCAAGGGCGGCCTCATCGTCTCCTGCCAGGCATTGGAGACCGAGCCCCTGTACACCAAGGAGGGCGGCGTGATGCCCCTGATGGCCAAGGCTGCCGCCATGAGCGGCGCTGTGGGCATCCGTGCCAACACCGTGCGGGACATTACCCAGATCAAGCAGGTGGTGGACCTGCCGGTCATCGGCATCATCAAAAAGGACTACCCCGGCACG
>OHRN01000708.1_pt1 | contig 13093 bp, 10 predicted proteins | sample 1578431 | NCBI WGS metagenome assembly OHRN01 (sample SAMEA3879507, study PRJEB24766) | human gut metagenome | biome: human-associated habitat; feature: feces | place: USA | collected 1985/1987 | reverse complement strand
GGCGACCGCATCACCCTGCTGGAGGCCATCGCCAAGGCGGGCGATGTCACCCAAAGGGGCCGGGTGAACCGTGTGGCGGTCATCCGTGAGGAGGACGGGCAGCGGGTGATGTACCAGCACGACCTGCGCAGCAAGGAGCTGTTCGAGTCGCCCTGCTTCTACCTGCAACAGAACGACATCGTCTATGTCGAACCGAAATACCGCAAGCAGGACCGCGAGGACAAGGGCTGGAAGTACACCACCGGAATCCTCTCGTTCATCACGGCCGTCTGCTCCGTCATCTGGGCCATCAAGTAAACACATCTCTGAATTATGCAAAACAACAGTTTATCCAACAAGAACGAACAGGGCGTCAACTTAGTGGACCTGTCCGTCTATCTGCTGTCGAAGTGGAAGTGGTTCGTGCTGTCCGTGCTGCTTTTCGGGGGGATGGCGTGGTACCACTACGCCAAATCCCCGCTGGTGTTCTTCCGCTCCGTCACGGTCATCATCAAGGACCCGTCCAACAAGACCTCCACGGCGGGGCTCGACCGCTACGACAACTATATCAACAAGGTGAACGTGGCCAACGAGATTCTCCAGTTCCGTTCCAAACGGCTGATGCGCGAGGTGGTGCAGCGCCTGCACGCCGACGTGGACTACCGTGTGGAGAGCGGGCTGCGTATGAACGAGCTCTATACGCTGTCTCCGGTGAACGTCTCCTTCATCAACGTGCTGCCCGAACGGCACATCTCGTTCGTGGTGACGCCCAAGGACGATGCGACGGTGACGCTTTCCGGGTTCGGGGGGCTGCCTGCCGCCAAGGATAGCTATGACGTGCGGCTGAACGACACGCTGGCCGTCGGCGGCGAGCGGATATTGGTGACGGGTACCGACCACTGGGGCAAGTCGTGGACGGGTCGCGAGATCCACGTCGTCAAGAACCCGCTGAACGCCGTGGCGGGACGCCTCCAGGGCAGCATGGGAATCCGGCAGGAGGAGGACGAGTCGTCCATCCTCGTGCTCTCGCTGAAGGACGGCTCGCCCCTGCGTGCCGAGGACGTGCTGAACACGCTGGTGAACGTGTATAACGCGGAAGCCGTCAACGACAAGAACCAGGTGGCGGTGAACACCTCCGAGTTCATCAACGAGCGCCTGCTCATCATCGAGCGGGAGCTTGGCGGCGTGGAGACCGAGCTGGAATCGTTCAAGCAGCACAACCAGGTGATGGACATCGGCTCGCTGGCCGGCCGCTACATGGGCGAGGCACAGGCCTACAGCGCCGACGCGCTGGAGCAGGAGACCCAGCTGAAACTGGCGCGGTTCATCAAGGAGTACCTCACCGACCCCACGAAAAGCCGTGACCTCATCCCCTCGGGGACGGGCATCAGCGACGCCGCCGTGGAGGGGCAGATAAACCAGTACAACGCCCTGAAGCTGAAGCGCGACAAGCTGATAGCCGACAGCAGCGAGAGCAACCCCGTGGTGGAGGAGCTTAACAACAGCATACACGCCCTGAGGCAGAGTATCATCCGTGCGGTGGACAACATGATTGTGGGGATCAACATGAAGCGCAACGACGCGCGCAGCCGCCAGGAGCAGGCACAGGCGCGGTTTACCACCGTGCCCACCAAGGAACGGCAGATGCTCTCCATCGAGCGGCAGCAGAAAATCAAGGAGGCGCTCTACATGTTCCTTCTCAACCGGCGGGAGGAGAACGCCCTCTCGCAGGCGATGGCCGACAACAACGCGCGCACCATCGACAGCGTGGACGGACCCGCGGGACCCATCTCACCCGTGCGCAACCGCATCCTGCTGCTCGGGGTGCTCGTCGGCCTGGCCGTCCCCGGCGTGGTGTTCCTCATGATCCTCTTCATGGACACCCGGGTACACAGCCGCAAGGACCTGAAGGGCGCGGTGAGCATTCCTTTCCTCGGCGAAGTGCCGCAGGACAAGGAGGCGGCGAAAGCGGGTGTTGCCGTCGGCGAGGAAGACGGCATGCTGGCCGAGAGTTTCCGCATCCTGCGCACCAACATGACATTCATGGTGAAAAAAGACAAACCGATGCAAGTCGTCACCTTCACTTCGTTTAATGAAGGTGCGGGAAAGACGTTCATTTCCCGCAACCTTGCCATGAGCCTCGTGCTCACCCGGAAACGTGTGGTGCTGGTGGACCTCGATATCCGCAAGGGCACCCTGAGCCGCCACTTCCATAAACACCCGGTGGGCGTGACCAACTATCTGGCCGACGACTCCATCCGCCTGGACGACATCATCCACACCGACGGGAAATTCGACAACCTTGACATCATCTCATCTGGTACGGTGGCACCCAACCCTGCGGAGCTGCTCATGGACGAACGGCTTGACGCGATGGTGGAGGAACTGCGCCAACGCTACGACTACATCATCGTGGACAATGTCCCCGTGGGCATCGTGGCGGACGCCACTATCACCAACCGCATCAGCGACCTCACCATCTTCGTGGTGCGCGCCGGCCGCCTGGACCGCCGCCTGCTGCCCGACATGGAGGAGCTTTACCGCGATAACAAGCTCCGCAACATGGCAATTATCCTCAACGGGGTGGGCCCGCACCGCCGTGGCTACGGTTACGGATATGGATACGGGTATGGCTATGGTTACGGATACGGGAAACACGGGAGAAGGAAATGACCGATATACTTCAAGCATTTACGTTTAATCTTTTTAAATATAATTACATTATGACACAAGAAATCAGGTATCAGATTAACGGGTGGCCGGAAAAGACAATCCATGCCGGCACAGCCCCGTCAAGAGGTCCCGGGACAAGTCCGGAGGCGATGACGGAACCTCCCTTACAGATACGGGGGCGTATGCTGCCCTATACGGAAGCCGTATAAGGCAGCTTATCACTAAATAAGGATACATTAACTTTTTAAAACATTAAAGTATATGGACGAAAATGAAAACAAAGGCTTAAAAACTTACGAGTCTCCTTCCACGAAGAAAACTCAGGTGGAATTGGAAGGAAACCTGTGCGGCTCTACTAATCACACGGCTCAGTCGCCCGGTACAACAACTACGGCTCAGGAAGTCAACCAATCTTTTGGAACAGCGAATGACTTTACTAATGATTCTTGGGATAATAACTAATGAATAAGAACATAATCTGAATGAATATGAATAAGAGATTTTTGATTCCGGCTCTTGCTTGGTCTTTGCTGGCTTTAAGCTTTGCCGGTTGTACAGATGACAATATGTCGGGTAGCGATCCCCTGCCGGAAGGTACGGAATTCGATTTCGGCACCACGGTTGAATCCAACCGGTCGCGTACCTATTATGATCCCACGGATGAAAATAACCCGGCGGCTACCTCCTGGAAGATTTTCTGGAACTATGAGTCTTCTTTGTATGACCACATCTACATCTACTCCCCCCAGGCGTTGACAAGCGCCAACCAAGCTTCGTACACCGTCCAGGCCACGGCAAAGGATTTTGCAGAACCGGCTCCGGTTGTCAAGGACGGTGATGTCGGCGTGCAGACAAGTGACGCTTCGAGTTACAATTTCTATGCCATGTATCCGGCACAGTTCGTAAGGTCGGGTAGTGGCACTGGCACATCGCTTTCCGCCACAATGCCAGTCGAACAGACGGTTTCCACCACGGAAACGATGACGGACGAAGCAGTTGGCACTCTCCAGACTGCCGCCGACATGAACTGTGCGCTGATGATTGCGAAGACAGAGAACTATACCCCAACTGCCGAGAATCAGGCGGCAGTTCAGTTACAGTTCACGCCCTTTGCATCGATGATTGACATTACCGTAAACGGTACCGCCCAGGACAATATGCAGGGTCGTAAGGTACGCATCACTTCCGTCATCATCGAGGCAGACGCTCCTATTGCCGGCGACTTTACATATAATTACAACACAGACGAGATTACCTTCGGCGAAGGCGCTTCGAACAGCATTACAGTCGATACTAAGTTTGCCGATACCAATGGCGACAAGGAGGGTGTCATGATGGGTAATGACAGCCAGCTCAAGGTGCGCGCCTTCATGATTCCAAATCCAAATGTCAAGTCGCTTAAGGTAAAGGTCGTGACTGCAGAGTCAAAGACCATAACCAAGACTTTAGCAATGGAAAGTTTCCAGCCGCGTCAGATTCATTCCGTGAAACTTCCGAAGATCGACATCGATAATTTGAAGTTCGATTACACGATTTGGCTGTCGCAGCTCGATCCGAATATCTACATTTCCGAGATTTCGTTGCCGGGTTCCGCGCTGTCGTTCAACTATTTGATGTCACAAGAACACATGAAGACCCAGACAAAGAATCTGTCTGAACAATTCAATGCCGGTGTGCGTGTGTTCCAGTGCCATGTCAATACCATCAGTCAGACCTCCACGATAGACGGCGGATCCACGTCGGTGGGTATCGCTGCTTCTGACGGTTCGAACGTAAGTAAAGGTAACGGCAGTTACTGGACTCTCGGTGATGTACTGACAGCACTACAAAAGGAGATGTCCGGAATCCACAAAGATGAGTTCTGCGTGCTCGCCATCTCCGACTGGATTAAAGACGTAAATGCTGACAAGTTGTCTGCGTTGTACAGTCGTTTGAATGCCGTGCTTGACGAAGCCGGAAAAATGGGACTGGTCGCAACCAATATCACCCCCGAAACCACCATCGGTGACATCAAGGGAAAAGTGATTATCAAGTTGCAGCTTAACGGCGGATATACCAACGCATGGACGCAACTGAATAATAGCAAGGTATGGATGAATACCTACGCAGAAATTGCAGAAACCACCCCGTATTATTCACCCATGCCTTATGGCAAACAACCTGCAACCAATGCCGGCGGCACATCGGCTTTGGCTCTGACCGGGGATATGAATATCATCTACTCTGATTGTGCCAATCCGGTAAAATCTGAGTTCAGTTTTCCATGGAGAGACGGTGTTCGGAACAATGCAACCGCCATTCTTTCCGCATACGAAAAGAATTACAATTCAACCGACCATAAGAACTTCGCGATGACCTATTTGGGAGGTTGCGGTGCTAAATATACTACGGTTTTGTGGAGCACCACTTATTATTATAATCCTTCAGAAGTCGCCTCTATCCTTAATAAATTATGGCTTGAAAACAAAAGCAAACCGGCAGCGAAGCCGTGGGGTTGGGTAATGTTCAACCTTGTAGGTGATGAGATGACGACCACTCAGGGCATCGAGGCCGTGATTGAGCACAACTCAGTCTTCAAGCTCGCCCGCCGTTCCGCCGCCAAGACGAAGCCCTCGGGCGACACGAAGGGCATTGCCAGCGGAGGTACTGTATTCTGATTCCTTTTTACCTGCGAGGCAGCACGGTCCGTATTGTCTCGCAGGCTAATCCTGTAGAAAAGAAAATAGATGAAAAAGATAACAATTGCAAACGCAATAACCGTGCTGACCGTATCGGCATTCCTGATAGCCTGTAATGCCGACGACCAAGATTTGTTACCGGGAGGCAACACCATAATCGAGGCTGTTTGTCCGGCTCCCACGCTTGAGAAGCCGGCGACACGTACGGCTGTCGACCCCACAGAGTACACATCCGGAGAGATTGGCATCAACTGGCTGCCGACCGACCGAATCGGCGTGTACGGTGCCACCACTGCCAATGCCTGCTTCACCAACCAGAGTGAGCAGGAGACCGACAAGACCTCCTTCGCAGGCACCCTCCAGAACGGTGAGACTCCCCTGTATGCCTACTATCCCTATACGAAGACGGCAGGCACCGTTCCCACGGCTCTCAATGGCACACTGCCGCTGACCCAGCACTATTCCACCGCCACCCGCGAACTGGAAGGCGACTGGAAGGTGGGTCACCCCCAAGGCAGTTCCACCTCAAAATTCACTTTCGAGCACATCTTCGCCTTCTTGAAGTTCGACATCAACGCCGGTGGCACCGACGTGGCGGGTGAAAGGCTGCTGAGCGTGTCGCTCACCGTCCCCGACAAGCAGCTCGGCGGCGGCTTCACTTGTGACCTTTCCACCCGTGCCGTCACCTTCACGCCGGCCACCGATGCCTCCACCGTGACCATGGAATGGACGGATACGCCGGAACTGTCCGCCTCCACCTTCCACGGCTACATGAACGTGGCTCCCGTCACGGGCATTGCGGGGACGGAAATCAGCATTCAGATCAAGACCAACCTGCACATCATCACCTTCACCGAGACGATGAAAGCCGATGCGTTCAAGTCCAATACCTATTACACGGTACCTCTCACCCTGTCGCGCTTCAAAGACAAGTGGACGATGGAGGAGAATCCCGATGCCAAGGAGGAGAACGCCGCTTGGGTGACCGGCCTGCAGAGCCGTCTGGCATGCGCCAACACCGTTTTTGCCATTGCGGGGCAACCCTTCATGCACAAAATCCGCGTGCCGCAAAGCACCTCGCAGCAATATCATGCGGTTGTGCCCGTAAAGAATGGCGTCAAGCGTGTCTACAACCTGCCGGAGGGACTGACCTGGAACGCCGGCCGCTGCCTTGTGGAAGGTAAGGCTCCCGCCGCCGGCGACTATGTCTATTCGGTGGAATTCACCGTAGGGGGCGCTACCTATAAAGAAGGCATCAAGCTCCACGTGGCCGTCCGGGCCGCCGATCTCCAGTCACCCACCCCCATGATGGGTTGGCAGACCTGGAATGTCTTTAAAGACAAGATTGGCTACGACATCCTCGCGAGACAGCTTGTAGGAATGAAGGAAAAAGGCCTCATTGACGCCGGTTACAGATACTTCGGCGTAGATGACTGCTGGCAGGTGAAAAGTGAGAACGACAACGGCCACCAGATTCCCGATGCAAGCAAGTTTCCCACGGCGAATGGCGTAAACGGCATGGCGCGCATGGCGAACCTGATTCACGACTACGGTCTGAAAGCCGGTATCTACACCGATTGCGGAACCAAGACCTGCGAGAAGTACTTCGCATCGTACGGCTACGAGGAACTCCATGCACAGGACTATAAGGGCTGGGGCTATGACTTCGTGAAAGAAGATTGGTATTATGACCTTGATATGGCTCCTGTCGGTGCGACTCCATCGACTTTCGTTGATGGATATGCCGGTCTGGGTAGCTATTGGAACACGTCCGAAATGGCGCAGGAACTCTACACCAAGATGGGCAAGGCGCTTAACGACCGCGGCCTGATGCTGTACGTGTGCGAATGGGGTATCCACGACCCATGGAAGTGGGGTGCCGAGACCGGTGCTACCTGCTGGCGCATGACCTATGACCACCGTGACGGCTGGTGGGGTAAAATCGACAGTGGTCTGTTTGGTAAAAAGAATGACGGCGATGAGAATGCTAACGGCGTGGGTGTGCACAACACCATCGTACTGATGCGCCACCTTTGGCCGTATGTCGGAATCAACCGTTACAATGATGCCGACATGATTTGCGTCGGTATCCGCGGTAGCGGCCAGTCGTCGAGCGACTGCGTTTACAATCAGGCGGGTGGACTCACTTCAACCGAAGCCGAGACCTCGTTTGCCATGTGGTGCATGTGGAGTTCTCCTATCCTTCTGGGCTTCGACATGACCAAGGATATGAGTTCGGCCGACTTGGCACACGACCTCGCGCTTGTCAAGAACGAGGAGCTTATCGCCATCAACCAAGATGCCTTAGGGCAGGGCGCCGAGTATATCAAGAGTGCTGACGGCATTGATTACTATCAGAAAGACCTCGCTGACGGCGATGTGGCGATTGCCGCTGTCAACCTCAGCGATAATTCTGCAACTTACACCATTTCTATGGCCGACTACGATGCTCTTGACCTAAGTGAATCTTATTCGGCAAGAGATCTTATCGGACAGAAAGACGCAGGAACCCTTTCTGCTTCGTCATCGTTGACCGGCTCGCTTGCGGCACACGGCACCTTTGTCGTAAGGCTGAAAAAGCAGTAAGCCTGGCTCTTGCTTCTAAGCAAGAAATTTTCTTATTCTTGGCATCAATACTTTTCGGAGGCTATCAGTGCCAAGAGTAATATAAAGAAACAAATCATTAACAGTTGATTGAATATGACTAAGAAAATCTTTTTGACCGCCTTGTGCGCAGTGGCTCTTTGTCCGGCCTTCGCACAGACTTCCGATACGAAAGAAAAGGTGGAGTACAGTACGGACAAGTATAAGGTGGAAACCAACCGTTTTTGGGACAACTGGTTCATCAGCGTGGGTGCCGGTGGGCAGGTGTATTTTGGTGACCATGACAAGCAAATAGACTTCGGCGACCGCATTGCCCCGGCACTGGATATTGCTATCGGCAAGTGGTTCACTCCGGGAATCGGTATCCGCTTCATGTACAGCGGACTGAAAAGCAAGGGCGCCACACGTGATGACTGGGAATGCGACATCACCCACGGGACAGGCGAACATGTGCCCGGATGGGCCGGCGTTCCGGGCGACGACCTCCAATATTCCAAATACAAGATGAGCAACCTCCACGCCGATGTGCTCTTCAATGTGCTGAACCTTTTCGGTGGTTACAACGAAAACCGTAAGTGGGACCTCAGTCCTTATGCCGGCCTCGGCTGGGCACGTGTCTATGACTCTCCATCTTCCAAGGAGGTAAGCGCCAACCTCGGTATCCTGACCTCCTGGCACTTCTGCGACGTACTGGCCCTGAACCTCGACGTGCGTGGCATGTTCGTCAACGACCGTTTCGACGGTGAGGGCGGCGGCCGTTTCGGTGAGGGGAACCTTTCCGCCACCATCGGCCTGACGTATAAGTTCAAGCAACGCAGCTGGGACCGCAGCAAGACCGTTTACCGTTACAATTATGGTGATCTGGAAAGCATGCGCCGGAAACTGAACGACATGAGCGCGGAGAACGACCGCTTGAAGAAAGCCCTTGCCGATGGCGACAAACAGAAGGCACAGACCATCGTGAAGAAGATTGCCTCCGCCAACCTCGTCACCTTCAAGATCAACAGGACGAAGCTGAGCAACGAGGCGCGCGCCAACTTGGGTCTGCTGGCCGAAATCATCAAGTCGGGCGATCCGGAAACCGTATATACCATCACCGGCTATGCCGATGCGGGAACGGGTAGCAGCAAGGGCAACGAACGCCTGAGCAAGGAACGCGCTGAGAACGTTTACGACTGCCTGGTGAAAGAGTTCGGCGTCAGCGAGAAACAGCTCCGCATCGACTACAAGGGCGGTGTGGACAACATGTTCTACAACGACCCGCGTTTGAGCCGTGCGGTTATCACACGTGGGGAATAAAACATTTGTTCATATAGGAACTTGTCCGATTCTGGTCAGCCGTCAGACTGGGCGAAAGCCTTGACGCGGATTTCGATACACAAGACCGGATTTCAGACAGACCACATATTTCCGTTTCCCGGTCGGAAAACAAATATAACCGGGAAAGTAAAAAGATGTTAAGACCTATGTCCTTTGTGAAAAGCGCGGGGATTGTAAGGAAGGCGGAAGACTCTGTCTTCCTTACATTTCTATTTGTCAGAAAAAAAATTATTAACCTGTCAATTGTCATTCCGGAAGGATTTCTTGACATGGTATTATGAATTATGATCTGAATACAAACCATCTGTTATACAATTATGATGAATATATGCACTTTTTTATGTTTCATGGCGTGCGCCTTTGTACTCGCTGCCTGCTCCGACTCCGACGAGGATGTTATCGTGCAGGGCGGTTTGACCGGAAACTGGTACAGCACCGAGAACGGAACGATTTATACCGTTGAATTTCACAAGGAAGGGACAGGGGAGTTGGTGACTTACACCTACTCGTCAATACCAGATGTGACCGGATATCATACGGGATGGACGGTGGAAGGCATGTCGTTCTAATACACGCTCGTAGAGAATCTGCTTACCATGAAACTCGCAGTAGGGGAAGTGCTTGTCGCGGTGGCAGGCATTACGGGCAACAGCATGTCGCTCACCGATGGTGATTCCGCCGTCATGCTTACCCGGTACGATGGAGGCGAGGAAAAAATCAACGAGCTGAGAAAGGAGGTGGAAAACAATTGTGATGTATTAGAACCGGCTCCGATCTATCCCAACGAGGAAGAAAGTTTCTGGGAAGAGGAAAGCTGTGCAAAATGCAATCCTTGGCATTTACAGCAACTTACGGAGTTATGAGTACAGGCAGTTGCTGCTGGAGAAGATAAGGCTTACGGGGAAAGACTTTGATGAACACCCTGCGTCCATCATTACTCCGTATGACAGTCATGTGGCCGATGTGTGGAGTGCGGCCTACCTTGTCATCAGCAACGCCAATATGGTGATAAATGCCTTGAAGCCTTTGACGGCTCCTATGAGCGTACCGCTTACATCAACGAGGCGAAAGCCTTGAGATGCATGGTCTATTACAACCTGTCAAGACATCACCCGTTTGCCCGGAGGTTGTGTAAAAAGTAAGAATCAAGTGTTCTTTGACATATTGTATTAAAAAGGCAATGCTCTTTATCTCTTTATTTTGGTATTTCTATTGTTGTCCTTTGGCGAATGACCGCTATTAGGTATACTTAATACCCCAATAGTGGACTTGTTGCAATAGTACCTGTATGCTTTGAATGTTAGTCACTCTTCTTAGATTATAGCATGTTGCGTACAAATCTATTTCAGCCTGTACCTTTTCCTTTCCTCTGAGTAGGAGTGGTATTTGCCCCATCCAGTATTTAAGAGTTCCGAAGGGATGTTCTACCCATGTTTTTCGTAAACGTATAAGCGCTTTGTATTTCATCCCCTTACACTTCTTCATATACTGTCTTATGGGTTCGGCATCTGCCCTTCGGTAGATAATCCGGCCTTTTTTTGATGTGGTGCAGAACTTTATCAAGGGACAACCCTTGCAGTCTCTTCCCTGATATTTTCTATAAATCTTTCCATGTTTACGAACTTGCCTGTCTTTAATAGGTAATATCTTTTCTTGGGAGCATATATAATAGTCATTGTCTGCATCATAGGTAAAAAAGATTCCGTGCTCCCGATCTTCTTTAGGAGAATGGTCTCCTTCATTGAAAGGAACGGCAATCACTTTGCCTTCTTCTTCAAGGGCCAGAATCTGTTCTTCATTAGCATAACCGGTGTCGGCAACGGCTTGGGATACTTCTACCTGAAGGTCTTCCTGCATGGCATGAATCGAAGGTTGAAGGTCTTCAAAGTCATTCGGGTGGTCGGTAACCTGCATGGCACCTATCAGGTGATGTTGGGAATCTACCACTGATTGGATATTGTAAGCCGGAACAAAACCGTTACGGGTCTTCATCAGGCGAGCTTCGCGGTCAGAAGGAAAGCTTCTTTGGGAACCTTCATCCAGCATACGCTGTTTTTCCGCCTGAAGTTCTTCAACCTGTTGGCTCAAACGGGCTATCTTCTCCAGTAGGGAGCTCTCCACACCGGCTCGTCCGAGAGTTCGGATAATTGTTCCTGGGCTGTTTCCACCAGATCATTTTCATTAAGCTGGTGCAGATACTTCTCTAAACGGGTATCCAACAAGGCTAACTGTCGATTAATACCATCTAAAGTAAGACCGTCACGATTGGTATTGGCTTTGATTTTACTGCCGTCAACAGCTACCAGTTTGCCTGAAATATAACCGGAACTGACCAGAAAGCGGCGGAAATCAAGGCAACATTCATGAATGCCCGAAGTTTGTTTGGAACGGAAATCGGCAATAGTCTTATGATCAGGATGGAGATTACCCAGAAGCCAGATCAACTCCATATTACGCAGAGTCTCGCGCTCCAGTTTACGGGAAGAACTGATACTGTTTAAATAGCCGTAGACATACAGCTTGAGTAAAGTACCAAAGCTATAAGCCGAACGGCCCGTAGGACTGTTACCTTTATAAGATGAAAAATCAGGGTGCAATTTGATAAACTGATCGACAAAAACATCAATCAGACGAACAGGGTTCTCACAAGAGATATAAGAATCTAAAGACTCGGGAAGAGTCAGTTGATTACGGTCAAAAGGTTGAATATAGCCCATAAAATTAATCCTATTGTTAGCAGAGCAAAGATATAAAATCCTTTTTATACAATATGTCAAAGAACACTTGATTCTTACTTTTTACACAACCTCCCCGAAGGCGGGTGGCGTATCACTATGGAGACCGTCAAGGCCCTCCGTGCCGAAATCGCTTTGAGCCTGGGCTACAATGACGAGGCGGGATACCTGCTTCGCGACTGTCAGTCCGATTTCAGCATTGCGGTCGAGGAATCGTCCGAGCCCGAAATGTACCGCGTTTTCGGTGAAAGCCTTGCGAACTATACACCCGCGAAAACCGCCCTGCTGCTCAAAGAGGCCGGTATGGAGGACACTGCGGACAAGTCGGCCCTGCCGGACGAATGGAAAACGCGGAAGCAAGACTGGGGCTATTGGATCATGTTGAAACGGACCGGGCAGGCACAGGCCGTGGCCGGATGCGAAGCCTACGAGCTTCTCATGCCTTTTCCGCAATCCGAAATAAACCTTTTGCCCGCGCTTACGCAAAATCCGGGATATTGACAACAGGGAAGTGCGGCACAAGACATGGACAATTCCGCCCTGTAGGAACTGTATGAACCATGAATACGACACACTGTCAGAACAATATATACCCCTGGCGGGTTCATACCACAGCCGTGGAATGTGGTATTTCCGGCTGTACGAATTAAATCCGCTATCATTTGTTTGTTTTGTTTGCTTATCCATATCCGGGCCAGGCGTGGTTCGGATATGGATATTTGGAATACCGTATTTATCGGAATTCATACCGCGGCTGTCCGTCATCGGGAGGCGGCGTATCATCCGGATAAGGAATTATATACGAAGGGAAGCGGGCATGCGTGCCATAATTTCATCTCAACATCCAACCAGTTTGATATGGCAGTCGGACTGCACGCATAGCAATGATGCCGCCTCCCCGTCGGCAGGGAAGCCGGGATAAGCCCCGGACTTCCCTGCTTTTGTTTTATACCTGCGCGATCGGCCCCGTTCCCGGCCATCCCGCAGTCTCACGTAGGCGTCACTTGCCGGGGGAGCCCACCGGATGCATCCTGATAACGGCGTTACAGAGCCGTGCCGTCTGTTCCTGGTGGGTGATAATGATGAGGGTCTTGCCTTGAATGG
>OHRN01000705.1_pt1 | contig 13209 bp, 10 predicted proteins | sample 1578431 | NCBI WGS metagenome assembly OHRN01 (sample SAMEA3879507, study PRJEB24766) | human gut metagenome | biome: human-associated habitat; feature: feces | place: USA | collected 1985/1987 | reverse complement strand
ATATATTATTTTAAAATACAGGCTCACGCAGCCAAACAATGAGTATACAACAAAAGGGAGGAAAAATAACATGAGAACTAGCGGTGTATTAATGCCAATCTCATCACTGCCATCACAGTATGGTATTGGAACTATGGGAAAGGAGGCAAGACGTTTTGTCGATTTCCTTGAGAAGGGAGGTCAGACATACTGGCAGATTCTTCCAATCTGTCCTACCAGCTATGGAGATTCTCCATACCAGTCATTTTCAAGCTTCGCAGGCAATCCTTATTTTATCGATCTGGAGCTTTTATGCAAGGACAAGCTTCTTACAAAGAAGGAGTGCGAGTCATATAAGTGGGGCAAAAAGCCACAGTATGTAGACTATGGCATCATGTATGTCAACAGATATGCTCTTTTAAGAAAGGCATATGAGCGTTTTTCAAAGAAAACACCGGCTGACTATGAAGCATTCTGCAGTAAAGAGGCAGAGTGGCTTGATGAGTACACACTCTTTATGGCATTAAAGGATGCCAATGGCGGAGTGGCATGGAGCGAGTGGGATGATGCTCTTAAGTTTAGAAAACCTGAGGCTATGGAAGAAGCAAAGGAGAAGTATGCTGATGATATTGCCTTCTACAAGATGCTCCAGTATCTCTTCTTCAAGCAGTGGACTGCTTTAAAGGCATATGCTAATGAAAAGGGCATAAGAATTATCGGAGATGTACCTATTTATGTTGCCATGGATTCAGCAGATGTATGGGCTAATCCTACACAGTTCTATCTCGATAAAGACTTAAATCCAATCGAGGTGGCAGGATGTCCTCCTGATGCCTTCTCAGCTGACGGACAGCTCTGGGGCAATCCTCTTTTCAGATGGGATGTTATGAAGAAGGACAGCTACAGCTGGTGGACAAAGCGTATCAGTGCTATGGCAAAGCTTTATGATATCGTGCGAATCGATCATTTCAGAGGTTTTGATTCATTCTATGCTATTCCTGCAAAGGATGATACAGCAAAGAACGGTGTATGGAAAGATGGACCTGGCATGGATTTATTCAACGTGCTTGAGAAGAAGCTTGGCAAGCTTCCTATCATCGTGGAGGACCTCGGCTTCCTCACACCTTCCGTAAAGAAGCTTTTAAAGGATTCAGGCTTCCCTGGCATGAAGGTTATCCAGTTTGCCTTCGATTCAAGAGAAGATAGCGATTATCTGCCACATAACTATCCGCAGCACTGTGTTGTATACACAGGTACCCATGACAATGACACAGTTATGGGCTGGATGAAGACAGCTCCAAAGGATTGTGTAAGGTTTGCAAAGGATTACTTAAACCTCACAAAGGAGGAGGGCTACAACTGGGGCATGATGCGTGCGGCATGGTCATCAGTTGCCGATATGGCTATTGTTCCTATGCAGGATCTGCTTGGACTTGATTCAAAGGCCCGTATCAACATTCCTTCAACTACCGGTGGCAACTGGCAGTGGAGAGCTACTCCTGAGCAGATAGACAATAAGCTTGCAAAGAAGCTCCACAAGTGTATGCAGATGTATGCACGTCTGAGAGAGGAGCCTGAGGAGGCTTCTGACAAATCAGATGCTAAAGAAACAGCTGATACTTCTACAAGCAAGACAGCAGGATGTGAGAAAAAGGCTGCTAAGTAGTTTGGTTTAAAATACTATATATTATTACAAAAGACCACAGGTTATCTGTTTTGAAGCCTGTGGCCTTTTTATGTGTAATAATTCAAAGAGCAGGTGAATACACTTTGATTATAGAATAAAGTGTATGGAGGAAGCTTTTATGGGCAGTACTATGGACAGTAAAGAGTTTGATTTATATAAAGATATCAGATGCCGCACAAACGGCGAGATTTACATAGGTGTCGTCGGTCCTGTGCGCACAGGCAAGTCCACATTTATAAAGCATTTCATGGAGCTTTGTGTAATCCCGAAGATGGACAATGAGTATGCTAAAAAGCGTGCAGTCGATGAACTGCCGCAATCAGGCAAAGGAAAGACTATTATGACGACTGAACCGAAATTTATTCCACAGGATGCGGTTACTATCAGTCTGGATGATGGCAGCGCTGTGAAGGTACGCCTTGTGGACTGTGTGGGCTTTACAGTGGGGGATGCTGTCGGTTATCTCGAGGAGGACGGCGAGCGTATGGTCAAAACACCATGGTTCGACGAGGATATACCTTTTGAGGAGGCTGCGGTTGTAGGAACAAAAAAGGTAATAGAGGAGCATTCGACAGTGGCTGTGCTTGTAACCACTGACGGCAGCATAGGCGATATAAAAAGACAGAGCTATGAGGCGGCAGAAAGAGAAACCGTCATGCAGCTTGAGGCTTCAGGAAAGCCATTTGTAATTGTGGTAAATACTACAAAGCCTTTTGCAGCAGAAACGAGACTTTTGTGCGAGTCACTTAGCAGAGAGTATAAAGCGGCTGCCATTCCTATAGACTGTGAAAAGCTTTGCATGGGACAGATTACAGATATCATGGAAAAGCTCTTATATGAATTTGCAGTCACGAGAGTGGACTATGATATACCGAAATGGGTGCAGCTTCTGCCTTATGACAATTATGTAAAGCAGGCCGTAATTACATATGCAAAGACTTTTCTTGCAAGGGCTTCAAAACTGAAGGATGTCGCACAGATGAGCACTGATATGCCTGAATCGGATGGGGATATATTAAAAGTGGTATCTCTTGCCGGGATGGGGCTGTCTGATGGTGTGGTAAAGGTTAAAATTGAGATTGCAGAGAAGTACTACTACGAGAATATTTCCGCGCTGTGCGGTGTGACTGTTTCCGGGGAAAAGGAGCTGATTTCCCTGATTCTTTCACTCACTGAGGAAAAGAATGAGTACGAAAAGATTAAGGATGCTTTTTCATCGGTGCAGCAGAAGGGTTATGGTGTTGTGATGCCACAGCTGTCTGATATCCGAATGGAGGAGCCTGTGCTTATAGCCCATGGAAACAAGTTTGGTGTAAAAATGAAGGCCATTTCACCGTCAATACATATGATAAGGGCTAATATCGAGACCGAGATAGCGCCGATAGTCGGAAGCAGGGAACAGGCAGAGGATCTGATAGATTACATAAAAAATGGTGAAAACAGTGACAGTGGAGTCTGGAAGACTAATATTTTTGGAAAGTCTGTCGGTGAGCTTATGGAGGACGGAATAAGAAGCAAAATAATGCAGATGGATGATGAGTGCCAGATAAAGCTTCAGGAAACCATGCAAAAGATTGTGAATGACTCAAATGGTGGCATGATTTGTATAATTATATAATGATATGGGGGTCAAAAGGTATTTTGACCCTTTAATCATATAATTATTGATTGGTAATTAGAGTTTAATTACTATATTATACGAAATATAAGTTGACTATATAGCATAAAGATAGCATAATGATACATAAAGACTGATTTCTTTGCGGAAAGAGAAAAAAAGCGAAAGAGAGTAGGTTACATGCAGATAATTTTTATACATCACAGTTGTTTTCTTGTGGAACTGGATGACAAGGTGCTTATATTTGATTATTTTGATGGAGACAAGGTGGAGGGTATGCATTTTACCGGAAAGCTGCCATCTTATGAGCCGGATACAAAAATCTATATGTTTGCAAGTCACAGCCACAAGGATCATTATGATATGGATATTTTGCGTCTGGCTGACAAATATCCGAATATACATTATGTTTTTTCGAAGGATATCCGTATCAGTCCGCATTTTTTATCAAAGCATGGCATTGATCCCGCTGTCAGGGACAGGGTGACATTTGTTTCACCTGACAATACATATCATGTGGATGATCTGGATATAATGACACTTAGATCCACCGATGCCGGTGTGGCGTTTTATGTTGCCTCAAACGGTGTGAGCCTGTTTCATGCCGGTGATTTAAACGACTGGGAGTGGGATGGCGCAGGAGACCTGATAAACGGCAGAGTGCGCAGAGCCTTCAGGCATGAGATAAAAAAGCTTTCGGAAAAACCAATAAACGTGGCTTTTTTCCCTATGGATCCAAAGCTTATGGAGTATCAGTTCAAGGGTTTTGATTTCTTTTTACAAAATACCTCGGCAGAGTTTGTGTTTCCTATGCACATGTGGCAGGACTACAGCGGTATTACTGAATACAAAAAGAGGCTGAGCAATAAGGACATGGCTGACAGGGTGATTGAGATTGAACGTGAAAATCAGACGTTCGCTTTTGGAGAGAACTATTGAATTATTTCACAAATTCATTTATAATAAATTAGTTCAATAAATTTAGGAGGGTAATTATGGGGGACTTTTTCATGTGCGTAGCACAATATGTTATTATTATGATTGTTTTGGCGGCCATAGGTTTTTGTGGGGCTTTAATAGGGGTAAAGCTTCGTAAAATGAAGGACGCAAAGACAAAAGAATAGGAGATTCAAGTAATGAAGAAGAGTTATGGCGTTAACGAATTACGTCGTATGTACCTTGAGTTCTTTGAGAGCAAGGGACATCTCGCAATGAAGAGTTTTTCACTGGTGCCTCACAATGACAACAGTCTGCTTCTTATTAATGCAGGTATGGCACCGCTTAAACCATATTTTACAGGACAGGAGGTTCCGCCAAGACGCCGTGTGACTACATGCCAGAAGTGTGTCAGAACAGGTGATATCGAGAATGTAGGTAAGACAGCTCGTCATCTTACATTTTTTGAGATGCTCGGAAACTTCTCGTTTGGCGATTATTTCAAGCATGAAGCAATCGCATGGTCATGGGAATTTTTGACAGAGGTGCTCGGTCTTGAAAAGGACAGGCTTTATCCTTCCATCTATGGTGAGGATGATGAGGCATTTGATATCTGGACTAAGGAAGTAGGAGTGCCGGGAGATCGTATTACACGTTTCTACAGAGATCCAAAGACCGGTGAGTGTGACAACTTCTGGGAGCATGGCGCAGGTCCTTGCGGTCCTTGCTCTGAGATTTACTACGACCGCGGTGAGAAGTACGGCTGTGGCAAGCCTGATTGTAAGGTAGGCTGTGACTGTGACCGTTTCATGGAGGTGTGGAACAATGTATTCACACAGTTTAACGGTGACGGACACGGTGGATACACTGAGCTTGAGCACAAGAACATTGATACAGGTATGGGACTTGAGCGTCTTGCTGTTGTAATGCAGGATGTTGATTCGGTATTCGATATTGATACAATGAAGGCTATCCGTGACAAGGTCTGCGAGCTTTCAGGCAAGAAATATCATGTCGATGAGATGGACGATGTTTCTATCCGTCTTATCACAGACCATATCCGTTCGTCTACATTCCTTATTTCTGACGGAGTTATGCCATCTAACGAGGGCAGGGGCTATGTGCTTCGCCGTATCATCAGACGTGCCGCTATGCATGGACGTACACTTGGCATACAGGGTGCATTCCTTGGCAAAATCGCGCAGGTTGTTATTGATGAGAGCAAGGACGGTTATCCGGAGCTTGAGGAGAGAAAGGATTTCATCCTTAAGGTGCTCACTCAGGAAGAGGAGAAGTTCGCGAAGACTATCGACCAGGGACTTGGTATCCTTGCAGATATGGAAGAGCATATGAAGGCTGACGGGGTCAAGGTACTTTCAGGAGAGGATGCATTCAAGCTTTACGATACATACGGCTTCCCTGTAGACCTCACGGCAGAGATTCTCGAGGAGAAGGGCTTCACATATGATGAGGCTGGCTTTGAGAGTTGTATGGAGGCTCAGAGACAGAAGGCAAGAGGAGCCCGCAAGGAAACAAACTATATGGGTGCTGATGCCAATGTTTACAATGATATAGATTCTGAAATTACTACAGAGTTCACAGGCTATGACAAGCTTACTGACACAGCTGAGATTGCTTTCCTTACCACATCGGATGATGTAGTCGAGGCTCTTTCAGATGGTGATAAGGGTTCTGTAATCGTGCCAAACACACCTTTCTATGCCACAATGGGTGGTCAGCAGGGTGACAAGGGTATCATAAAGACAGAGAGCGGTACATTTGTTGTTGAGGATACTGTAAAGGTAGTCGGCAACAGATATGCACATGTAGGTTATGTGTCAGAGGGTATGATCCGCACAGGCGAGAAGGCTACACTTTCTGTTGATACAAAAACAAGAACAAACACATGCAGAAATCACTCTGCCACTCATCTGCTTCAGAAGGCACTGCGTGAGGTGCTCGGCACACATGTAGAGCAGGCAGGTTCTTACCAGGATGCTGAGAGAACACGTTTTGATTTCTCTCATTTTTCTGCTATGACTGCTGAGGAGCTTAAAAGGGTTGAGGATATCGTAAACGAGAAAATCAACGAAGCTATTGAAGTTCGCACAGATATCATGACTGTCGATGAGGCTAAAAAGACAGGTGCCATGGCTCTCTTCGGCGAGAAATACGGTGAAAAGGTACGTGTCGTATCAATGGGCGATTTCTCAAAGGAGTTCTGCGGTGGTACACATGTAAAGAATACATCTGATATCAAGGTATTCAAGATTCTTTCGGAGAGTGGTGTGGCTGCAGGCGTAAGACGTATCGAGGCTATCACAGGCGACAATGTATTCGCTTACTACAGCAATATGGAGAAGGAACTTGAGGAGGCTGCTAAGGTTGTTAAATCAACTCCTGCAAACCTCAAAGAGAGACTTGAGCACCTGATGGCTGAGATGAAGGCACTTCAGAGTGAGAATGAGTCTCTTAAGAGCAAGGTAGCAAAGGATGCACTCGGCGATGTTATGGATCAGGTAGTTGATGTAAACGGCATCAAGCTTCTTGCAACAAGTGTTGACGGCGTTGATATGAACGGACTGCGTGATCTTGGAGATTCCCTCAAGGAAAAGCTTGGCGAGGGAGTTATCGTGCTTGCTTCTTCAAATGAAGGCAAGGTAAATCTTGTTGCCATGGCAACAGATGCTGCCATAAAGAGCGGTGCACATGCAGGAAACTTAATCAAGGCAATCGCCTCAAAGGTAGGCGGTGGCGGCGGTGGACGCCCTAACATGGCTCAGGCCGGTGGAAAGAACCCGGCAGGTATTCCTGATGCTATTGCTTCAGTAAAGGACGCACTTTCAGGTATGATTAAGTAACAAAAATGCTTATATAGTGCTTTAAAATGCATCTTTTAAAAAATAGGTCTAAATTTGTTAAAAAAATCAAATTAGACCTATTTTTTTTTGTGAAAGTATGGTAAAATTGTACTAAATTATTAATTGAGATTAAACTGAAAGGATGAATATGTATGAAGAGGTTAATAGCTGCAACACTTGTGGCTGCCATTGGGGTTTCATTACTTACTGGATGCGGAGTATCAAATAAATCACATGACAATACACAGGTGGGGACGACGGAGAATTCTTCGGATGAAGCGAAGAATAAGGAAGTAAAGATGCACGTCTGGTGTTCGAAGGATGATGTGGATATTACTACACAGATGATTGAAAGCTTCAAGGAGGCTAATAAAGGAACTGATTTTAATATAATTATCGAGGAGTCAGAGGATTCTGATGCCAGAAATAATATATTATCAAATGTGCATAATGGTGCGGATGTATTCCCTATAGCGGATGACCAGATAACTTCTATGGTAGCGGGAGGCGCTCTTTATGAGATAGAGGATGTGGATGCCGTTAAAAAGGCTGACGATGAAAGTGCGGTTGAGGCTGCCACTATCGATGGCAAATTATATGGATATCCGCTGACCGCTGACAATGGATATTTTATGTATTACAATAAGAATTATTTCTCAGACAGCGATGTGGCTACGCTTGATGGCATGCTCGACATTGCAGGGGCCAATGGTAAGTACTTGACTATGGACTGGAGCTCAGGATGGTATCTGTATTCATTTTTTGGAAATACAGGGCTTGATTTTGGCGTGAATGATGATGGTGTGACAAATCACTGCAACTGGAATGCTATCATCACGGACATCAAGGGTGTTGATATAGCACAGGCTATGCTTGATATTGCGGCTAAGCCGGGCTTTAAGAACTGTGTACAGGACGATTTTATTGCAGGAGTACAGGACGGAAGTATTATTGCCGGTGTCAGTGGATGCTGGAATGCAGCAAAAATCAAGGAATTATGGGGCGATGATTATGGTGCTGTAAAGCTGCCTACATACACATGTGCCGGACAGCAGATTCAGATGTCATCGTTTAAAGGCTATAAATATATGGCTGTAAATGCATACACCAAGTATCCTGAGTGGGCAAATAAGCTTGCCCAGTGGTTTACAAACGAGGATAACCAGAAGCTACGCTTTGAGATGAAGAATGTAGGCCCTGCCAATAAAGCGGCAGCCGCAGATGATGCGGTCAAAAAGGTTCCTGCTATTATGGCTGTTATGGATCAGGCACAGTACGGAAAGCTCCAAAGAGTTGGAAATTCTTACTGGGATGCTGCGACGGAGTTTGGCGAAAAAATGGCGGCCGGTAATCCTGATAATACAGATCTTCAGGAGATAATGGATAATCTTGTTGCGGGGATAACACAATCTGTAGCTGAGTAGAGGGGTATATAACATGAAATTAGATTCAAAAAAAAGTAAAGCAGCTGTTAAAAATAGCGCAGTAAAACAAAAAAAGGTGAAAGCAAAAGCAGCAAATCCTGCAAAAGCACCAAAAGTTAAAAAAACTCTCAACACAAAAAAAGCTCAAAAGGTTAATAACAAACCAAAGGTCAAGGGAAAGAAAAAGTTAAGTACAAAATTGATACTTATTCCTGTTTTTATTGTAGGCTTTGTAAGTGTTATTTCAAGTGGTTTATCTCTTAAAAATTTATCAAAGGTAAATGATGCGGCTTCTCAGATTGTGGACACCTCAATGGTTGGCACGGAGATGCTTAATGATATTGAGATGGAGACCGTGAATATTCATACACTGGCACTGTCTCATATTATATCGACAGATCTATCATCAATGATTGATATTGTAAGTGAAGTGAGAAATCACGAGGAAAAGCTAAAGCAGCTCCTTGATGATTATAATCCTTATGTAACCTTGGAGACCAAGAGAAACTATAGAATTATCTGTGAAAACTATACAAGCCTGGTCAAGGAGTGTGGCAATGTAATGGCCTATTCTGCCGCCGGTAAAAACGAGGAAGCGTATAAAACGGCAAATGGCTCTATTGCAAAATATACTAAAAACATTGAAAAAGCTATTTCGTCAATGCGTGAGCATGTCAATTCTGTTACACAGGGGGAGAGAAAGAGCCTCGAAAGTACTTATCGCGCATCTGTTGTCACATGTACATTTACTATTGCAGTAAGTATAATTGCATTACTGTTTGTTGTTTTTGCTGTTGTCACCATGGTTATCAAGCCTCTGCTTCGTACACAGAAGGAAATCAACGGCATCATAGTCAATATTGATAACAAGAAGGGCGATTTGACGCAGAGGGTTACTCCTATCAACAATGCTGAGGTTGACGCCGTAGGCAAGGGCATCAATGTCTTTATGACAAAGCTGCAGGCTATATTCAAGGCTGTTGTCACAAACTCGGCCAGGATGGAGAGGGTTGTTGATGATGTGCGTCAGAGTGTTCAGACAAGCAACAGCAGTGTGTCCGATCTTTCGGCTTTAACAGAGGAGCTGTCTGCTACCATGCAGGATATCTCTGAAAACGCATCTGTTATCAATACCAACACAGATAATGTGGCAAAAGAGGTTGAGCTTATTGCTGAAAAGACAGATGAACTGACCGGATACACCAAGGATATGAAGGCCCATGCACAGTCAATGGAGTCTGTTGCACGTACAAACATGGAGTCAACAGACAGGAAGGTTTCGGAGATTCTCGAGGTATTGCAGAAGGCTATTGAGGATAGCAACAGCGTAAAGCAGGTCAATTCACTTACTAATGATATTTTAAACATTGCAAGTCAGACCAATCTGCTGGCATTAAATGCTTCTATTGAGGCAGCAAGGGCAGGAGAGGCAGGCAGAGGTTTTGCGGTTGTAGCCAGTGAGATCAGCCAGCTTGCTGCAGCCAGCCAGGAGGCAGCCAACAATATCCAGCGTATCAATGCGGTAGTTACTAATTCGGTTAACAATCTTTCTGACAACGCCAATGGTCTTGTCAGCTATATTAATGATTCGATTCTTCCGGAGTTTGAGAGATTTGTTGAGTCCGGTGTGGAGTACAATGACAAGGCTTCATTCATTGAGGGTACCATGACTGATTTCAAGGAGAAGACAGATTCACTTAAGCAGTCCATGCTTGAGATTTCTTCTTCAATCAACACCATTTCACATGCTATAAATGAGGGTGTGAACGGAGTGGTTTCAGCGGCTGACAGTACACAGCTTATTGTTGAGGATATGGACAATATCTCACACAAGATGGATGAAAACTATGAGATTGCAGATTCACTGAAAAAGGAAACATCAATCTTTATCAAGCTTGATTAGAGTCATTTTGGAGTGATGTTTTACCTGATATAATTAAAATAATAATTTCTTGAAAAAATATCCGGATTTATCTTGACAAATCCGGATATTTTGATAAAATACATGTTAGTGCAATTAAGTATAGATACCTAACAGTTGATGCACAATACACAACTGGAGGGAGGTTAGGTTTTAGGTTATGTCTAGTGTAATAGTTAAAGAAAACGAGACTTTAGATAGCGCATTACGCAGATTCAAGAGAAACTGTGCAAAAGCAGGCATCCAGCAGGAGATCCGTAAGCGTGAGCATTACGAGAAACCAAGCGTAAAGCGTAAGAAGAAATCTGAAGCAGCTAGAAAAAGAAAATACAATTAATGTATTAGAGAGGACTACCGCGTGCGGTAGTTCTTTTGTTATGTGTCAACATAATTTAATAATAAAAATTTAATTTGCATATTTGTATTATTGCTAGTAAAATAGGACTTAGTGAAAAGAAAAGGAGTGAATTACAATGACAAAAATTGACATTATTTCAGGTTTCCTTGGAGCTGGAAAGACTACATTTATCAAGAAAATGATAGATGAGGCTTTTAAGGGTGAGCAGATAGTTCTCATAGAGAATGAGTTCGGTGAGGTTGGTATAGACGGTGGCTTTTTAAAGGATGCCGGCATTCAGATTACTGAGATGAACTCAGGCTGTATCTGCTGTTCACTGGTTGGTGATTTTGGTAAGAACTTAAATGAGGTTATTACAAAGTATCATCCTGACCGTATCTTAATCGAGCCTTCCGGCGTAGGTAAATTATCAGATGTCATGAAATCTGTTATAGATATCGAAAAAGAGCAGCCGGTCAAGCTCAATGCACTTGTTACAGTGGTAAATGCGCTTAAGGCAAGCAAGCAGATGAAGGCCTTTGGTGAGTTCTTCAACAACCAGATAGAGTATGCCACAACAGTGATCTTAAGCCGCAGCCAGAATGCTACACCTGAGCAGCTTGAGTTTTGTGTAAAGCAGATTCAGGCTTTAAATCCAAAGGCTTCAGTTATCACTACTGATTGGGATGCTATTAAAGGAGAGCAGATTCTTAAGACTATGGAAGGTCAGGACAATCTCGAGATGAAGGTGCTTGCTGAGGCACGTCATGCACAGGATGAGGCAGAGCATCATCATCACCATGACCATGATGAGCATGAGCATCACCACGACCATGATGAGCATGAACATCACCACGACCATGATGAGCATGAACATCACCACGACCATGATGAGCATGAGCACCATCACGACCACGATGAACACGAGCATCACCACGACCATGACGAGCACGAACATCATCACGAGCATGGCGAGGACTGCACCTGTGGCTGTCATGACCATGATCATGAGCACGGACATCATCATGCTGATGATGTATTTACAAGCTGGGGCAAGGAGACACCTCACAAGTTTGAGCGCGCTAAGCTCGAAGAAATCCTTAAGCAGTTTGTGGAAGATGACAAGATTCTTCGTTCAAAGGGCATGGTAGAGGGCACAGACGGCAAGTGGATTTACTTTGATATGGTTCCGGGCGAGTACGAGATTCGTGATGGCGAGCCTGACTATACAGGACGTATAGTTGTTATCGGAACAGATATCCACGAGCATGAGCTTGAAGAGCTTTTCGGACTTGCTTAAATGTATTTAATATAGTTACACAATAATCAGAAAGGAACTAACAAAATGGCTGAAGAGATTCCAGTATATTTATTTACCGGATTCATGGACAGTGGCAAGACTTCACTGATTAAGGATACCATTTTCGAGAATGATTTCGCTAATGGCTCAAAGGGGCTTATCATTATGTGCGAGGATGGTGATGTGGAGTATGATATGGATAAGCTAAAGGCTGCCAATATCCAGGTTGCAGAGATCGACTCGGAGGATGAGTTTACAGCTGCAAAGCTGAATGAGCTCAACATGCAGTATTTGCCTGAACAGGTGTTTATCGAGTACAACGGCACATGGGGCATTGATAAAATAATAGAGGCCGAGCTGCCAAAGGGCTGGGTTATCGTGCAGTCGCTCGCCACAGTTGATTCCACTACATTCGACCTTTATATGAACAATATGCGCGCGATGATGCAGGAACAGGTATTTGCGAGTGATGTTGTCATATTTAACAGGACGGACGATGATACAGACAGAGGACACCTAAGGCGTACCATAAAGAATATCAACCGCAAAGCCCAGATAGTCTACGAACGCAAGGACGGTACTATTGATGAGCGTCCGGAGGAACTGCCGTTTGATATAAATCAGGATGTGATTGAGCTTTCAGATGCAGATTATGCCATCTGGTATATGGATGCCATGGAGAATTACAAGAAGTACGACGGCAAGGTTGTCAAATTTCTTGCCCTTGTATACAATCCTGATAAGCTTAGAAAGGGTGTTATGGTACCGGGCAGGTTTGCGATGACCTGCTGTATAGAGGACGTGACATTTATAGGCTTTAAGTGCAAGTATGAGGATGAGAGCAGTATTCCTCACAAATCGTGGATTACCATCACCGCAAGGGTGCATGTGGAGTTTGCAAGAGAGTATAAGGGAAAGGGACCGGTGCTTTATCCGGTTTCCATCGAGCCTGCCGAGAAGCCGCAGGATGAGCTTGTATATTTCTCATAAAAGCTGATAAAAACAGGAACCGTTTCATTTTTTGCATGAATTGGTTCCTGTTTTATTATTATTCACAAGTAACTATTCAAAACCACTGAGAGCTATCTTGATTACATATTACATAATATGATTTTATAAAGTACCGGACGGATATCAAAAGATAAC
>OHRN01000701.1_pt1 | contig 13257 bp, 9 predicted proteins | sample 1578431 | NCBI WGS metagenome assembly OHRN01 (sample SAMEA3879507, study PRJEB24766) | human gut metagenome | biome: human-associated habitat; feature: feces | place: USA | collected 1985/1987 | reverse complement strand
AAAAGTTTTTTATTATGAACAAAAAGTTTTTAAATGCTGTCCTGTTTGGAGCGCTGATAGCGTCCTCGGCAGGTACATTTACTTCTTGTAAAGACTACGATGACGACATCAAGAGTCTGCAGGAACAAATTGACAAAAGCGGAAGCACCGTTGGCGATCTTCAGACTCAGCTGACAACGCTGAAGACTGCTGCAGAAGCTGCACAGGCTGCTGCTGATGCTGCAAAGACAGCCGCTGCAGAAGCTAAGACTGCCGCAGAAGCTGCAAAAACTGCCGGCGACCAGGCTGCTGCCGATGCTGCTACAGCGAAAGCGCTGGCAGAAGAAGCGAAAGCTGCCGCTGCGCAAGCAAAAGCAGATGCGATAGCGGAAGCCGCAACACAGGTTGAAGCATTGAGAAATTCAATGCAGGCTGCTATTGACAACAAACTGGATGTGACAGTACACGAAGCTGCTGTAAAAGCACTCGGTGCTCAGATTGAAGGTATAGAAACAGGTTTGAGCAATCTTGCCAACGGAGCAGTGAAAGAAAATACTGAAGCGATCAAAAATGCTCAGGATGCTATCGAAACGTTGATTACAGCAGATAAAGACTTGCAGACTCAGCTCGCCGCTTTGAAACTTTATGCAGAAGGTGTAAAGGATATAGCTGACGCTAACAAGGAAGATATCGCGGCAGCGCAGGAAGCTATCGAAGTTGCACAGGATGAGATTAAGAAACTTTGGGATGAAATCAACGGTGAAGGCGGTCTGAAAGCTTTGATCGGTGAGAATAAATCTGCCATTGAAGCGTTGAAGAACTCTACAGCTCAGGATATCGCTGACCTCGAAGATAAGATCAACGATGAGCTGGATGCTATCAAATCGGATATCTCAGGTATTCAGGGTGACATCAGAACCATCAACAGCCAGATTATTACTATCAACGCTGACTTGGTGAGCCTGCACACTTTGATGACTTGCCGTCTGACAAGCATCACGTTTGCTCCCGACTATATCGTAGACGGTGTGGAAGCGATCAAGTTCAACTCATTGAAATATGCTCCGATGGGAAGCGGTGAAAATGCTGCTATTCCTACGAATTATAGTATTTCTACAGCTGCTTTGGCAACTGCAAGCTACCACTTCAACCCGGCTAGCTTCAAGTTGGGCAATGCTGACTATAGCTACTTGGATCGTAGCGCTACAGTGATCAACACTCGTGCGGCTGCCAGCCAGTGGGTTCAGATCAGCGGTACTCCGGTTGCTAACGCTGCAACAGGAACAGTGGACTTCAAACTGCTTCGTCTTAACGTCCATTCTACTCAGCCGGCAGAAGATAAAGTAAACATGGTTGCTTTGCAGGCTACTCTGAAGGGTGATGCTGTAGACAAAGACGAGACTAACGTAGTGGTTACTTCTCCGTATGTATCTATCTATGATGACGTACTGGCTGCACCGGACGTTCGCATCTCTGATAAAGCTACTTTAGTTTCAGGTGCTGACGGTGCTCATTATGCAACTACTTTCACTGCTTGTAAGTCAGAAGCTGTTCGCTATACAACTCCTTACGATCAAGTATTCAACCTGAAAGACCTGGTGGCTACTTGCTTCGGTAACGGTAATCACAAAGAATTCCCGATCGAAGACTATAAGTTGTCATATAAGTTCTCTGTAGCTTCTTCTGATTACAACATCACTGAAGGTGAAACTTCAACCAACCAGCAGAAATGGGTGGTATGTAACGACGCTGCGGCAGGTTTGTACCAGGCAGAAGGCTTCAATAAAGAAGCGATCGGTCGTACTCCTATCCTGAAAGTGGAATTGGTAGACGAAGCAGGCAATGTAGTACGTCGCGGATTCGTGAAGATCGAATTTGGTGTGACGAAGCAAGATGACCTCGTAGTAGGTGACAAGGCTTATGACTTGATAGCTAAATGTACTGAAACAGCTGCTGAATACACTATCACAGAGCAATTCATCCGTGAAAATGTTTACCGCGTTATTACTAACGGTAAGGAAACAAGCATGAGCCACGAAGAATTCTGGAACTTGTATGATGCTTCCGGTGCTGTTGCTGTAGTGAAGAAGAACAACCTGTCACACACTATGACTCTGCCGAGAATCGTTGACGGTGATACTTCAGTAGGTACTGCTACGAAGAAGATCGTATGGTCATTTAATCATGGTGAACTGGGTAAGATCGGTGCCGGTGGTTCTCAATTTGTTGCAACTGTAACAGTGAAGAACAAGCTGACTTCTTCTGAATATCCTGCAAGCATCACATTCAAGTTCACAGTAAACGTGAAGTTGCCTGAACTTACTTTGGATGCTACTGAAAATGATATTTACTGGACGAAAGATGGTGATGAGTACAAGTACTTCAATGTAAATGTGAGTGTACCTAACTCAGTTGCTTCTCCTGCAAGTGATTGTCAGTTCAGAAGAGCATTGACAGAAGCTTACTCTGCTTACACTGTGAAAGGACTTCCGGGTTGCGAATCTGCTCGTTACAAAGTAATCAAGACTTACTCTAACGGTAACTTGACTTCTCCTGTAATGTCTGGTGTTCAGATCGACGGTAACTATATCACTTTGGATAAGAGCAATGCTGCTGTGAAGGCTGCGTTGAACAGCGCAAACGGTCTGCAAGCTGTCGTTGCACACATCTACACGATGAGCAATGGCGACGAAGTGACTGTGAACGAATTTATGGTTGACTTTATCCGTCCTGTTAACTTGAACATGCCGAGCGGTATTGCAGTAATAGACGCTAAGACTGGCGGTGATGTTGCTGACTTCCAATGGAATGGTCTGTTGACTGACTGGAGAAACGAAGCAATTGTGAAGGATAGCTGGTCATGGGTTGAAAATGTTCATTCTTACTGGAAGAGAGTTTGTACTCCTGAATTCGAATATGTTCAAGGTCACGAAGAAATGGTTACACCGGCTCAGTTGGATGTAGAATATGGTACGATTAAGTTTACTACCACTACTGTGACTACTATGTATACAGGTAAGGCTACTTATAGATACTATAACAGATTGGGTGGATCTACTAAGAAGACTTACACAACTGAAGAGTTCTTGACTCAGGCAGAAGTTGACGCCTCTCTTGAAGCACAGAAATTAGCTGGATGGCCGTTGATATATCCACATGTTGAATTAGATGGCGATATTATATATACGGAAGTTTCTAAACCTGCAAGCACTACTATTGAGTACGACTATGTGAAGAGTATCAACTACGTACCAGCAGTTTACAAGTGGGTTGAAGGTAACTGGACAATGGTTCCTCACAAACACACTGAAAAGCCTGCATTCGAAGGAACATCTTACGGACAGATCTCAGGATGTTGGGAATGGACGAAGAAAGAGTGGGGCAGACCGGATTGGAATCCTGGACAATACTGGTTCTTCTATGGTCCGTTCGGCGATGTAACACTGGATTTGAACAAAGTAACTACAAGCTTGGAATACAACGGTAACAAGTTGCCTGATGGCGCTACTTTGGTTCAGACTGGTAACACTGTGAAGTATGTGAATGTTAGCTCACCGGTTGGATATACTTATCAGATATTCATTCCTGCTACAGTAAATTACGGCTGGGGAACTACTTCTTCTACATTGACTATTACAGTTAATCCGAATAACTAAGAATCGCAAATGTCAATGAATTCTTAGACATTCAATAACAAAAGGGTGCTCTAATCAGAAAAGGGCACCCTTTTCACCATAACAAGTACATTCTGCATACTCTGTGATAAGACATAAAATATATAAAATTATGAGAATAAGAAATTTATTAATAGCCATACTTACTGTCAGCAGCACAGTAGCATTCGCTCAGGAACAGCGACTAATCAAGGAAGAGGGCAAGACAGTGTTCAAACCTCATTGGTTTATGCAAGTTCAGGCTGGAGCTGCGCATACGGTAGGCGAAGCCGATTTTACAGATCTGATCTCTCCGGCAGCAGCTGTCAATGTAGGGTATAAGTTTGCACCCGCATTTGGAGCCCGTTTAGGCGTAAGCGGTTGGCAGGCAAAGGCAGGATGGGTCACTCCTTCTCAAACCTATCAATACAAATATCTGCAAGGCAATCTGGATATCATGGCAGATCTTAGTACTTTATTTTGTGGTTTTAATCCTAAACGTGTATTCAACGCATATATTTTTGGCGGTGCAGGATTGAATCATGCTTTCGACAACGACGAAGCAAACGCACTGGACACAAGATCTCATGAATTAGAGTATTTATGGCAGGACAAACAAAATCTTATAGCCGGACGTATGGGACTGGGATGTGATCTGCGCCTCAATGACCGGTTGGCTATCAATATTGAAGGAAACGCAAATGCACTGTCCGACAAATTCAACTCGAAAAAGGCAGGCAACTGCGACTGGCAATTTAACGTATTAGTGGGCCTGAACATCAAATTAGGAAAAAGCTATAAGAAAACAGCTCCGGTATATTATGAACCGGAACCGATAGTAGAACAACCCAAACCACAACCTGTCGTGAAACAGCCCGAACCGGAACCTGTGGCAGTGGTAGTGGAACCTATGAAACAGAATATATTCTTTGCTCTGAACTCCGCACTTCTCCAGAAAGACCAGCAATCGAAAATCGATGCAATGGTGGCATACATGGAAAAGTATCCGGCAAGCAAAGTTGCCATAACCGGATATGCCGACAAAGAAACCGGTAATCCGAGAATCAATATGACTTTATCAGAAAAACGTGCGAAGATTGTTGCCGATGCCTTGAAAGACAAGGGAATAGCGCCGGACAGAATCGTTACGAATTTCAAAGGAGATACAGTACAGCCTTTCCGGGTGCCTGAAGAAAACCGGGTAAGTGTCTGTATTGCAGAATAATATTTTCCCACTTCTCATGCGGGTATATACCCCATTCCTCTATTCTATTAATAAAAGTATGAGGGACCTGCATGGGAGGTAAAAGAGGAAGCCCGTGCTTGTGAAAGCCCGGACTTCTGCAATGAACCCTTTCTTCACTTGTTAGTGAAGATAACCCCACAAGGTGCAGATGGAAAGCAATGCTTGTGAAAGTCTTCTTTCCCGATATCTGTTCCTTACAGAGGATGCCCCTCACATTTTTCCCACGGGCATCCTCTTTTTTATATATAGACTGATTTTATTATAAAGTCTGATTGTTTTGTTTATAGAGAACAAAATATGAGTGATTTGGTTCGTTATCAACCGGCATTCCGATTAAAATCGTATATTTGCGTCTGTAATCAGATTGGGTCCATGAACGAAAATGTCCTCACTAAACTAAAGATATTGGCAGAATCTGCCAAATACGATGTATCCTGTGCCTCCAGCGGTACGTCCCGGGGACATAAAGCCGGGGCGATAGGTAGTGCTGCAGGCTGGGGGATTTGTCACAGCTTTGCCGAAGACGGACGGTGCATCTCCTTGCTCAAAGTCATGCTGACCAATTATTGTATTTACGACTGTGCCTACTGTATCAACCGGCGCAGTAATGATCTGCCTCGCGCCACGTTATCCGTCTCCGAACTAGTAGAGCTGACGATTGAATTCTACCGGCGCAATTATATCGAAGGTTTGTTTCTTAGTTCCGGTGTGGTCCGTAGTCCGGATTATACGATGGAGCGGCTTGTGCGTGTGGCGAAAGATTTGCGTCAGGTGCATCGCTTTAACGGATATATTCATCTGAAAAGCATCCCCGGAGCAAGCCGGGAACTGGTGAATGAAGCCGGACTGTATGCCGACCGCCTTAGTGTCAACGTAGAAATCCCGAAAGAAGAGAACCTCAAACTGTTAGCTCCCGAAAAGGATCATAAGAGTGTTTTCGCTCCGATGAAGTATATCCAGCAAGGCGTGTTGGAAAGTAAGGAAGAACGACAGAAGTTCCGTCATGCTCCCCGTTTTGCGCCTGCGGGACAGAGCACGCAGATGATTGTAGGGGCTACCTCCGAGTCGGATAAAGATATCCTTTACCTTTCGTCGGCACTCTATGGGCGACCGACGATGAAGCGTGTTTATTACTCCGGATACGTTTCCGTGAATACGTACGATACACGCCTGCCTGCACTGAAACAACCGCCTCTGGTACGTGAGAACCGTCTTTATCAGGCGGACTGGCTGCTCCGTTTCTATCAGTTTAAAGTGGATGAAATCGTAGATGACGCATATCCTGATCTAGATCTGGAGATAGACCCGAAGCTCTCATGGGCTTTGCGTCATCCGGAACAGTTTCCTGTCGATATCAATAAGGCGGATTATGAGATGTTGCTCCGTGTACCGGGCATCGGGGTGAAGTCGGCTAAGTTGATAGTGGCATCCCGTCGTTTTTCCCGTCTGGGCTTTTATGAGTTGAAGAAGATAGGCGTAGTGATGAAAAAAGCGCAGTACTTCATTACGTGTAGGGAACTGCCTTTGCAGATGCAAACGGTGAATGAGCTTTCTCCGCAGCGGGTACGCAGTCTGCTGCTTCCGAAGCCGAAGAAGAAGGTGGACGACCGCCAGTTGATACTGGATTTTGGGGAATAAATGGAGTTTTAGATGTTGTAAACCGGAAGATAATGAACGTCTATATCTACGATAAAACTTTTGATGGTCTGCTGACTGCTGTCTTCGACGCTTATTTTCGTAAGACCTTTCCCGATTTTCTGTTGTCGGAAGGGGATGCTTTGCCTTTGTTTTATGATGAATTGCATACGGTGGTCACCGATGAAGAGAAAGCCGCCCGCGTGTGGCGTGGTTTGCAGAAGAAAGTCTCTTCTTCCGCGCTTGGCTGCCTCACCCAGTGCTGGTTGTCGGAATTACCGGATATAGGGATGGTTATCTTTCGCTATATCCGTAAGGCGATTGACGCTCCCCGTTCTATCGAGACTAACTTCGGCGATCCGGATGTGCTTCTGCTTGCCCAGATATGGAAGAAGGTGGATGGCGAACGGATGCATCTGATGCAGTTCGTGCGTTTTCAGAAAGCGGCGGACGGTACTTTCTTTGCTGCCTTCGAACCGCAGTATAATGCTTTACCGCTTACTGTCCAACATTTCAAAGATCGTTTTGCCGATCAGAAGTGGATTATCTATGATATGAAGCGGCGTTATGGCTTTTACTATGATTTGCAGGAAGTGACTACGATCTCTTTTGATGACGACAGCCGGGAAGCTCATCTGATTACGGGTATGCTGGACGAGAGTTTGATGGATGAAAATGAGAAGATCTTTCAGAAACTCTGGAAAACATATTTCAAGGCCATCTGCATTAAAGAACGCATGAATCCGAGGAAGCATAAAAAGGATATGCCTGTCCGCTACTGGAAGTATCTGACGGAGAAACAGAAGTAGGCTTATTCTATCCGCTGCACCGTCACATCCGGAAATTTCTGCATCAACGAAAGTAAATGTCCTTCATCATTGTTCCGTTTTGATTTGATGACCATTGTGACTTGGTAGGATTCCATTTCACCCGAATGCTGTGTTTCCATTTCGTAAGAGACAATCATATAATCTTTTGAATTAAATTTGTCCGCTATCTGTTTCAAGCTGTCTTTGTTGTTAGTAGAGAAGGAGATCATCGAACTTTTCATGCCTACACTCTTGAAGATGTAACTGAGTAGTTCCAGGCCGATCAGAGTCAATACGGTAGTGGCTATGCCGATGGTGTACATTCCCGCGCCGACTGCCAGACCGATGCCGGCTGTAGCCCATATGCCGGCGGCTGTGGTCAGTCCACGGACGATTTGTTTCTGTAGGATAATGGTTCCTGCACCGATGAATCCGCTGACTACTTGTGCCGCTACACGGCTGGGGTCGAGCGTCACACTGTTTTCTTTGATGATCTCTTGAAATCCGTATTGCGAAACGATCATGATCAGGGCACTTCCCAATGATACGAGGAAGTGAGTGCGGTATCCGGCTTCTTTGGCACGATATTCACGGTCCAGTCCGATGATGGCTCCCAGTATTCCTGCCACCAGTAATCTTAACATAAAATCAACGTTCAACATCATAGGTTCGGTCTCCTTTCTTTTCTTTGTTTGTATCTTCTGTTTTTTTCTTTAAAAACGGTTAGTCCTATAAATATACAATTCTTTTCTTTTTTTGTGCTATTAATTTAGTAATATTTGAACGTAGCATCTGCATTTTATCGTATATTCGCAGACAAAACCGTGCATTACGCCAAAGATTGAATAAGAAATGAAGAAAAGGATATTTTACATCATTAGTTTTCTGGTGATATTTTGTATAGAGGTGTTCATAGCCTTGTATGTACGTGATAGCTTCGTACGTCCTTATATGGGAGATGCTTTGGTCGTGGTGCTGGTATATAGTTTCGTACGTATATTTATCCCGACAGGGGTTCCCCGTCTGCCGTTTTACGTTTTCCTGTTCGCTTGTTTTGTCGAAGTGCTGCAATATTTTCAGTTGGTGGAAACTTTGGGAATCACCAACCGTGCATTAAGAATCATTTTGGGCTCCACGTTCGATTGGAAAGATATTGTCTGCTATGGAGCAGGATGTATCTTTATCTTTCTGTTTGAGCAAATATTCAGACGCCGTTAATTGGAATAACAGACTTTCTTGTTTGGCGATTGCTTATTGTATGTTCTCTTTATCTTCGTTTTCTGAAGTCGGATTCAGATCGTGTCCGCAATACTTGCAGAACTGCGCATTGTCTTCATGACCTGACCGATGGCAGTTCGGACATTCTTTGTCTCTTCTCCGTTTGTAGTCCTTCATCATGGAGGCGGACACAATGCCGGTAGGTACCGCAATGATGGTATAACCGATCAGCATGACGCAAGCCGAAAGAAACTTTCCCAGTCCGGTGACGGGAGTTATATCTCCGTATCCTACGGTGGTCATCGTGACAATAGCCCAGTAGATACTGTTCGGAATGTTGTTGAACTGAGAATTGGGCAAAGTTCCTTCGATCATATACATTAACGTTCCGATGGAAGTAACCAAAATCACAACAAAAAGAAAGAAGACCGCAATCTTTTTACTACTTTCCCGAAGTGCGGTGAGCAGTCGTTCGCCTTCATTCAAGAAATTGAATAGCTTAAAGACACGGAATACCCGTATCAATCGAAATGCACGGATGATAAGCAGATAGCGTGCTCCCGGAAAGATCAAACCGATGTAAAGCGGCAAGGTAGCCAACAGGTCAACAATGCCGAAGAAACTGAATATGTATTTCTTCGGGCGGGGAGAGCAATATATTCGTGTCAGATACTCAAAAGTAAAGAAAGCAGTGAAAAGGTACTCCATTACGACAAATGGGGTAGTCAGATAAGAAGGGAGCCCTTTCAGGCTTTCTATAATGACTAATAATACACTGGCAAGGATACAGCCGATAAGAACCACATCAAACAGCTTTCCCGAAGGAGTGTCAGATTCGAAGATGATGACGTACAGCTTATGTTTCAGCTTTTGGTCATTCATAAAATAATGGATTCTTTCTTTTAGTTTCATGAGAATAATCAGTTAACAGGCCAATATCCCAATAACCTGTATTTTACCTATTACATTAATCTATTACCCAATGCTTGTTATATGCAACCGTCTTCTTTGGATCATAGTACATTCCCTCTTGTGTAGGTATCTGGAGAACGTATGTTTTTCCGGTCCTGTTCTTTAGGGTTTGTTCGCGTAGCCAAGGGTTCGCATCTCGAAGTTGGGCGTATGTGATTCCCTGCTGTTTGGCAAAATCGCTTAAGTTGGCAATGGGGGTGGTGACCGTTATCTCTTTGTAGGGGATAGGCGGGTACAAGTGTTCCTTTTTCAGCAGGAATCCATATCGCTGAGGATTCTTGAATATTTCTTTGACTGCCAGCAGGCGGAACATATAGCGGGAAGTCTCTTCTACCAGCCATAAGTCCATTGCGTGGCTGGCAAGTTGCTGGTCCAGTTGAGAGGAAATTCGTCCTTGTCCGGCATTATAGGCGGCAGATACAGCCATCCAGTCTCCGTATTTGGCATAAGCCTGCTTGAAATATTTGCAGGCGGCTACCGTTGCTTTTTCGATATGATAACGTTCGTCTACGTTCTCATTTACTTCGAGTCCGAATTCGCGTCCGGTAGCAGGCATGAATTGCCATAATCCGGCTGCACCGGCCGGAGAGCGGGCTATGTTGTTGAGGTTACTTTCGATGACCATCAGATATTTGAAATCGTCGGGGATACCGTTCGCTTTCAGAATCGGTTCTATAATCGGGAAGTAACGGTTCGCACGCTTAATTAGCAGCATGGTGGTGGAGTGCATATAGGTGAACGCCATCATCTCCCGGTCCATCCGCTCGCGGCGGTCGTAACGGCGGAGGTCGATTGTCTCTCCGTCAAAAGTCACCTGCTCGGGAACTGTAGGTGAGGTGACGCAATAAGGCACTTCCGATTTGGCGGAATGCTGTTCGTCTACATGACTGCTACCGATCAGAATAGGCAGGGTAGCTCCGATGCAGAACACTAATATAAAGGTTAGAATGTAGTTGATCTTGGTAAATTTCTTCATTTTCTGTTTTCTTTTAGTCATTTGATTGGTTCTTATTCCAATATCTGGCAACCACGGCAGTAATAGATGCTACCGCCAAGATAATTCTCCTTGACAATGGTTTCTCCACAACGGGGACAGGCTTTGCCTGCCGTGTCTTTAGAGAGGCAAGCTGTATACTTGCCGTTTTCTCCGAACAGGTCCGATTCCGTGTTTCGTCCACCCTGTCGGTAGATATCGTTCATGGTTTCCTTTACTTGATAGAACAAATTTTCTTTCTCTTTGTCTGTTAATGCTGCTATTTTTTTCTTTGGATGGATGTGGGCATGATACAGAATGTCCTGTAAGACACCGTTTCCCAGTCCCGGAACAGTCTGTTCGGTAGCCAGGAAAGCTTTGGCGGATTTCTTCTGCGCACTTTCATCATTAATCAGTCCGAGGAAATATTCTTTGCTGAAAGCGTCCGACATGACCTGTGGCTTGCTTTTCGCTGTCCGGTAATATTCGGATAGTACGCCCGTAGCAGCATTCTTGTCATAGCACATGAGTCCGCCATACATTCTCACGGAAGCTATAAGGCAGCTTTCATCTTCGAATGCAATAAGTAACTGATGTTTGGCCGGCAGCTTGGTCCCTGGAGTCAGATAGCGCAGATTTACTCCGTCCGTGAGTACGAGCACTTTATCTTCTATTGTAATCTCTACCATACCTCCCTGAGACTGCGCACTGTTTATCCTCTTATCGACTAACCATTCGGCAAACTCATCGGAATTGCCGTTAAACCAAGCGAATTTGTGAGGGCTGAATTGAATAAATACATCTGATATTCTTTTTCCTACAACTGTCTCAGTGAGTTGTTCGCAGAGATAACGGGCTTCGGGTGCTTCTATCATATAGTCTCTATTTCTGATTTTATAAATGTTCTCATGCAAATATAATATTTATTAGTCAGAACTAAACAAATCCGGTGGAACAAAATCAGGTTGCTGCAATATCTGGCCTTTATTATCACTGTTAAGAAATGAAATCTCGATTTCTTGTGTAGGATAATGACTATATGTGGTTGGAGGAAAAGTATATGAGTTTTGCAAAGCGTATATATAAATATTCAAAACAAAGTGAAGGATTCAAACTTGTTCTAAAGTTTAATTTCCTCCACGATGTTCTGAATATCAAGTTAAAGTCTAGTTATTTTATTTGATATAGATGGCTTATAGATAGTCAGTAAGTATCTTATCAGCGTAATTTTATAAACTATAGATGTTGTATTTATATCTTTTATCTGGTAATAATAAGATTAATCGGTAAGATAGTTGCTGTCACATCACCGCTAGATACGTCATATAGTTTATAGGTATTGTTAGATTCTGCTCTGATAATAGGGTCATAGAAGAAGAAGGAAAGAGTTCCTAATTCGTCAGAACCGACTGTAGTTGTAACTTTAGTACTACTAGTTGTGGTATTGGTGTGTGAAAAACCATATCCTAATTTGGCAGATAATTTGACGCTATCTATGCTTCCGCCTCCTTCGATAGAAAAGTCTGCTTTGTTTGTAAATTCATTTACTACAGTTATTGTTTTTTCTATTGTCTGATCAACATCGAATTCTTCTACATACATATGAATGGAAAGAGCTTTGTTGTATAAATCCCATGGTAATGTGAAAACTTGGTTATCCTTATTGGGTTCAAGTTTTTCCGGATAAATCCATTTTGATCTTAAATTGTTGATATCTACTGAATAGAAATTCTTTGATTGTCTAAATGCGGTACCGTTTTTATGATGAAGATGTATCTTTTCTATGGAGAACACATCTTTTGCTTTTACGGAAAATGTGAGCAAATGTTCCATCGCATCTTTATTTGTTTCTCCTGCAATATAGGACTTGAATCGGAATTCGAAATTTCCATCTGTCCATATATTCTGAAGAATTTCTTCATTTGAAAGGTAACGTTTAGTTTGGGTCAAGTCTTGTAATCTTTGATCACCGTCGGCATCTGCGATTCTTCCAAATGCAGTAGCACTAATTCTAAATCGGTATAATTTTTCTCTGATATTTCTATTTAAGCTTCCAGGAGTATTTGTTTTATTGATACCATAATAAATATAATCTCTTTGGCAGGCATTAGGGACGTTTTTGAATTCTCGCCAAGCGTTAATAGCTGTGGCTACTACATCTTTACTAACATATTTATTCAAATCTTCGGTTGCTTCTAAATCATTATCAGCATCATAATGCCGGGTTTGCACCTTTTTGCTCCCATCAAAAGCATCACTTATAAATTCATAAGTAGCCTCTCCTGATCTTGTATTAACACTAGTAATTTTCATGCGTTCATTGTTTTTCACAACAAGGCAAGGGAAACCAGGAATATCTCCGTTTGTCATATTACCAATGTTTTCGCCATTTTCATATAGTGTGTTGTTTTTGTCATCTCTACACAATACTGATATTTCTTTATCACTTGTATCCCATGTTGTGGCATTGAAGTCCCAAAATAGAGTGAGATCTGGAACCATTATGTTTAACAAGGGAAGAGATTGCTCAATTTGACTCAATTCGTTTTCTTCTTTGCAGTATGATAATAATATATCTCTAAAACTTTGGTTGCCAGATACTTTTTTATCTTTAATTAATGGATAGAAAATGTCGTAGTCATTGTCAAACTGTACTAAAGCTTCTTTTTTCAAGAAGTTGCGTACTTCGATACTACCGGAGGCGGCTTGTGATAACAATTTGGCAAATTTGAGTTGCGCATCGGCTGTTGCCGATACTGGTAAATTACTTGT
>OHRN01000687.1_pt1 | contig 13454 bp, 10 predicted proteins | sample 1578431 | NCBI WGS metagenome assembly OHRN01 (sample SAMEA3879507, study PRJEB24766) | human gut metagenome | biome: human-associated habitat; feature: feces | place: USA | collected 1985/1987 | reverse complement strand
ACCCGGTAAATTAATCCGTTTCATACCATCAACTAAATCAAAACACCCCAAGAACTAATTCATAACATATAGTAAAGTATCTGTTGGTAGTCACTATCTATTGCCTATATGTAGTACTACCTATAGACGATATGTAGTGCTACCTATTTGCGATAAGTAGTACTACATATAAATAATATACTGTATGTCTTGATTTAGTTTACTATGACTTCCGAGTTAGTTTAGGGTATGTTTCGGATTAGTTGTTCCGCGAGGGTGGGGAGATTCCGGATGAATTGCTTTTTTAATCAAAAGGTTGGAATGTATGAAATAGATTGATTTCTACACGTTTTCGTCTCTTTCGTTGCGGATGGCGCGTGGAGATTTGCCGAAGTTGGCCCGGCAGAAATGGGAAAAGTTAGACAAGGATTCGAAACCGTACTTATAGCAGATCTCGGATATGCTTGCATTCGTGGTTATCAGGTCGTTTTGTATATCCAGGCATTTCTTTTTGGTCATCCATTGGTAAGCTGGCTCTCCGAACGTATCTTTGAATAAACGCCGGAAGGTGATAGTGCTGTATCCTCCTAATTGAGCAAAAGACTCGACATCTTTCGCTTTCAGGTAATTTTGCATGACAAAGTAGCGGAATGTTTGGCTATACCTATATATAGGTGCATAAAAATAGGCGATCTCTTTCAATGTATAATAGCAGTTGAGCAGGAAATACAACTCCGTCTGCTTGGCTTTCAGGAATTCCACACACAGGAGTTCGTTGTTGAGGTACATTTTGAGCCCGTTGATAAAAAGGCGCAAAGGGAAACACATATCCATGACGATAGGGAGCATGGGAGACTCTTTCGCCAGTTCCAGTCCTTTGTTGAAACGGTCGGTACAAATGTTTTGCGGAGTCTCGAACAGGTAAAGGATGCATTCCGTGGATTCCAGGATGTGGAACTCTACACGTGAACCGATCGGCTGCATGATGAACTGCCCGTCGTGAAATACCGTATCCGGATGCTCGTCGCTGGTTACCCGAACGGAGCCGGATATCAGAAAATAGATCGTATTTTGTGAACACCGTTCTTTCGGGATCATCATTCCTTTCGGGAAAGAACGGTATTTGAATATCTGTTTCTGATAGTGGGAGCAAGAAGAACAGTCTGTATATTTCTGACAGATAAAATCTGACATCCGTGGCTGAATTTAAAGTTTTACCTTTTTGCTTTTACCTTGATTTTCATTATGGAAACGATCTACGGCTGTGACTACATAACGGTATTTGCGCTTTCCGTCGTCGTAGGGTAGCAGATAGTTCGTCTCGCGTGTGACCGCTACGATCTTAGAAGGATCATCCAGATTGACCGGTTCCTTGTTTTCGAAGCGGTAAATGACGAAATAGCTTGCCAATTCGGGATTGGTCTTGCTCTGTTCCGCCTGCCAGTGCAACATATAGCCCTGGGCAGTCCATTCGGCTTTCAGTTTCTTGACCTCTTGCGGAGCCCGGTTGTGCAGATGGGTGTAGGCCGGGATCAATGCCGGATAACGGTGGTAGTTCTGTTTCAGGCTGTCGGCCACCCCTTTGTTATTCCAGAGTATTTCGTTTGCAGGCCAAAAGCAATTGCCTTTTACTTTCGAGAGCGAACGTTCGTAAAGCATTTTGCGGGTGAGCTGGTCTGCTTTCATGGTACGTGCTACGTTTTGGCCGATATACAGATGCGTGCCTTCCCGTGTCGCGTTTTTGTTCCACCATTGGATCAGCGTGATATAGTCGGCAGCCGGATGTCCGATCTCCCAATATATCTGTGGAATGTTATAGTCTATCCAACCCTCTTTTACCCAGCGTGCCACATCGGCATACAGGTCGTCGTAGTTTTGCAATCCGTTGGTGTTGCTGCCTGAACCGTCGGGTGTGCTTTTTTTGTTGCGGTAGATGCCGAACGGGCTGATGCCGAATCTTACCCACGGTTTGGATAATAGGATGGTACGCTTGATCTCACGAATCAGCTTGTTTACATTTTCTCTTCGCCATTCTGCACGTTGTGATACTTTATATCCTTTGTTCAATCCGTATTTTTGAAAACTTTTGTCGTCCGGGAAAGGCATGCCCGCTACCGGATAGGGGTAGAAATAGTCATCCATATGGATCGCGTCTATATCGTAACGGCTCACGATATCCCGTACCACTCGGCAGATGAACTGCCGGCTTTCCGGTAGTCCCGGGTCAAACAGGATTTGCTTGTTGTAGGTCACGAACCATTCCGGATGCTTATTATATATATGTGAATCGGCAAAACGGGTATTCCCGGCTGTGCTTGCCCGATAAGGGTTCAGCCAGGCGTGGAATTCCATATTCCGTTTGTGGCATTCTTCGATCAGGAAGGCCGTCACATCGAAGTCTCCGGCCGGGGCGAGTCCCTGCCTGCCGGTATAGAAACGGCTCCAGGGTTCGATGTCGGATTTATAGAAGGCGTCGGCTTCCGGGCGTACCTGGAAGATGATAGCGTTGATCCCGCATTTTTGCAAATAGTTGAGCTTGCGGATAAAGTCTTTCCGCATTTGTGCGGGTGTCATATCCTTATATTCTCCCTGGAAAGCTGTCTGTATCCAAGCTCCGCGAAATTCTCGTTTCGCTTCTTTTCCAGTCGGTTGCTGCGGTATTTGTTGTGTCGTCTTACAGGATGTTACTGCTCCAAGCAACAAGATCAGTAACAGACGGAGGTGTTTTGCCATCATGAAGTCTGTGATTTGAGATTCTTTTGTTTGTTGTCTTATATACTTTGTACAAGCCGACACAAAGATAGCAAAAGTTTAAAAGTCTCTATCGTTTTTTATGTTATAAACAATGGTTTTGGAAATAATGCTGGATAAAAACTTGTTTGAAAAAGCATTTTTGAAAAGATATAAATCAATATAGAAACCAGAGGTGAAAGATAATCTTGCTACTTTTACCGTCGGAATCTTAAAAAGAACAGATCATGAGAAAACCTCTGTTTAAAACATTGCTTTGCCTTTCGTTGTTGGTCCCTTTTACGGGAAATGGGCAAGATAAAAATGCACTTGAGGCCGGTTTTATGAATCCGGCTGAAAAGGTACAAACTTCCGTTTATTGGTATTGGATCTCCGGGAATATCTCGGAAGAAGGAGTGAAGAAGGACCTGTATTCGATGAAAGAAGCTGGGATCAACCGGGCTTTTATCGGGAATATCGGCTTGGAAGGGATTCATACGCCCTATAAGACCGTTCCGTTTTATAGTGAAGAATGGTGGAAGATATTGCATGCAGCCCTTAAAACAGCGACGGAGTTAGGGATAGAGATCGGTATCTTTAATTCACCCGGATGGAGCCAGTCGGGCGGTCCGTGGGTGAAACCGGAGCAGGCGATGCGTTATCTGGCATCGGTAAAGGCGGAAGTCAGTGGAGGAAAACAGGTAGAAGTGGTTTTGGCGAAACCCGATAAAGACTTTCAGGATGTGAGGGTGATCGCTTTTCCCTCTGTCGAAAAGAAAGCGACCCGGTTGTCGGCGGCAAATGCAAAAGTGACATCTGCTATGTCTTTGCAAAACCTGAACAGCCTGATTGACGGAGATAAGGAGACTGCCGTGCTTTTTACGGAAAAAAGCGAAAAGCCGGTGGCGATTGATTTCAGGACGGACCAACCGTTTACTTTACGCAGTTTGCAAATCTTCCCTGCCCGTCAGCCGATTCAAACCAATGCCCGTTTATTAGTAAAAGAGAACGGAGGCTATCGGATGCTGTCCGAATTTAAGATCGACCGTTTCAATGCGAATTTGAATGTCGGCTTCGATCCGTATGCTCCGGTTGTTATCTCTGTCCCGGAGACGACGGCAAGCGAGTTCCGGTTGGAACTGGCTAACACGGCATCTGGTATGGGATTGGGAGAGGTGGAATTCTTGTCCCTTCCTGCTGTGGAACGTTATCCCGAAAAGACATTAGCCAAGATGTTTCAGACTCCGCTTCCTTATTGGCATGAATACCAGTGGCCGGTACAACCGGAAGTGGGTGATCCCTCTCTGGTTATCGATCCGGGGAAAGTATTGGATATTTCTGCTTTCTTGCAAGGAGACCGCCTTGTCTGGAAAGCTCCGGCGGGAGAATGGACGATCCTGCGTACCGGTATGCTCCCGACGGGCGTGACGAACAGCCCGGCTGATCCCGAAGCGACCGGACTGGAGATAGATAAGATGAGCCGCAAACATGTAGAAGCGCATTTCGAGGCTTTCATGGGTGAAATCTACCGTCGTATTCCGGCTGAAGACCGTGCTTGTTGGAAAGTAGTCGTACAAGATAGTTACGAAACGGGCGGACAAAACTTTACCGACGATTTCTTGTCGGAATTCCAGGCGCGTTACGGCTATGACCCGTTACTGTTTCTTCCCGCTTATGAAGGATATGTGGTCGGGAGCGAGGATCGTTCCGACCGTTTCCTTTGGGATTTGCGCCGTCTGATCGCAGATAAGGTCGCATACGATTATGTTGGCGGCTTACGGGAGGTGTGCCATAAATATGGCTTGACGACCTGGTTGGAAAACTACGGGCACTGGGGGTTCCCCGGTGAGTTCCTGCAATATGGCGGACAATCGGACGAGATAGGAGGAGAGTTCTGGAGTTTTGGCGATTTGGGGAATATCGAGAACCGTGCCGCCTCTTCCTGTGGACATATCTATGGAAAGCAGAAGATTTCGGCCGAATCGTTCACCAGCGGAGGGACGCCTTTCAGCTGTTATCCTGCCATGATGAAACAGCGTGGCGACCGTTTCTTTACGGAAGGAATCAATAATACGTTGTTGCATGTCTATATCTCGCAGCCTTCGGAAGAACGGGAGCCGGGGATGAACGCCTGGTTCAGCAGCGAATTCAACCGGCTGAACACTTGGTATCCGCAGATGGATTTGTTTACATCCTATCTGAAACGAGTCAACTATATGTTGCAACAAGGCTTGAATATTGCCGATGTCGCTTATTTCATCGGCGAAGATGCTCCCAAGATGACCGGTATCGTAGACCCTGAACTGCTGAAAGGCTACCAGTTCGATTATATCAATGCCGAGGTGATCGAGCGCGACCTCTTTGTCAAGGACGGTTTACTGACGTTGCCTCACGGCACTCAATACCGGATACTGGTACTTCCGAAGCTTGAAACCATGCGTCCCGAACTGCTTGCCAAGATCAAGAAACTGATCGAAGACGGCGCAGTTGTCTTAGGTCCGGCTCCGAAACGTTCGCCGAGTGGAGAATCATTCCCGACGGCTGACAGGCAGGTTGAAAAGTTGGCCGGCGAATTATGGTCAGGTCTGGACGGGAGAAGTGTGAAGGCTGTCAAAAGAGGAAAGGGCGAATTGCTGTTCGGTATGACAATGGAGGAGGCCTTGAAGTATATCGGTTGTGTGCCGGATTGCGGATTGCCGGCAGATGCTCCGGTTCTCTATGGACATCGTTCTGCCGGAGATGCCGATATCTATTTTATCTCCAACCAGAAAGACGAGATGATTGAGATCCGTCCGGAATTTCGTATCCGTTCAAGGCAACCGGAATTGTGGGATGCGACAACAGGCCGTATTCGTACGCTTCCGGCCTATGAGGAGACAGCTGCGGGGACAGTCGTTCCATTGAAGTTGTATCCTTATGAGAGTGCTTTCGTCGTGTTCCGTCGGCCGGCCACAAAAGCAGAGGGGACAGGGTTACAACTAAACTATCCGGTTCTGCAGACGCTCGTCCGCCTGGATGCTCCCTGGAAAGTGTCCTTTGAGGAAAAGAGAAGAGGCCCCGCAAGCCAGACCTTTGCCCGCCTGGAAGATATCAGTAAGAACGAGAACCCCGATATCCGCTATTATTCCGGTACGATTTGGTACGAAACGGAATTTAAGTTGAAAAAGAAGCCTGAGGGCGAATTGTATCTGAATCTGAACGATGTCGGTGTGATGGCAAAAGTGAAGATCAACGGTCAGTATGCCGGTGGTGTCTGGACGGCTCCCTACCGGGTAAATGTCACGGATTTGGTTCGTAAAGGAAAGAATAAAGTCGAGATAGAGGTCGTTACCACTTGGATGAACCGTTTGATCGGCGACAGCGGTTTGCCGGAATCCGAACGGAAAACCTGGACACCCTGCAATAGCTGGAAACCAACCGATATGTTGCAGAAATCCGGCTTGGTCGGCCCCGTTTGTATAGAATGTGTAAATTGATTGTTTCCGAATGTGAATGTCAGTCGTTTACTTGGCAAAACGGCAATCCTTTTTTACCTTTGCGTTGTTTATATTGGGTACGGATTACACAGATGTGTAATCCGTGTCTATATGTCAGGCTGATAAATCATCATTATGTCCGAAAACAATTCTATATTCATCAAAGGAGCTCGAATCAATAACCTGAAAAATATCGATGTCGAGATCCCCAGAGATAAACTGGTCGTTATAACCGGCCTTTCCGGTAGTGGAAAATCATCATTGGCATTTGATACGTTGTATGCGGAGGGGCAGCGCCGCTATGTGGAGAGCCTTTCGGCCTATGCCCGTCAGTTCTTGGGGCGTATGAGCAAGCCGGAATGTGACTATATCAAAGGTATTCCCCCTGCCATTGCCATCGAACAAAAGGTGAACACCCGTAACCCACGTTCGACGGTGGGAACCTCTACGGAGATATACGAATACCTTCGGCTCCTGTATGCCCGTATCGGGAAAACCATCTCTCCCGTGTCGGGGAAGGAGGTGAAGAAACATCAGGTGAGCGATATCGTGAAAGAAGTTTTGGGTTATCCCGCCGGGACTCGTTTTGCCGTATACGCCCCTGTCGTCCTGCCGGATGGGCGCAGTATCAAGGAACAATTGGAAATCCTGCAAAAAGAAGGTTACACCCGTTTGTCTATCAATGAGACCGTTTACCGTATCGGTGAAGTATTGGCGGATGACGCATTGCTTTCCTACCCGGTGATCGAACTGTTGATAGACCGTCTGGTCGTATCGGATGACAAGACATTGAAAAGCCGTCTTGCTGATTCTGCCGAAACGGCATTTTTTGAAGGGCACGATACCTGTATCATCCGTATCTACACATCCGAAGGAACGGTTGTAAAAGAATATTCCAAGAAATTCGAGGCCGATGGTATGGTGTTCGAGGAACCGACCGATATGATGTTCAGTTTTAATAACCCGTTAGGCGCCTGCCCGACTTGCGAAGGTTTCGGGAAGGTGCTCGGTATCGATGAAAATCTGGTCGTGCCGGATAAAAGCTTGTCTGTTTTCCAGGGAGCGGTAGTCTGCTGGAAAGGCGATGTGATGGGAGAATGGCTGAAAGAGTTTATAGTGAAGAGCGAGAAATATAACTTCCCGATCCATCGTCCTTATTACGATCTGACGCAAAAGGAGAAAGACTTGCTTTGGCACGGTGCCCGCGGACTGCACGGCATCGATGACTTTTTTAAATTTGTGGAAGAGAACCTGTATAAGATACAGTACCGTGTGATGTTAGCGCGTTATCGTGGAAAGACCGTTTGCCCGACTTGCAAAGGGTCCCGTCTGCGTCCCGAAGCCCTTTATGTAAAGGTAGGGGGAAAGGATATTGCGGAACTGGTTACCCTTCCGATCACGGAAGCAAAAGCCTTTTTCGATCACCTTCAACTTGACGAGAACGAGGCATCCATTGCCAAACGTTTGCTGACGGAGATCACTAACCGCCTGCAATTCCTGTTGGATGTGGGGTTGGGTTATCTGACGCTTGACCGCCTGTCTTCCTCTCTTTCCGGAGGAGAAAGCCAGCGTATCAATTTGGCGACCTCTTTGGGGAGTAGCTTGGTCGGGTCTCTTTATATATTGGACGAGCCGAGTATCGGGCTCCATTCTCGTGACACCGATTTGCTGATCAAGGTGCTCCGGCAATTGCAGGCATTAGGTAATACGGTGGTCGTGGTGGAGCATGACGAAGAGATTATCCGTGCGGCCGATTACATTATCGACATCGGTCCGAAGGCCGGTCGCTTGGGCGGGGAAGTGGTCTATCAGGGTGATGTGGACGATTTGAAAACCAGTAGCAACAGCTATACCGTCCGGTATCTGACGGGAGAGGACCAGATAGAAGTGCCCCTTTATCGCCGTCCCTGGAATAATTATATCGAGGTGAAAGGTGCCCGTAAAAACAATTTGAAAGGGATCGATGTGAAGTTCCCCCTGAATGTGATGACAGTCGTAACAGGCGTCAGCGGTTCGGGTAAAAGTTCGCTCGTGCGTGATATTTTCTACGAAGGTGTCAAGCATTATTTGGACGAGGCTGCCCGCTTGATGGTTGACTGTTCCGGCTTGGAAGGCGATATGCACATGATCAAAAGTATTGAGTTTGTCGACCAGAACTCCATCGGAAAGAGTTCCCGTTCCAACCCGGTGACCTATATCGGAGCCTACGACGAGATCCGTAAACTTTACGGTGAGCAGCCTTTGGCTAAGCAGATGGGCTATTCGGCTGCCTATTTCTCCTTTAATAAGGAAGGCGGGCGATGTGAAGAATGTAAAGGAGAAGGCAGGATCACGGTCGAGATGCAGTTCATGGCCGATATCACCCTCGAATGCGAAACCTGCCACGGCAAGCGCTTCAAACAGGATGTGCTCGATGTCGAATATCACGGTGCGAGTATCTATGATATGCTGGAAATGACCGTGAACCAGGCGATTGAGTTCTTTGGACAATATCCGGGATCACAGGAAAAGAAGATTGTCAAAAAGTTGAAACCCCTCCAGGATGTTGGGTTGGGGTATATTAAACTCGGACAGACTTCATCCACTTTGTCCGGTGGTGAAAATCAGCGTGTGAAACTTGCTTACTATTTGGGTCAAGAGAAGCAGGAACCGACACTTTTCGTCTTTGACGAGCCGACGACTGGCCTGCATTTCCATGATATCAAGACGTTGCTAAAGGCTTTCAATGCCCTGATCGATAAAGGTCATACGGTTGTCATTATCGAACATAACATGGATGTGATCAAATGTGCCGACTATCTGGTAGATCTCGGCCCCGAAGGTGGGAATGCCGGAGGAAATCTGGTTTGCACCGGAACGCCGGAGGAGGTGGCCATGTGCGAGGCATCTTATACGGGAAAATATTTAAAGGATAAACTCTGATAAAATGGAGAGGCGCGTTAGTAAAACACGTCTGTCACGATAATTCGAGGAAGGTGTGCCAATTTGATATCACTGGACGCAGATGACGCAGAATACACAGATAGACGTAGGTTTATTTTGCTGATAATTAATAATATCTGCGTTGATCTGCGCTCGTCTTCGTTGTTTGTGTCCCATGAATACCGATATTTGACACACCTTTCTCAAACTATGTCTGAATTAGTGAGCAGGATTTTGTTTCGACTATTTTATTTTTTGCTCTTTTCCTGCTCTGCAACCTGATGAACGCGGTCGGCAACATATTCTACTTTGTCCAAGCCTGCGTCTTTCAGGTTCATCGCTTCTTCTTTTGCCTTTGAAGCGAGGTGGTGGAGGTTTGCGTGGAGGCAACGGAATTTTCCATCATCTTCCATTTTGCGGAGTACATAACCTGTGACAACTCCGACTACCATACCGATTAATAAATCTTTCATACCATTACGTTTTTAAATGATTACTACTTTAGTTTTGTTTATTCAAAACAAGAGGTAAATCCGTATTGTTTCGGTTTTTAAAGTATTTATAGGTATTGCGGGAAAATATACGGCAACCCGTTTCTTTCCGCTGAAAGAGGATTGCCGTATAAAAGTTAGGAATAAGGTCTTGGTGATTTCTTCACGTCTTCAAAATAAGTAATATAAGTGTGTGTTTCTCTTTTTTACAGACAAAGGTAGAAGGGGGATGTTACAAAATTGTTACAGTGGGTGTACAGTCTCGTTAAAATGTTTTACTAAAATAAAGGACTGCTATTGCAGGGTCATTGAAATACTGTATTTTTGTGGGTATAACAATCAAATAAATCAAGACAATATGGCTCAGTACAAACGTATCCTGTTGAAATTAAGCGGAGAATCGCTTATGGGAGGTAAACAATATGGTATAGACGAAGTTCGTCTGAACGAATATGCGACGCAGATCAAGGAAATTGCCGAAATGGGTGTCCAGATTGGAATTGTGATTGGTGGCGGCAACATCTTTCGCGGCCTGAGCGGGGCTTCCAAAGGCTTCGACCGTGTGAAAGGCGACCAGATGGGGATGCTGGCAACGGTCATCAACAGTCTGGCCTTGAGTTCTGCCCTCGTCGCTCAGGGCGTGAAAGCCAAAGTGCTGACTGCTATCCGTATGGAACCGATCGGCGAGTTTTATAACAAATGGCGTGCGATCGAATTGCTTGAACAGGGCCATGTTGTGATTATGTCGGGCGGTACTGGCAATCCGTTTTTTACGACTGACACAGGTTCTTCCCTGCGTGGTATCGAGATCGAAGCGGATGTGATGCTGAAAGGAACCCGTGTAGATGGTATCTATACTGCCGATCCGGAAAAGGATCCGACTGCTACCAAGTTCTCGGACATCACCTACGACGAAATCTATACGCGCGGCCTCAAGGTGATGGACCTGACAGCCACCACGATGTGTAAGGAAAACAATCTTCCGATCATCGTCTTCGACATGGACACCAACGGTAATCTGAAAAAGGTGATGAGCGGTGAAAACATCGGAACGCTGGTGCATAATTAATGCTGAAATGAATAACAAACGTATAGGGGTGCTTGCGAGTGCCCTGGTGGGTTGTATCTTCACCTTGAGTGCGCAAGACCTGACAATGAAAATAACGAAGAGATACCTCAATCTGCCGGTTTCGCATCAGGTAGACCGGGCTCTGATGACATTTATGACGGTGAATATCACTTGTTCTACCAACATAATCCGTATGAACGCGACTGGGGGAATATGCATTGGGGGCATGCAGTAAGCAATGATTTGATACATTGGGAAGAGCTACCGATCGCCCTGTATCCCGACGAACACGGTACGGTGTTTTCCGGTTCGGCAGTGATCGACTATGATAATACTTCCGGCTTCGGAAAGAATGGTATTCCGGCGATGGTGGCTATTTATACAGCTGACAACCCGGAAAAGCAGGTGCAATGTATAGCCTATAGCCTGGATAAAGGACGCACTTGGACAAAATATAAGGGCAATCCGGTGATCGATTCTAAGGCCAAATGGAACAGTAAGGATACTCGTGATCCGAAAGTCTTTTGGCATAAACCATCAGGTAAATGGGTCATGGTGCTGAATGAGCGCGATGGACATTCCATATACAACTCTGACAACTTGAAAGACTGGACATTCGAAAGCCATATTACCGGTTTTTGGGAGTGTCCTGAATTGTTCGAACTCCCTGTCGATGGGAATAAGGACAATACTAAATGGGTGATGTATGGTGCTTCCGGGACTTATATGTTGGGTGTGTTTGACGGAAAGAAATTTACACCTGAATCCGGCAAATATTACTATTCGACTGGTTCTATCTATGCTGCCCAGACGTTTACGAATATACCTGAGTCGGATGGCCGTCGTATTCAGATCGGTTGGGGGCGTATCTCTCATCCGGGAATGCCTTTTAATGGGATGATGTTATTCCCGACGGAGTTGTCTTTGAGAACGACGAAAGACGGCATTCGCCTGTTTAGTAAACCGATCGACGAACTTGACCGCTTGCAGACCTCAGTCGGAAAGTGGAGAGCGCTGACGGCAGATAAAGCTGATGAACTGCTTCGGCAGTATAAGGATGCAAGTACATTGCGTATCCGTACAACCTTCAAATTGTCTCATGCCACGAATGCCGGCCTGAACCTGTTCGGGCAGTCATTACTGGATTACGATATGAATTACAATCGGATCAATGGTGTGTTCTATTCGCCCGAGGACATGACAAGCATGGAAATCGCGGCCGATATTATCTTGGATAAAACTTCTATTGAAGTTTATATTGATGATGGGGCTTATTCTTATTCGATGGAGCGTCGGCCGGACTTGAAAAACAGGGAAGGATTTCATTTTTTTGGAAATAATATCGAAGTAAAAGAAATGGAAGTATACACGTTCCGATCCATCTGGGAGTAATTTAGAAAATATAAAATAAGTAAATTAATGAAAGATAGTAAACCTGTTGTTGTCGGTATAGGCGAACTCCTTTGGGATGTGTTGCCAACGGGGAAGCGTGCCGGAGGCGCTCCGATCAATTTTGTATACCATGCTACCCAATTGGGGGTCGAAGGGTATGCGATTAGCGCGGTCGGGAATGACGTGTTTGGGACGGAGATCGTCCAGGAATTGGATAAGAACGGTATCTGCCATTTGCTGGGGACAGTCGAATATCCTACCGGAAGCGTGATGGTGGAGTTGAAAGACGGTATCCCGACCTATACGATTATAGACGGTGTTGCCTGGGATCATATACCTTTGACTCAGGAAGCCATCGATCTGGTGAAAGAAGCGGATGCCATCTGCTTCGGTACGTTGGCGCAGCGTTCGTCCGAATCGCGTGCGACGATTCATGCGTTACTTTCCTATGCCCGTAAAGAGGCGCTTCGGTTTTTCGATATCAATATCCGCCAGTCTTACTACTCGAAGGAGTTGATTGCCAGTCTGCTGGAAGAGGCGAATGTATTTAAGATCAATGACGAGGAACTCGACCTGATACGTGAAATGTTCTCCCTTTCGGAGGATGAAGATACAGCTTGCCGCCAATTGGTTGAGCGTTACAGCCTGCGCTATATGATTTTGACTGCCGGCAGTCGCTACAGTTCTGTCTATACGGCTGCCGACAAGTCGACGATTCTTACTCCCAAAGTCGAGGTGGCTGATACGGTCGGGGCGGGAGATTCTTTCTCTGGAGCATTCGTTTATTCTATATTAGCCGGTAAATCCTTGCACGAAGCCCATCAAACAGCTGTCGGGACAGCAGCTTTTGTTTGTACGAAAGAGGGTGCATGGCCTGCTTATCCTATATAAAGACTGATTATGAAAGAGAAAAGCTTGTATATAAGGCTGATCCCAGTGATGTTAGTTTTCTTCACGATGGGATTTGTGGATTTGGTAGGAATTGCCTCCAACTATGTGAAGTTGGATTTAGGATTGACGGATTCCGAAGCGAATATCTTTCCTTCTTTAGTGTTCTTCTGGTTTCTGATCTTTTCCGTCCCGACGGGAATGTTGATGAATAAGATCGGGCGGAAAAAGACGGTCATGCTGAGCCTAGTCGTTACCTTCGTGTCGTTGCTGATCCCATGTTTCGGCGATGGCTATATGGTGATGTTGGTCTCTTTTTCTTTATTAGGGATCGGGAATGCTTTGATGCAGACCTCTCTGAACCCGCTTCTCTCTAATATTATTACTGAAGATAAGTTGGCGAGTAGTTTGACTTTCGGGCAGTTTGTCAAGGCGATCGCTTCTTTTCTGGCACGGCTCACCCGATAAATCAGGGGGAAAATTCTTTAATTCTATAGAAAATTTGCA
>OHRN01000643.1_pt1 | contig 14308 bp, 9 predicted proteins | sample 1578431 | NCBI WGS metagenome assembly OHRN01 (sample SAMEA3879507, study PRJEB24766) | human gut metagenome | biome: human-associated habitat; feature: feces | place: USA | collected 1985/1987 | reverse complement strand
TCGTCCCGGCGGGCGTAGCAGGTAACGTGGCGGGCACCGTTGCGGATGGCGGTGCGGGCGCAGTCCATGGCAGAGTTGCCCACGCCGATGACGGCCACGTCATCGCCCAGACGGAAGGCCTTGGAGTTTGCCAGATAGTCGATGCCAAAGGCTACGTTGCCAAGGCTTTCGCCCTTGATGTGCATGGCGTTGGCCTTCCACAGACCTGCACCGATGAACACACTCTTGTAGCCGTCGCGGAACAAATCGTCGATGGTGATGGTCTTGCCGATGGTAGTGTTGGGACGCACCTTGATGCCCTTCAGCTCCAGATGACGGTACTGGAAATCGTCCAGCACACTGTCCGGCAGGCGGTAGTTGGGGATACCGTAGCGCATCACGCCGCCGATCTTGTCCCGGGCGTCAAAGATGGTTACATCATAGCCCCAGCGTGCCAGCAGCACCGCGATGGTCAGGCCTGCCGGGCCGGAGCCCACCACAGCAGCCTTCATGCCGTTTTTCGGGGCAGGGCCTGCTGTCATTTTGTTGGCGTAGGTGGTGGAGATATAGTCCTCGATGATGGAAAAGTGCACCGGGTCGTGGCTGGGCATCCGGTTGCGGATGCAGTGGCCCTCGCACTGCTTTTCGTGGTTGCACACCAGACTGCACACGGTGGTCAGAGGGTTGTTTTCAAACAGCATCCGGCCCGCATCGTCCATCTGGTTTGCCTTGAGCAGACGGATGACCTCCGGGATATTGGTGTGGATGGGGCAGCCCTCCTGACACATCGGCTTTTTGCAGCCGAGGCAGCGGTTGGCTTCGTCCAGAACATGAAGTGCCATGGGTTCCTCCTTGTGTTTCCCCTGCGGGAACAGTCGTTTTTTACAGGCTCGTTGTATCCAACATTGCATTACTCTAATCATACACCCGAACTGCGCCGGATACAAGAGGGCACAATATAAAATTTTTGGCGTTATTTTTTGTCAATTCGTCAAAAAGATAATTTTTTGACGATATATCCCGCCCATCGGCTCCGGTTTTGTCCGGCACAGCGCACCAAGGTCGCTGGCTCTGCTCTGGGCAGCAGCCATTTGGGCGCAGGTCTCGTTTTCCCGTGCCAGCCGCGCCAGCGAGTGGGACAGCGGCAGCGCCGTTTCTCCGAGCAGGGGCGGCGCTTCCTTGCGCGCGCCCAGCAGGTGCAGATAGGGCGGCAGCGCCGGGGTCTGGGCGGTGTAGCCCAGCGCCGCATCCATCGCCAGCCGCCGCATCCGTGCCCGGGGGTAGCGCACGGTGGTCAGGGCGTCCAGCAAAGCGGGCAGGCTTGCGGTCTCCCGCACGGCGTTTTCCAGCCGGTGCTCCAACCCCTCGGATACCCCGCGCACCGCGGCAAAGGGGGCTTTCTCTGCGCAGGCTGCCCGCAGCAGCGCCAGCTCGCAGTGCCCCATGACTGCAAAATCTGTATACTTTCCGTCATATTCTGCCTGTTTATACAATTTCAGCGCCTTTTCCGGCACATAAGGTGCCAGTGCCGCCGCGCCGCCCTCCGCCCAGAGTGCCCGCAGGGCGCTGGCGCTGGCAAAGGCTGCATGAGCACTTTCGGTCAGTGCCTGCCCGTGGTCTGCGCCCTGCCGGGGCAGGGCGATGGGCTGCATTTCTACACCCTGTTCTATAATGGCCTTACAATACTCTACGGCAAGATTGTTGTTGGGCTTGTCCAGCAGTTCGGCGATATCTGACCCCGGGCACAGCGCCTGCACCGCCGCCTGCCGGGCGGCGGCAAAGCTGCGTGCCCCGGCGGCAAGCTGCTGCCTGAGCGCGGTGCGGTATGCTTCGCTGCACAGCACCCGGGCAGCTTTTTGCAGCAGGGCGGTGTCCGGGGTCTCTGCCCCAAAGACCAGTGCGTCGCACCCGGCAGCGGCCAGAATGCGCACCCCCGCCCGGGCAAAAGCCTCGGCACCGGCGCAGGCGCAGGGCGCGGGCAGGGCAAACACAAGGTCTGCTCCGCAGGCCAGCGCCGCCTGCACCCGCACCGCCTCCGGCAGCAGCGGCAGCGCCCCCCGCTGGGTAAGCCCGCAGCTCATGGCCACAGCCACCCGCTGCGCCCCCAGCGCCCGCGCCTGCGCCAGCTGCCATGCGTGGCCGTTGTGGAAGGGGTCGTACTCCGCAATGATGCCTGCAAACTTCATGGAACTGCTCCTTTTCGTCAAAAGATTGTTAAAATTATATCGGATATACAGAAAAATCCTGCCATTTCCGGGATTTGTGGGCAGGATGTACAAAAACCTTGTACACAAGTTTTAACGCTTTGCCCGGGTTGCGCCTTGAAAAGCCGCCACGCCTATTATATAATAAACATAGGAATCTGTAAAATTCTGTCCGCAGGTTTTTAGGCTGCGGACGGTACAAAAATTTTCAGGAGGCAACACAGATGAAGATTCTGGTTATTAACTGCGGTTCTTCTTCCCTGAAGTATCAGCTGATCGATATGGACGGCGAAAAGGTGCTGTGCAAAGGCCTGTGCGAGCGCATTGGCATGGAGAGCAGCATGATCACTCACGAGGCTAACGGCACCAAGGCTACCACCCCGGCGATCTTCCCCACCCACACCGAGGCTTTTGCCGAGGTCGTGAAGAAGATGACCACCGGTGCAGGCAAGTGCATCAATGACGTGAGCGAGATCGATGCCATCGGCCACCGCGTCGTGCACGGCGGCGAGAAGTTCAAGAGCAGCTGCCTGATCACCGATGAGGTCATCAACACTCTGCGTGAGCTGAGCCCGCTGGCTCCTCTGCACAATCCCGCCGGTATTCTGGGTATCGAGGCCGCCCGCAAGGTGTTCGGCAACATTCCCATGGTGGCTGTGTTCGATACCGCTTTCCACAGCACCATGCCGCCGAAGGCTTATATGTACGCCATCCCCTACGAGTACTACGAGAAGTACAAGATCCGCCGCTACGGCTTCCACGGCACCAGCCACAAGTACGTTGCCCACAAGGCAGCCGAGTATCTGGAGGAGCCCATTGAGCGCCTGAAGCTGATCACCTGCCATCTGGGCAACGGCTCCTCCATTGCCGCAGTCGATCAGGGCAAGGTGGTGGATACCTCCATGGGCATGACCCCGCTGGCCGGCCTGATGATGGGCACCCGCTGCGGCGATCTGGACCCCTCTGTGGTCAACTACCTGAAGTACACCCTGAACATCACCGGCCACGAGCTGGACGAGATCCTGAACAAGAAGTCCGGCCTGCTGGGCATCTCCGGTGTTTCCAGCGATAAGCGCGATGTGGAAGAGGCTGCCGCGGCCGGTAACAAGCGCGCACAGCTGGCTTCCGATATGCTGAACTACCAGATCAAAAAGACCATCGGCAGCTACATTGCAGCTATGGGCGGCGTGGATGCCATCGTCTTTACCGGCGGCATCGGCGAGCACGATGCCATTGCCCGTGCAAAGATCTGCCACCACATGGATTGGCTGGGCATCCGCATCGACACCGAGAAGAACAAGCACCCTGTTGGCGATGTGTGCGAGATCACCGCTTGGGGCGCAAAGGTGCGCACGCTGGTCATTGCTACCGACGAGGAGCTGATGATCGCCCGCGACACCAAGGAAGTCATCGAGAAGTAAGCTTTTCCCAAAGGGCTTTGCAGGGGCTGCTGCACAGAGTGTGCGGCAGCCCCTTTTTGCTTGTGTCAAAATGCGTTTGTCGCGGCCTGCGGCCGCGACAAACGCGAAATATAATGAATTTTCCTCTATTTATGGCCAGAGTACAAGCGGAGGCCATTTCCAATCGTCTGCGTCCAAAAGCGGCGCGCCGCTTTTCCATCTTAAGGCGGTGATTTTACCCAAATATATGCTGTCGGTTTGTGCTATGTGTACAAATAAAAGGGCGAACGGTTGTTTTTTGGTTGACAAATCTCAAAAATAACGGTACAATAGGAAAGTCCTCAATCCGAGGGCGTTTATCTATTCAAGCCCCTGGTAAGCTTACTGATCAGCGCGATGGTCCCAAAACCAAAGGTATGGTTACAATCCTTCCGTGGGCAAGAACTAACTAAAGAGGAGATACTACTATGTTTGAAGACAAGACTCTGGTCTGCAAGGACTGCGGTAAGGAATTTGTTTGGACTGCCGGTGAGCAGGAGTTCTACGCTTCTCGCGGCTTCGAGAACCAGCCCCAGCGCTGCAAGCCCTGCCGTGACGCCCGCAAGAACGGCGGCGCACGCAGCAACAGCGGCGAGCGTCAGATGTTCGACGCTGTCTGCGCAGCTTGCGGCAAGGCCTGCAAGGTTCCCTTCCAGCCCCGTGAGGACCGTCCGGTCTACTGCTCTGACTGCTTCGCTCGCATGAAGCAGAACTAAGCGCTGATTTTCATTTAAATCGGTAACAAATCCCCCCGCTGCCAGTCGGCAGCGGGGGGATTTTTGCGTTTCTCTTCAGGTATTCTTACGCTGATTTGCGCCCGAGAGCAGCAGCACCGCGCGGCATAGCCGCAGCTTGAGCAGCAACAGCTTTACCTGGTCGTTCCGGCTCTGCATGGCGTGCAGTGGGGTGCTGCGCACCGCCGTGCGCACCCGGGGCTTTTGCAGGGTACTGCGCAGCCAAGCAGTCTGCTCGGAAAGGGAAAGCGGGCTGCATCCAAGATTCTTGATTCCCATCATCAGGTCGCGGATCGTGCAGTAGCTCGCCTTTGCGCGGTGCATGGGGCTGTCCTGTAAGCCCCACGCGGCAACGGTGTCCCACACTGCATCGCTGAGATAAAAGTTATCCTCCAGACGCTCCGGGTGGTAGCTGTTGGACAGGCTGCCCCGCCGGGCAGCGGTGTAGTGGTACAGCGGCTTTTCCAGCACCACCAGACAGCCGGGATTTTGACGATAAAAGGCTACAAAGAACAGCCCGTCCTCCCCCAGCTGATGGCAGGAGAAACGCAGCCGATGCTGCTCCAGAAACGCCCGGCGGAACAGCTTATTGGTGACCAGATACGAGGACGCCGTCTCGTCGAAATGTTCCCTGAAGGGCGCGCCCCGGTACACGCCGGAGAGGGTGTTGCCGCTGGTCTGCGTGTGCAGCAGCCGGTCATTTTCATCATAGCTGTCCAGATACAGCCCAAACTCCACGCAGTCCGCATCAGCATTCCGGGCGGCATGATACAGCACTTCTGCCGCATCCGGCTCTACCCAGTCATCCGGATCCAGAAAGAAGATATACTCGCCCCGGGCTGCATCCAGACCCGCGTTGCGGGCAGCGGCTACGCCGCCGTTGGGCTGGTCGATGAAGCGAAAGCGCGCATCCTCGGCAACAGCCTGTGCACACAGCGCGGCGCTGCCGTCCTTGGAGCCATCGTTGATGAGGATGGCCTCGAAGTCGGTCAAAGTCTGCGCCCGCAGTGAGCGCAGCGCCCGGGGCAGCAGGCGCTCCATATTATAAACAGGCACTATAAACGAGATACAGGGCATTGTTTTCACTCCTTGCCGTCACACTTCCTTCATCAGAATATGGATGCGGTCCCGCATCTCCTGCCGACTGTCCGGCATCCACACCTTGGGTTCCGGGGGCTTTTTGCGCTCCATGGCGTAGGCAAGCGTCACCAGACGCAGCGCCATCGTGCTCCAGAAATAAAAGGCGGTATTATCGGTCAGGTAGGTCACCGTCATATAGCCTAGCTCGGACAGATACAGCAACGTGGTCTCTTGGTCTGCATAGCGCTGCCAGAACAGCGGAGTCAGAACATACTGGATGCTGGACCAGAGCAGAAAACCAGGAAAGCCTACCTCTACAAAGACCTTCAGGATGTCGTTGTGGAAGGGGTAAGGCTGGTTGATGAGTCCGTCATTATACCACTGGGCGATGATGGTGTCCACATATTCAAAACCGCGGCCGATATAGGTGATAGAAAATTCATAGTAGGGGTTCGCCATGCTCCACAGATAGTCCCGTCCCATCATGTCAATGCCAAAACTGTTCAGCAACCTTGAAATAACACCGTAGCGCACACAGTAGAGGAATGCCAGAAAAAACAGGATGCAGCAGACGCCCACTGCCGGGTAAAACCAGCCGGGGACTTTGCGCTTGCGGAGAAGCAGAGCAATCAGGACGAACAGAACCACCGCCGGGATGGCGATGCGCTTCATGCCGACCAGAAAAAACCAGCAGCAGAGCAGCAGATACAGCCAGCGCTTGCGCTTTTCCTGCCGGGTAGTACGAGGAGCAAAAACGGCGTAGTACAAGATCATCTGCCCGAACACAAAGGTCAGGTCGTGAATCTCCAGCTGCAGCGCATAGCCATCCGCATCACCGAAGGTGATCAGACAGGTAACGAGAGACTGGATGCTGGCTGCAAAACCGTAGCCAGGAATGCTCAGTAGCATGATGGCCGTGTTGGCAATGCAGATGCTGATGGTAAACAGCTCGATGGCTTTTTCCCGGAACAGATAGACCAGCGCCACGGCAGTGAGGATGGCAATACTCTGGAACACGATCTTGGAGCAGCTTCGGATCATGGAAGACACTGCGGCAAAGCTTTCGATCCAGATGACCATCGACCAGAAAAACAGCGCCGCCATCAGGGACATATAAAGCAGGGTAGGCTTCCATAACTCCCGGAGACGCTTTTCGTCCGGGTAAAACAGGGTGTACAGCATTGCCAGCCCGATCACCCCCAGAGAGATGGCTTTGGGAAGGCCGCCCAATGCGCTGTTGATTGGTTTCCACTCTCCCAGCCCGGCACCGGCCAAAAAGACCACGCAACCGATGGTCAGCAGTTTTTGCCACAGCGGGCTGTCCTTATAAAACAAAGAGGCCGGAGTTTTCCGGCTGTAATCCTTTTTGGTCAGGATCTGATCCAATGTGCGCATGAAAAGGGCTCTCCTTTTATTGTGGGTGTTCCCGCAGCCGCCGGGGGGTTACGCCTGCCCTCCCAGTTGCAGGTACTGCTGCTGTAAGCGGGCGGCGGCGATGTTGATATCGTAGCCCGCCTGCCGGATCAGTTCTGCACCGGCAGAGCGGTCACAGGGCTGGTGGAGCATCCGCTGCAAGCCTGCTGCCCAGTCTGCATTGCTGGCGGAAAGCGGGATCTGGATGGCATGGGAAGAAAGCAGCACCTCCGCCGGCACTGCGTCCGAAAATACGCACCCCAGCCCAGCGGCTTGCGCCTCGATCCCCACCACCGGCAGACCCTCAAAGCGGGAGGGCATGACGAAGAGATCCATCATCTGGTACCAGTCGGCCACATTGCTTTGCAACCCGGCAAACAGGATATGGTCTGTGATGCCCAGTTCCTGCGCCTGTGCACGGACAGCCTGCTCCAGCCTGCCGGTACCGATGAGCACCAGCATCGCCCGGGGTTCCAGCTGCAAAAAGGCGGCAAAGATCTCCAATAGACGCTCGTGGTTCTTGCGGATGTCAAAGCGCCCCACATGGCCCAGCACCACCCGATCCTCCAGCCCGTAACGCGCCCGCATTTCGGCGCGGACGGCGGGGGAGAAGCGGAAGGTCTCCGGCTCGATGGCGTTGGGAATGATCTGTCCCCGGCGCTCCCAGTCCGCTTTGCCAAAGTAGTAGATGCCCGCATCCCAGCCGCAGGCCCACAGGTGGGTGGCGGCGCCGGGCAGCAGCTGCTTACAGAACATCTTCAGCGGCCACTTGTAGTCCCGGACGATCCAGATATTATGGGCGTGGGCAATGCGCACTTGCAGCCCGGCCTTCTCTGCACCCTTCAGGGCATAAAGCCCCATCGCCTCGTTGTGGGCGTGCAGGATGCGGATGCGGGGGTCTGCGGCCACGGTCTGCTGCACAAAGCGCAGATACGCCGGGTAGTGCAGCGGGTTTAATCCCGGACTCTGGTAGATGTGCCCGCCCAGACGGCGGATCTCGTCGTCGTAATCGCCGGGCTTTTGCTTGTTGACGATAAAATCAAACTGGACCTTTTCGCGGTCGATATGCCGGTAGTAGTTCATCAGCATGGTCTCGATCCCGCCGCGGTCCATATTGCTGACCGAATGCAGCACTCGTATCATGGGTACTCCTTACATTATAACAACTGAAATCTTCTGCCGTAGCGGCACCACAGCCCAAAGTCCTGCTGCCGCAGCGCCCGGGCACCCCAGCGGGCACGGCGGGGCAGTGCGCCCTCTTGCGGCAGCGCCTTTGCGTACAAAGCACAGCACAGCCGGAAAACAGCCTGCTGCGTTTCCGGCGGCAGGCCGGATACAGTGGCATAGCAGAAAGCCGAAAGCTGCAGCGTCAGGGTGCAGCGGTATAACGCATCGTGGGGCAGGCCCAGCGCAGCATCCTGCACTGCCAGCTGCTCCATGATCCAGTAGCTCTGCACGGCGGCAGGGCGGTGCTGACTTGTGGCGGTAAGCCCCTTGGGGTTTTTGCGCCACAGATAGACCATCTCCGGCACAGAGGCCACAGTCTTTGCCAGCCGGAATACCAGAAAATGGATGATGGCATCCTCAAAGCAGGTATAGTAAGCCGGAAAGCGCACCTGTGCAAACAGTTCCCGCCGGTACACCTTGCCCCATGGCATCCCGGGCAGCTCGAACCGCTCCGGCGCGGCGGCACCGGCGTAGACTGCCGCCGGGTAGCGCTGCACCGGGCCGTGGGTGCCGTCGGTGTACAGGTACTGCCAGCCGCCCTGCACCACATCGGCGTCAAGGCGCTGTGCGGCCTCCAGCAGGGTGCGGATGGCACCGGGCAATAACAGATCGTCGCTGTCCACGAACATCAGCCAGCGGCCCACGGCGTGGCGCAGTCCCTCATTGCGGGCGGCGGCGGCGCTGCGGGGCGCACTGCAATTGCACAGCAACACCCCGGGCAGAGCCCGGTAGCGTTCCAGCACGGCGGCTGTGCCGTCGGTGGAATCGCTGTCCACCACGATCAGCTGCACGGTGCAGCTGGTCTCCTGCTGCAAAATGCTGTCCAGACAGGGGCCGATGGTAGCTTCGCCGTTGTACACCGGCACAATGACCGAAAGGGTCACCGCCGGGTCCTGCGGCGGCAGCAGCGGGCAGGTCTCTTCTGCTGTGGGTTTCGGGCACAGGGCTGCCAGCGCGGCGCGGTCGGCCTGTGTGCTGTCCGGCAGCGGGGCACCGCCCCGGTGCAGCAGATGGTACAGCCCAAGGTCTGCATGGCCGCAGGCTGCGCCGCACACGGCGGCAGCGCCCGCCAGCAGACGGCTGCGGGTGCGGCAGTGGATCAGCTGGTAAGCGCGTCGGTTCTGGATCATGCTTCACCACGCTCCATTCCGGCAAGGACAGCGCCGCCCTCCTCTGCGATCAGGGACATCTTTTTCTGTGCGCAGCGCACAAGGTCGCGCACATGGTAGAGCTCCTCCTCCGAGGTGGTGGCCCATGCGGCGGTGAACAGGATGGGGTACTCCGGGTTGAGCTTATTGTACTCGTCCACCTGACTTTGCAGGATGCGGATCATGACCTCTGCCTTCCGGGTGCTGCATTCATCAAAGAAGGCAAGGAACTTGCCCGCGCCGTTGTAGCCCACGGTGCCGTCGGTATCGCCCATCAGCTGCAAAAGACCGGAAAAATCCTTCAGGATGCCGTCACCCACATGGTAGCCAAAGCGGCGGCTCATCTCGGTCAGGTTGTCCAGCTGCAAAGCAAAGCAGGTATAGTCCTCCGGCAGGATGCGGTCGGCCATGCCGGTAATATACACGTTGAGCTTTTCGCGGTTGGGCAGACCGGTCTTTTTGTCCACATACAGCAGATAATCCACCGCATCCGAGATGCGGCCCAGCAGAATTGCACCGCAGCAGCCGATGACAAAGAACAGCACCAGCGCCAGCATCAGATACAGCTTGACATTGATGGCGGCAGCCACCTGCACCGAGCTGATCATCTTCAGATAATCCGCGCTGATGTACAGGTTCAGCTCCTTGCTGCTGGTATTGATGATCTCGTAGTAGCTTTTCAGCTGCGCCTCGTAGTCGTTGATCATGCTTTCCATCTTGGCGTGCTGCTCGCCTGTACCGCCAAAATCCACGTTGCGGAAGCTTTGCAGGATCTCCTCCTGAAACTGCCGGTCGATCTGGCTGGATGCGACCTGCTGTTCCAGCGATACCAGTTTCAGCACCAGACCGTCGTAGGTGGTCTGTGCCTTATCGCCAGCACCTTCCAGCTCGATGTTATTCAGGATATAGTCCGAGGACACCACCTCGCCCCGGTCAGTAAAGTAGTTTTGCAGCAGATCGGCGTTCTTGTACACATACTGGTCGGTCAGGCTCCACAGACTGTCCCGCTGCTCGGTGGTGATCTGTTCGTTCTGCTTTGCAGTTTCGATGGTGTTGGCCAGATATTCCTGCAGCACCGTGCCGTCCCGCACCTGCGGGCCGTTGAGCACATAGGCGTACAGCGCCGGGATGGTGTATTTTTTGAAGTCGGAATAGATATCGCACAGGTCTGCATAGGTGTAGCCGGTGCGGGAGGAGCGAAAATTCGGGTAGTGCTCCTGCTTGCTCAGCAGATAGTCCTGCATCTCGTTGGTATCGTTTTCCAGAATGCGGATGCACTCGTAGTAATCGTAGCCATTGTCCAGCAGACCGGACGAGGGGTTGAGCGAGAGTTTCTGCTCCACATATTTTTCCGTATAATAGGTGCAGTAGCTCTGGATGATGGCATCCAGCATATTGCGGGCATAACCCGCGCCCTGCTCTCCATCCACCACAAGGCTCACCTTGTAGGTATCCGGGAAATAGGTCACCTCTTCGCCCTTTTGCAGCAGGGCGTCGTTGATGGTCTGCTGATCTTCCGAGATCACCGGGGTCACCGAGATGTTGGAACGGATGGTGCTCAGCCGCCCGGAGGCACCCAGCGCGTCCATGGCCTGTGAGATGACAGTGGAGGAGTAAATCTCGTTGACGTCCAGCTCGCTGCCGTCCGGGGTGTAGCCGTCCGAGATGCCGTCGTTGGTATAGCGGATAATGACCGATGCAGTGTACTTCTGCCGACCGTCCGCATACAGGTAGATGGCGGCCGCACCTGCCAGCGACACCAGAAAGATCAGCAGGCTGAAACGCTTCAGATAGCGCAGGATCTCAAACTTTTTCATCTGCGGTGCCTTGCCTTTCTGCGTTTACGTTCGTGGAGCAGCCATGCGCCGCCCAGCATCACGGCAACGGACTCCATCAGGGTCTTTTTCAGGCTCAGGCGCTGCAGGAAGGAGGCCGAGCCGTAGGTAAAGGTGATATAGTTCTGGGATTTGTACTTGATATACGCCTTGTCCAGTACAAACAGCTGCTCCGAGATCTCGTTGATGGCGGTCTCCAGCTTGTTCACCATGGCCTGCGCCTCGGCCAGACGCGGCTGGCCGGCATCCAGCTCCCGGATCTTCTGGATCACATAATTCGTGCTCACGATCTCGGACTGGTAGTCGGTGGCATCGGCCAGAGAAGCGTCTGCCGCCCGCGCCAGCGCATCCATGGCGGTCTTGGTGCGGGACATATAGTACTCGCTTGCTTCATCCACGGTGGGGATCATCATGATGGAGGTCATGGATTTTTCGTAGATGGAAATGCCCTTTTTGTCGGCGTCATAGTAAGCCTGCTGGGTGCGCATGTCAATATCGTCAATCTTGTTCTTGTATTCCAGAATGCTGGTCAGCATGGCCGGGTCGCGGGCAACGCCGCCCTCGATGACAAAGGCCATGGCGTTGGGCAGGTCGTAATCCACCAGATTGTTGATCATTTTGCCCAGTGTGGTAAAGTTGTTGGTGGAAGGGTCGGGGTTTGCCTCGTCCGTAAAGCTTTTGTTTTCCCCCAGACGGGCGTTCAGATAGCGGTTCAGCGCAGCGGCGCGCACCTCCAGCTCGTTCAGTCGCAGGTAAGGCTCGCACGCGGTGGTCACTTCCAGCTTTTCCTTGAGGATGCTCTGGTTATCGCAGTAGTTGCTCAGAAAGATCTCCCGGTAGGATTCGCACACGCTCTGCAAAAGATCTGTGGGCTTGCGGTTGCCCAGGTTCAGCTTGCGGGTGTTGATGGAGAGATAGTAGTTGGTGCTGATATACTCGCTGCCGTTGGCGCTGCCGGTGCCGTCTGGGCTCAAATAAAGGCACTCTGCCAGCTGGGAGGCAGTCAGGCTGTCCTGCAAGCCCACCCGCCGGATGGCGCGCTCCATCACCTCGTCCGACACGATCTCGTAGGCGTTGAAGCGGGTCTTGTTGGGGTTCATGCCAAGCGCCGCCTCGGAGTAATTGAAGGAGATGCTGGCAGTGGCGCTGTCCGCACTTTTGAAATAGTGAACCAGCCCGAACAGACAGCACAAGGTCAGCAGGCAGAGAAACAGGCGGTATTTATTTGTCCAGATATGACGCAGCGCCTGTTTGATTTTTTCTTTGATGTCATCCATGGCATTCTACCCTTTTGCAGCGGCCTGCACGCGCAGCGCAGGCTGCTTAGTCGATGTCAATGACCGAAAGCTCCGGCACATTGTTGATGCGGGGCGCCCGGCTGGAATCGCCCAGTCCCCGGCTTACAATGAGGGTGGCGTTGTTGGCAAGCGTATAGCTGCCTCCGGCATAGTCGGGCAGAAAGCCCTCCTCGGCGGTATAAAGCGGACCGATCTTCGGCAGACGCACGATGCCGCCGTGGGTGTGCCCGGCAAGACCCAGCTCAAAGGAATAATTTTCCAGATGCTCGGGAAAGTAGGTGGGAACGTGTGCCAGACAGATGCGCAGGTCGTAGTCTGTCTGCGGCTCCATGCTGTCCATAAAGGTGCTGGCACCGTAGTTGGAAAAATCCGCCGGGCTGCCCTCCACGCCCAGAATGCTGATGACATTGTCGTGGATGGTATAGCGCGCCTCTTCATTGCGCAGGACGGTCACCCCGGCAGCGGTGAACTTTTCCACCAGTTCCCGGTCGTTGTCCAGAAAATACAGCTCGTCCTCGTGGTTGCCCAGCACTCCGCATACCGGGGCAATCTCGCTCAACTGACGGAACAGGGAGAGCATATTATCATAATTGGTGCCTTCGCCGTAGGTCACAAAGTCGCCGCCCAGCAGGATCAGATCCGGGGCAAGGCTGCGGACATCCTGCACCAGCTCACAGTTATCTGCTCCGTATTCCCGCAGATGCAGGTCGGTCAGAAAAACGACCCGGCAGCTCTGGGTCAGCTTGCGGGAATGGATCTGATAGAACTCTGCCGTATAGTGGGTGCGGTTATAGCAGATATTCTGCCACAGCGCCCCGCCCAGCAGGGCGAGCAGGGCAACAAGAATCAGCAGCGTCAGCAACACCTGCTTCCAGAGGGGCGTTGCCCTCTGTGCGCAGCTGCCGCTGTGTGTGTGTCTGCCGCTTTGTGCTGCGCCTTTTCCGTGTTTTGCTTTGATAAAGGCCACATCCTTTCTGCCGGGGAACGTTGCATAGAGAAGGGCGCAGCACAAGGCTGCAGCCCATCTCTCCAAAAACGGATACAAAAACTGATATATAAATAAATTATAACATATTTAGTAGGAAAAGCAAAGAGAGCATCTCTGCCATGGGCGGATTTCACATTTGGGAGTTCCCATCAAAAAAGGGATGCCGCGCACGCAGCATCCCTTTTGTATATTTGCAGATCAATCGTCGTCGCTGTCCAGCTTGAGCACGGCGGTAAAGGCCTCGCTGGGCAGGGAAACGCTGCCCAGCTGACGCATCTTCTTTTTGCCTTCCTTCTGCTTTTCCAGCAGCTTCTTTTTACGGGAGATATCGCCGCCGTAGCACTTGGCCAGCACATCCTTGCGCATGGCCTTGACCGTCTCGCGGGCAATGATCTTGCCGCCGATGGCTGCCTGCACCGGGATTTCGAACAGGTTGCGCGGGATGTTGTCCCGCAGCTTTTCGCAGATGCGGCGTCCCTTGGCGTAGGCGTTGTCCCGGAACACGATCATGGACAAGGCGTCCACGGGGTCGCCGTTGAGCAAAAAGTCCAGCTTGACCAGATCGCTCTCGCGGTACTCCTTGAACTCGTAGTCGTAGCTGGCGTAGCCCCGGCTGCGGCTCTTGATGGCGTCAAAGAAGTCGTATACGATCTCGCCCAGCGGCAGCGCATAGTGCAGGTCCACCCGCACATCGTCCAGATACTTCATATCGATCAGGACGCCGCGCTTGCTCTGGCACAGATCCATCAGGCCGCCCACATAGTCGTTGGGGGTGTACAGATGCACATCCACAAAGGGCTCCTCCTGCTTGACGATGTTGCTGGGGTCCGGGTAGCTGGAGGGGTTGTCGATCATCTCCACAGTGCCGTCGGTCAAGGTCAGGCGGTAGCGCACGCTGGGGGTGGTGGTGATGATGTCCAGATCGAACTCCCGCTCCAGGCGCTCGGTGATGATCTCCATGTG
>OHRN01000586.1_pt1 | contig 15433 bp, 9 predicted proteins | sample 1578431 | NCBI WGS metagenome assembly OHRN01 (sample SAMEA3879507, study PRJEB24766) | human gut metagenome | biome: human-associated habitat; feature: feces | place: USA | collected 1985/1987 | reverse complement strand
ACATACAAAATCATATTCGCGCGAAAAATTAGATATTGATTAATAATAATTAATAGCTTATAAAGCCAGTTTCTAATCTGGTATTTATCCGTTACTTCTATATTAATTGATCTAGAAGAAAGTTTTTTCCCAACCAAATAGACTGGTCAGAAAATAAGTTCCTACCTTCGAGACATTCGCAAAGTTATCGGAACCTACCTGAAAAGGATATAAGAAATTAACCTGATATTATTAAATTCTATCCAAAAAACAGTGCAGAGATAGTCAGAATCAGTTTTAGAGCAATTTTATAAGAATTTGTTCATTGCATGAAATCTTTTGGTAACACTCCAAATTGTTTCTTAAAACAGTTTGAGAAATAAGAAGGTGAATTGAATCCTACCATATAAGAAATTTCTACAATCCCATATCTTCCATCTTTCAGAAGCTGGGCAGCTTTCTTTAAACGTATCAAACGAAGATACTCATTCGGACTCATATCCAATACTCCTTTCAGTTTGCGGTAAAAGTTAGAACGTCCCATATTCATAGCTTCCGCCATGTCATCAATCACCAGATCGGTGTTATCGAGGTGCTGAGATACATACTCGTTCAACTTCTGAATAAAAACTTCATCCGCCTTCGTTTGAGCCATCGTATCGGCCTTTATAAAAGGAGACTCTATAAAACGACGACGCAGCCTTTCACGATTACTTAACAGATTGGCAACATTGACACGCAGATATTCTACAGAAAAAGGTTTCTCAATATATGCGTCCGCTCCTTGTTCCAGTCCTTCAATCTTCGACTCCAGTGTTGTTTTAGCTGTTAACAATATAATAGGAATATGACTGTAGTCTAAATTAGACTTCAAATGCTCACACAATTCAAGTCCATCCATTTCAGGCATCATTATATCACTTATCACAAGGTTGATATACTCGTGTTCAAGTACTTTTAGTGCTTCTATCCCGTTCTCGGCTGTTATAACATGGTATAATGGCGAGAGCTGTCGGGCAACAAAAGCCAACATATCTTTATTATCTTCTACTATCAAGACCGAAGCAACTTCCTTTTTATCCTTATCAGAAGGCATTATACGTGTTTCATTATCTTCTTCATCATACACTGGCTTTTCACGATGTTCTTCTTCCAAAACATCCGAAGCCGTCTGATGCCGTATCGGAATGGAAAGGATGAAGCGGTTACACTCCATATCTTGATCCATCGTTAACGTCCCTTGATGTAATTCTGCCAATGAACGCGCCAAAGCCAGCCCAATGCCTGTTCCCGGAACTATGTCTTTTCCATCCCGATACTGTACGAAAGGACGAAATATGTTCTCACGCATCTCAATAGGGATTATCTTTCCATCATTGCTCATAACAATAGTAAACTCTTTCCCTGCCTCATCAACAGATAAGCTGAGATAAGCATATGTTTGGGCATATTTCAAAGCATTCGTAAACAAGTTGCTGAGAATCTTAGTTAAAGCTTCTTTATCCACAGAAGCCAATAATTCTTCCTCGGGAATCTCTACCTTAAGCTCAATTCCTTTCTGGTTAACCAAAGTGGTGAAGCGCTTATAAACAGAACGAATAATAGAACCGACGCTACACTCTACCGGATTTAACTTAAACCCTTTATTTTCTGTTTTACGGAAATCAAGTAATTGATTTGTCAGATTCAGTAATCGTTCTGCATTCTGGTCCATAATTTCTAATTCCATCTTCACATTTTCAGGCAGTTCCTTCTCGGTAAGTACACTTTCTAAAGGACTTTTGATCAGCGTCAGAGGGGTTCGGATCTCATGTGCCACATTCGTAAAGAACTCTATCTTAGAAGTATAAAGTTCCCGTTCTTTTTCCTGCTCAAACTTCTCCATCGCTCTCTGGTGCTTTTCGACTGCCCGCTTTCTAAAGTAGAAGAAAGTAGCGAAAAGTGCTCCGAGTATTAATATTACATAGATGATATAAGCCCATACAGACAAATAAAACGGAGGTAGAATCCGGATCTTTAAAGTACGAACATCCGGATTCCAGATTCCATCACTATTTGCAGCCTTTACCTTTAGCACATACGTCCCATAGGGTAAATTAGAATATGTAATCAGATTTTTACCCACCGAATACCATTCTGAATCATACCCTTCGAGCTTATATAATACTGTATTCATATCAGGTGACTGATAACTAAGAGCTGCTACACTGAAAGAAAACGAGTTCTGATTCGATTGAAGCTCAAGGTAGTCGGATAATGTGATACTTTGCTTTAACGGAGAGTCCGTACTACCAACCGGAACCTTTTTATTAAAGAGCATAAAATCTGTTATTACCACAGGAGGAAGAAAATCATTGTCAACAAAAACAGACGGTTCGAAAGAAATAAAACCATTAATACTACCAAAGTATATCCGTCCATTCTTGTCCTTGTAACTGGACTGATAATTAAATTGATTACTCAGTAACCCATTAGCAATCGTATACACCTTAAATTCTAAAGTTTTCGGATTAAAATGTACCAGCCCTTTATTGGTTGTAATCCAAAACAACCCCTTTTCATCTTCCTCAATTCGATGTACGACATTACTCGGCAATCCAATACTCGAATCATAACGCACAAATATCTTACCAGAAGGATCAAAGCGACAAAAGCCTCCTCCCTGTGTTGTAAACCAAAGCTGATTTTGGCTATCCTCAAATATACTCAGCACTTTGTTGGAAGGCAGGCTTGAAGGATTCGTTTCATCATGCATATAATGTTCCCACTCACCAGTACGTACATTTCTCTTATATACACCATCTATGTAAGTTGCCAGCCATAGATTCCCCTGTTTATCCTCCTTGATATTATATATAAATACCCAACCAAGTTCAGGTACACGTTCAAAACGGTTTGTTTCAGAATGATAACGGAATAATCCGGCTGTTGTTCCAAGCCATAAATTACCTGAAGTAGTCCGGCAAATAGAGAAGATATCATTAGGAGCATCAAAATAATGCTTTACAGCGTGGGTTCTCAAGTCAATCCGATTTAGCCCTTTGGCAAAATGTCCGACCCATAAATAATTCCCATCCAGACATAATCCATGTACATTATGATAAATGTCCGGATGCCTGAATGGTTCGATCAGCCCTGTAGAAGGATAATAATGAAAAAGCCCCTTATCTTCGGTACCGATCCAGAGAGTACCATCATGATCGGCACAAAACTCCCGCACTCGTTTCCCCATTTCATCAATTTCTGTCCGGGGATAGACTTTATCAAAATAAGTATATTGCTTAGGATAGTAGTTCACACCACCAAAATAAGATCCAATCCATATCCCCCCTTCACGATCTTTACAAATCGAATAAATGGCATTATCGGAAATAGAATACGGATCACCGCTCACATTCCGTAAATGAACAGTTTTCTTTGTACGTAAATTATAAATATAAAGCCCAGATTCCGTTCCGGCCCATAACTCATCATCCGAATAGAATGCTATCTCCCGAACATAAATATCATCTCCGGATTCATCTTTGGATAAAAGAGTACGCACAGTCTTATTGGTCAGATTCACTTCTTTCAACCCCGTTATGGTCCCGACATACATACAATTATAAGGACCGGGAAGTAGTTTGCATATATATTCTCCTTTGAAAGGTTCATTTCCATCTTTAGGAAATACCGGGACCAAGGTTTGGAGTTTGTCCTTTGAAAAATACAAGTTGCCATCACGTATATCCAGCCAACATACATTATCCGAATCAAAGTAAAGTTGCCCAAGACTACCAAATTTCAACCTGCCGGATTGATCTGACAGATAATTTATCAGCTTATTAGTCTGAGGATTATAATAAAAAACCGCCTGAGATTGTGTCACCACCCAAATTCCTCCGTCCTTATCTCCCGTCACCAGATTGACCGTATAATCGATCCCTGTATCTAAATCACTTTTCATTATAAAACGTTCCACAGTCTCGTGCTCAGGCGAATATACATAGAGTCCTACATCTGTTCCTATCCAGATTTGTCCTTGCTGATCTTCGTACAAGGAGGTAATGAAGTTATTCCCCAAAGTGCCGGACTCTTTCATAAAAGCCCGAAAGGAAATGCCATCATATCGGTCTAATCCATCCTTCGTTCCAAACCACATAAAACCCTGTTTATCCTGAAGAATGGCGTGAACCGTATTTTGAGATAAGCCATTATTTATATCCAGTGAACGAAAAGCATAACCCTCATTCAAATCGGCAAATACATAAAAAGTATGAAAGATAAAAACAATCAATATAGAAAGACTGTGCAATATTCTCATAACGTGCTCCTCATCTTATTAAAAAAGTATTATATACAACAAAGTTAATCTAATATCTCAAATAACAGATGCCATTGTCACTAAATCAAGTGAGCAGAACACCCTTCCATCATTGGTACTATTATACAATAAGCAAACATCAAAGAGAAACCGGTGAAAGATAATGGTTTATTGAATATGATGCGCTATTCGATTTATTAGTTAGTTATAAGACAAAAGTAGCAAACATGGAATATTTGGTGTATCAAAAATTGTTCAAAAGTTAACAGATTCTATGCAAATACATGGAAATACATAACTAAAACAACGATACAGTAGTATAAAACAATAGAGGAACCGTATTCGATCCCTCTATCAGTTTGAATAAAATAAATATCTTATGCAATCCACTCAATACGTATGGAAAGATTGACAAGCAAACATAAGTATTCCGGCAAGGATAAATAACTGTTGTAACAATGCCTAATATACCTGACTTCAGACACTAATGCCTGCGTTATCAGACATTAATAACTGACTTCTCAACTGTTAAGACCTGACATGCCAACTATTAATATCTGACGTATCAATCATTAATATCTGAAGTCTCCTACTTTTTGAACAATATTTGCTCAGAAAAAATAAAGATAACCGTTTACTTTATAACTTTCGGTTTAATAACCTTTCCGGTTATAGAAACGACACCTTGTTTAGATATGGTAAAGTCTTTAAAGTATGAAGTACGCGGGTGTATTTTCTCTTTATTCCAATGAGCGTGAAAAATATATTTCCAACTGCCGTCTTTGCATTGAAAAGGAGCACCATGTCCAGTACCTACCAGTCCGGTAGACTCATCCCCTTGCAAGAGCGGATTCTTGTCATACTTAGTCCATGGTCCCATTGGCGACTTAGAAGTGGCATATCCTACTCCATAGCCTTTATTCTGATAGTGATTGGCAGAGTAAATCAAATAATACATACCCTTCTTTTTCAGCACCGAAGGTCCTTCCGCTACTTTAGCCTGCAATAGTTCCCACGGCTCTTCTGCTTTTATACATTCCGATAAAGTCTCCTTTTTAATCTTCATTAAATCATCGGTCATCTGAGCTACCCAGATAACATTTCCATCTGTGAAACGTACAAAATAGAGGTATGGAGTACCATCGTCATCAATGAAAAGAGAGGTATCTATACTCTTCTCCTCCCAGATAGGTTGCTTCGACTCTTGCCGAAAAGGTCCTACCGGAGAATCTGAGGTAGCCACACAGATATGTTCTACAGAATAAAACATATAAAATTTCTTCTTTGATTGAATATAATAAACCTCCGGCGCCCAGAATCCCCATTTACCATATGAATCATCTGCAGAAAGCGCCTGCCTCTCACGTTTCCAGTTTTTCAGATCATCAGAAGAAAAACAGGCAAATCCTTCGTTCACTGTACCTCCGGTGCCATAAGCATAGTACTTATTATTGTAAAGCATCACAAACGGATCAGCAATAGGCAAGTAGTCCGTTTCCGTACGTTTGTTCTCAAACGGAGCATTGTTATCACCTTTATCCACTGTACTGCTATTTACATTTCCTCCAAGAAGCAGGCAGAAGAACAGTAGAATATAGAATCGTTTCTTTAGCATATATATCACAGATTAGATGAATTACTTAACCAACATCTTTTCGGCACGTCCCGGAGTCAATAGCTCCCACAAAGAGGCTACCGTCCATCCCGGTGCAAAGATATCGTTATAATATCCTTTTCCGTTCCTTCCATAATCCCAGTTCGTATGTTGAACAACTTCCGGATAATAACCGACTTTGGCAATGCCGCACATATGACCATCGTGAGGCAATAACTGCCGCATAGACGTAGAAATCACTTCCGCAAAATCTGCAAAACGAGGTTCTTTATATTCTTTAGACAACCACTGAAGCACGGAAGCAAACTCAAAGATAAACACATCGATATGGTTATTCTCTACGGACACATTACCCCATCCACGTGTCTTCAGTCCTATATCACCCAACATTTGACCGGGAGCAAAAGGTACATCCCACAAATAATACCATGACAATGCAAAATATGCAGCTTTTTTCGTCAGGTCGGCATAATGCTTATGCTCTTCTCCTTTGGTTATCAATGCCAAATAGTAAGTAGCAGTTGCAGCATAAAGCGATGCCTCCTTATCTTCACAGTTTGCATCAAGTGTAGAGGAGAAATAATCTGCTTTCGAAATCAGTTCATTTTCCAGATAATCCGCTGTCTTCTTGGCACTATCCAGATAGCGTTTATCTTTAAAATACTTATATCCCATCACTAATGGCAGAGTAGCCGAAGGAGTACTACCACCGCTCTTATCGACTATAGAAAAATCATCCCGGAACTTACGTGGAAAACTACCATCCTGATTCTGCAATTGCATAAACATGTCAAGCATCTTCTTCATCCGTTGTTCCCACTCCGGATGGCGACGTCCTTGTTCTTTCTCGTATGCCAGGAAATGAAGCATTGCATAGATTCCTTCTGATTGACGGCGAATACTATGAACCGGTTCCTCAAAGTTACGATCCAGATTCACAAATTCCTTAAAGAACCCTGCCTCAGTAAAGCCATTCTTCAAGTAACTGTCAAAAATCTTAAGGCTGTTTTCCTTCAGTTCTGCCCGATTGCTTTCCCAGCCATATTCCCAAGCATTGAATGCATTCAAAAGAACACGTCCGACAAAACCGACTTCCGCCTCTCCGTTACTTTTACAATCATCTGTCCGCAAGCCTACCCCTGAATAGTAAGTCAACTCCGGTTTACTCACCAAGCTATTCACGAAAAAAGAACTAAGAGTATTTTTCATGTCCGCTATTGAATAGGGAGTATCAACTGGCTTTGGAGCATAAGTATCGTAACAATATTCCCAAGTATGACGAATAAAATCCGAGTAATCTTCGGCTGCATCTTCATAAATAGTCCAGTTCAATAAAACGGTTTCACCTTTTTTCAACAACTGAAAAGCCTTTACCTGCGGGGCCAATGTCAGCTTGCGAATATAGCTCTTAGGAGCTTCCTGATAGGGGAAACCGAAAGAAAGTGTAGCTATGCCATTACGATTCTCAAAGCCGGTGAAACCAAGGGAGGTTTTACCGGAAAGAATAACCTCTCCCTCCCGATGAGTAGTCAAAGCGTCATTCTCGAACTGATCGATACGGTTTACGGTCATAAAACGTTTGGTTCCCTCACTGTAGATACCTGTAAGAGGGGTACTTAACCTATCTTCACGCACCAACCAACTATCCGAAGTATGAAACGAGGGAGCCGACTTTGGAGAACGAAGATTACGGCGATACCAGAATCCGGGCATGTAGAACTGGCAGTCATCATGGCGGAACCCTGTTGACACTTGTTGACTGTAATTAAAATATACATCCTCCAATGCAGTGATACATACTGTTATCTGCGATTTTCCGCCTTTTTCTTCTATTGTTTGATAAACTGTCAACGGAATTCTTTCAGAGGCTTCCAACTGATAAGCGCTTTTGTCGTTTTTGGTCTTCTGGAAAGTCAACGGGTACTGTTTTGCCTCATTTCCCGGCACTTTCAAAGAAATAGATGCGGATACACGTTCCGACACATTGTCAATAGCCTTTACGGTTCCGACACATACCAAAATAGCTATTCCACAAAGTAAGCATTTTAAATTCATATAAATCAAATTATGCGAATCAGTAGCAATCAATCTCCGATTCTGTTAGTATTAAATTTTGTTGTTATCTTAATTCTGTCTGTTCTACAAAATAAAATCTTTGATGACGAAGGCAAAGTTAGCAAACATCAGCTGTTCAGAATGCCACAAATTGACCGATAAAAGAAAAATTCTGTTCAAACTGCCTAAAAAAACAACTAATTATATTGGAATAATACCTATTTTAATCTCTCCTGTCAATATCTAAAAAGAAATCGTTTTAAAAATGAGGTTTGGGGGATTCTGTAGAAGCAGAACTACTTTTCACAACAGGCCACCCTTTTTTCCAATCAACTCTATCTAACAATAAAACTCTCCCATAGGGATTGGAAACACTCACTCCATGATATAAAATCCAATCATTATCTGCTTTATCGGTTATTAGTTCCGCATTATGTCCTGTGCCTACAAAGCTTTTGTTGTTATGAATCAATACCACATGGTTATTATCGAGCATAGACCTTCCCTGTTTATCCAAATAAGGTCCCCACAATGAACTAGAACGCCCTACTACTGTCTGATACGTACTTTTCAATCCTTCACAACAAGTTCCGGTAGAAGCAAACAGATAGTAATATCCATTCTTTTTATGAATATAAGTCCCCTCATAAGCGGTTCCTGCTATCTGTTTCTTGTCTGCTCCAGATTTTACTTTTAGCCCGTCGGCTGTTAACTCTATTCCATATATGCCGCGAAAACTCCCCCAAAACATATATTTCCGCCCTCCATCTTCTATATAAAATGGATCAATCGAATTCTGAACCCCAATTTCATTACTTCTAAACATCATTCCATGATCTACGAAAGGGCCTTCCGGTTTGTCGGCAGTAGCTACGCCTATTCCACAAGTCCACTCACCTCCCCAGCAAGACATCGAATAATAGAGTACATATTTGTCTCCTATTTTATTAATGTCAGGTGCCCATAAATTCCCTTTTGGCTCAAAAGTCGGACGTGTTTCATCGGTAAAAGCTGTACCGACAGACTCCCATTTGATCAAGTCTTTAGAACGGTGAATCGGTAAATTCCTGATATCTTCCGTTGCATACAAATAAAAGTATCCATCCTCTGCCCTGATCACACTGGGATCGGGCAAACTATAATTAACAACCGGGTTCTTATAAGTCTTAGCGGGATCTTCTGCCATAAGCGTAAAACTTATGGTAAGGAGAATTTCTATTAACAACAGTTTTTTCATCTCTATATTGTTTTAATCTGACACATCTATATAGTAAAAGCGTGAAATATGTGGTAATATTCCACGCTTTACTTAATCTATTTACTCATTTACAGAAATAATATCTAATATAATGACATCCAATATCCTGCAATCTTATTTATACAGTACCTTATTACGGTCACAAATAAGTTTTCCATCCTTAAACTCCAATTCCGCCATCTGCAAGAAACTCAGTTTCTGGTAAACATCATCACCAGCCTCGTGTGTATTTGGATTATATCCTAAAAAGGGTTGCACATGGTATACAATGAATGCCCGATCATTTCTGATAATGACACTAGGATGCCGGGCGCGAGTATTGTCAAAGAACCGAGTACCCGGTTCATACATGACAATTCCTTGATATTCCCAGTTCTCCGCATCTTTCGAACGATACACGGCCAATCCTTTATGAGGATCAGCTATTATCCAGAAATAACCTTTCCACTGAAAAGCATAAGCCCCCTCCTGATATGTATGCTTCGTCACCTCGACATTATTAATATCGCCTTTGGCAAGCCCCTTTAATGTCCAATGATACAAATCATTACTTTGTGCATAATACAATCCGCCTGTATCTTCTGTCGGACGGTCACGATACCACATATCCCAACGATCACCATTCTTTACAACAGTCGCATCAATAGAAATCGGAGTATCCACCACTGTATTTACCCGTCTCCACCCTGAAATCATATCTTCCAAAGGTGCAGAGAAATGAACAATGTTACTAGGTCCACCCCAGACCGGAGTAGAGTCATCTTTCAAAGTCACAAACATATGGGCACTATCACCTTCCACAATCACACCCGGTGCCCAATACGTTTTCTCACTATCCGGCTGACCGCCTACACCATCGAACGAGCAATATCCCGCAAACTTCCAATGTACAAAATCTTTGGACACAGCAACCCCCACAGGCGTTCCTACATAAGAAGCCTGATCTTTAAAAGGACGACGTGATGTATAAAAAATCATCCATTCTTCTGTTTTAGGATTCCAGGTTATCTCCGGATCAGCCGGACCATGATAGTGATTATCTACATAAATGGGTGAAGGAATGATCACCTTACCATCAGACTGACAAGAACAAAGTCCCCATATCACCCATACTAAAATACCAGCAAGTAGATGTTTCATTTTTATTCACTTTTATAAAATGTAAATTCCGAGAACTGTACATATCCCTGTCCACTCCATGAATCGAGAACCTTAATTCTTATATAGCGAACCTCCGGAATACCTGATGGAAAATCAAACTTTTCTCCTTTTGCTATATAAGAATTGTCTTCATCCGTATTCTCGCCAACAGGCTTGCCAGAAGGCTTGAAAGAATTACAAGTTATCAGCTTAGTCCATCCATCCCAAGAAGAATTTGCCGGTTCATCTTCTCTACCCCAGATTTCCCAGCTCTTCATATTTCCTCCATTATAATTCAAATCATCACGAACAACCGAAAACAAGTCAAAACGCTTTAAAAGAGCTTTCTCTCCTAAATCGAAAGTAAACCAAGCAGGAAAAACGATCGGATTCGTATTATCACTATGTGCATAGTTTGTATTTTCGTATGCATTATCCCATGCTTTCCATAATGCTCCTCCCCAAGCGTTCAATCGGATATCATTATCCAGTATTATTTCACGGAATGTACTTTTATCCATTTCAACTATTTTTTCTGGGAATACCCCCGTTGAAGAAACAGAGAAAGTATCTACTGCATTCACCTCCGGAATATAATATGTTTTGACTTCATAGGCTCCCCGCGGCTTCCAATCAGTAATCTTAATCTGATTATCTCCTCTTGCCACCTCTTGTTCCTGCTTCTCGCCGGCACTATTCAGATAAAACACTTTAGTTGCCAATGCTTCGGCCATTTCTGAGGAAAAATTTAGTAACAGATTTTCCCCTTCAACCTCTGTACTCAACAAAGAACGTACCCGTAAAGAACTTATGTACCGATCACCATAAGTTTTACTTCCTTTTGAGGTTGAAATAGAACGATACCCACTTTTGTTATAGGTAACAATCTCAAATTGATAAGTACCTTCAGGTAAATTCTCTATAAAAACACGAAAAGTATCTACCGGATCTATCCGTTTAACAGGCACTACTAAAGAGTCATTGTCCGGTGTCCAATGAATAACGCACCTTTCTGTATCCATACCATATTTAAGTAATCCCGTTACTTCTACCCGATTATATCCAGGACGTATGTCAACAGAATCCATTTTTGCCGCATAGATAGTTTCACCGGCATCCAGATACTCTTGGATCGTGTCCAACTGACCGGAGCAAGCTCCGGCAGTCAATACAACACTAAGTATTAATCCTATCTTATATAAATATTTCATATTCAGCTCTTTTAATTGTTAGATATTACATTGCCCCAGAAAGTAAATTCTGTAAAGTGTATAAAGTCCATACCTCCCCATGTTTCAAGAACCTTGAAACGAATATATCTCACTGGAGGAGCTTCTGCCGGAAATTCGAAATCCTCACCTGCTTGCAAATATTCCCAGTCTTCTGCTGTATGCTGCCCAACAGGTAGTCCTGACGGTTTATGAGACTCACAATCCATCAATTTAGTCCATCCATCCCAACTTCCGTCAGCAGGAGGCGTATCTGTTCTCCCCCAAACTTCCCAAGTCTTTAGATTACCACGCTGGAAAGCATGTTCCTCCATAAAAAGATGATAGAATTTATACCTGCTCAGTTTCGCAGTGACTCCCATATCAAAAGTAAACCACATCGGGAATGTATCTCCACCCGGACTATGTACAAAAAGAGCAGGAGTATAATCGTCATTCCATGCATAAGCTAAGTTTCCTCCCCACGCATTACATGCTACATCATTCGGCAATATGTATGGATAGAAAAGTTTTTTATTTAATCGGGTTTCCTCGTAAGGAGTTAAAACATTATATAAAGTATCCGAACTATTCCCCCAACGGTCAACTACATAAATATCAAACATCCTTTCTTCTGCTTTAAATCCACGAACATAAAAAGGTCCTTTCTCTGCCTGTGTATATTGTACATGAGCTTCATAAGGCTGATTTAACGAATCAGTAGTTACAACATGAATAGAAAGACTCGCTTTTTCTGGATTTTTGAAATTTACATATACCCCACCAAATGTAGCATTCACTTCCAAAGATTCGAAGGTAGTCAGAACAGAAGGCTTCAATGGAGTTACTACTGCAACAGTCGTAGCCCCCTCATTTTCCATCCGGTCCACACAAGACAATTCAACTTCATGTTCATTCATATCTCCAAATCCATTGACAGTCAATTCATTTGCATAGACTGAGGCTCTAGCCTCCATTTCTTTCCCCTGACCAACTTTATAGCGGGCTCTCACATACATGATATCCGGATTATCTGGTAGTTGATAAGATATAACCGCTCCACCCGGAATATTTTTCACTTTAATCTCTGATACTACACCAGGAGCACCAGCTTCCACATCTTTCCCAAAGGGTCTTATGTTATCGTCTTCTTTGCATCCGATTGATAAGAATATCAAGACAAGATGCAATACCATTATATATGATTTCATAATATTCATTTTTACCAACCAGGATTTTGAACTAATTTAGGATTCACAATGCAGTCATAATCTTTTAAGGGCCAAAGATTTTCACGATCTTCATAGTTACGAATAAAATAAGTATTCAGCTTATAATATTCGTTTGTTTCAGATTGATTAATATCCCATCCTTGCAAAGACTTATTAAAGTATTGATTAGCCAGATTCCAGCGTCTTATATCCCAAAAACGCTGCCCTTCCAACGCCAACTCAATCATTCTTTCCTTGCGCACAATTGTCTGAAAGCCTTCATAAGTATTGGGTTTATTGGCATCATTCGCATATAAACGCCATGAATCTTTTACTCCCTTTAGCCCGGCTCTTGCTCTCACTTTGTCAATGTAAGTATAGCAATCCTCAGGCACTGTGCCTTCTTCTTTCTTAGCCTCATTCAAAGCTTCAGCATACAACAGATATAAATCTGCCAACCGTATTATCGGGAAAGGATATGTCTCTATCTGTATGCTTGCAGGAACCATCGCATTCTGATAACGTACCAGCTTCTTTGCAAAATATCCAGTGATTGAATACAAAGTATTTCCACGCTTTCCTGAAGCCTGTTTGGCTTTTGCCTGAAGATACCACATATCATTATCATCCATCTTACCAATGCCATACCAACTGGAACCATCGAAACCTAGTGTTGCATAAAAACGAGGTTCTCTATCAAAGTGTAGTTTTGCAGTCGTATAACCCGGTTGAATATAATACTTATCGGCTTCAGTTGCTACTTGAGTAGTGTATCGCTTACTATAATCATAATTTTTGTCTTCATCCATTGGTACACCATTCTTAGTATAAAAAGTTTCAGCCACAGCCAAAGTGGGTGCAAATGTTCCATTTCGGGCATTATGATATCGGTCGTCAGAAGAGTAATTAGACTCTAACCAAGGCTGACAAAGTACCTGCAAATCTCTTATACCCGATTGTCCACATCCCCAAACAAGTTCTTTATTCCAACGCTCGGTAACCTTGCAACGATTACTTAATGAAAGAATTGTTTCATCACTCAATTGGGTAGAAGACATATTTACGAACTCATAAAGTCCATGTCCCGCTTCCTCCGCACATTGAATGGCCTCCAAACAGGCATCCGCAGCTTTTGTCCATTTCTCATTATCATATACCTGATTAAAGAATGGTTCACCTTCGGCATTTTTGAAATTTGCATAATCCAGATTGCCATTAAAAAACGGGCTCGCTGCAAATGCTAATATCTTAGCCTTAATAGCCTTAGCAGCCGGACGAGTTATTCGTCCCATTTCTGCTGCTTCGTTCTGAATATTCAATGGCAAATATTCGACTGACTCATCTATCAGAGAAACAATATAAGTCACAATATCATCTATCTTATCGCGAACGACTCTCACTTCATCCTCACCAGCCGAAACCGGGATGTTTTCTTTTATAATTGGGATAGGACCATACATTCTCATCATCCAAAAATGATAGAAGGCTTTCAAGACCTTGGCTTCTGCCTTCCATGTTTCTTTATCATAAGCCGAAAGATCAGGAACCTTCTCTATGTTTTCTATAAAAACATTACAATCACGTATCCCTACAAACATGGCTTTTCCCCATTGTGTCCCATTCCAATAATCGACCAAAGGTTCATTGGAATTTTGCATGCCTTTGGCTATCCAAAAAGTCGTTTTATTTGAATAGTCGGCAGAATTATCACTATAATACCACACTTCATCACCTACATCCATCCCCGGGTCGGTTCCAATCTTACCATGTTCCGGAACAAAAGAGTAGCAAGTGAACAGAAATCTTTCAGCAGAACTCTTGTTATTAAAAGCCATCTCTAAAGTCGGCAGATTATCTGGAACAATATCAAGATAATCACATCCAGACAAGAAACCTAAGAGTAGCAGGAAATTAAATATCTTCTTAGTTTTCATATTATTATTCTTTAAAAGTCAACTTGTATACCTAAATTAATAACACGCTGATTGGGATATCCGACTCCTAATCCACCCATCTCCGGATCCCAAAGTTTAAATTTACTGAAGGTCAATAAATTAGTTCCATTCGCATACAAACGCAATTTAGTCAAATGAATCTTCTTTATCATTTGTTGCGGAAAGCTATACCCTAACTCTAATGATTTCAGGCGCATGAAAGAACCATCACGCATCCACCAAGTACTCACTTGAGTATTATTCTTTATCGATTCAGTAGAAAGACGCGGCCAGAATGCATAAATATCACGATGTTCTTCTGACCAATAGCTATCAGCTATCGCCTGAAATAATGCTGTCTTCCGAGTATAAGAACCTGTCGTTGACGGAGGATTATTGAATGGTGCTATCTGCTCCGAATCTATAAAGAAACTAGATCTTGCAGATCCTTGGAAGAAACAAGATATGTCCCAATTCTTAAATCCCATTGACAACCCAAAACCATACGTAATCTCAGGCGTTGTAGGATAACCGATAGGAACTAAGTCAGCATCAGATATCTTTCCATCTTTATTTATATCCTTATACTTGATATCACCAGGCAAATATGTCCCAAAACTTTGTACCGGAGAGTTTGCAATATCTGCCTCATCTACAAAAAGTCGCTCTGCAATATATCCCCATTGTTGGCTCAAACTGTAACCGACTCTTGACCTCCATGGTAATCCGG
>OHRN01000564.1_pt1 | contig 15897 bp, 15 predicted proteins | sample 1578431 | NCBI WGS metagenome assembly OHRN01 (sample SAMEA3879507, study PRJEB24766) | human gut metagenome | biome: human-associated habitat; feature: feces | place: USA | collected 1985/1987 | reverse complement strand
TGGCAGGCCATCGCGCAGCGATTTTGTTCAATTCCAGTTTGCAAAACTGACCAAAAATACAATCAGTTCGTAAAAGTATGATTTTACGAACTGGTTTTTGTGTATTTACGGCATTCTTTTTTGTATACGAACTTTTTGGTGTGAAAAAGCTGGTATTCGGCTGAGGTATTGAAAGAGCTGGGATTGAAATGAGGGAAGTGGATAAATGTTTTGATTGACGAAATAACCTATACATGATAGTATAAATCCAAAGATGATGGTCTATCAGAGAGACTGTTATATATCTTCAAGTTTAAAAAGATAAATTTCAATAATTTTTCAAAAATCAGAATCGACAATTCATGACAAATCAACCCTGAATCGGGGAACGTTTCTCATAGAAAAGAACTACAAAAAATAAGAAAATAAAAACGGAAAACCATTGTCTGTAGTATAAGTATTTGTTATTATGAAGTAAATAGAGGATATTTTACAAAGTAAAGCTTAATCTAGAGAATCTGCCAGTGGCAGGCCTCTGTAGATACCAAGGTATACAAAAGGAGAATGAAAAAACGAAAAAAGAAGACATGTCCTGTATCGACTGCGCAGTAAAAAACTGCAACAAAATGGATAAAACCTATCCGGATTTCTGTCTGACAACACACATGGATGAAGAAGTTCTAAATGAAGCTATGGAATGCTACAATGAAGACGAGAACCGCAAAGTAACAATCGCTGCAGCTGAAGTAGAGTATGAGAATTACTGCAAACATACCCGTGTCGAAGAAATCATGGATTTTGCAAAGAAGATTAATGCGAAAAAGATCGGGATCGCAACCTGTGTCGGATTGTTGAAAGAAAGCCGTATCCTGGCAGATATCCTGCGCAGACATGGCTTTGAGGTGTATGGTGTCGGCTGTAAAGCCGGAACACAGAAGAAGACATCGGTCGGCATCCCGGAATGCTGCGAAGGTGTCGGTGTGAATATGTGTAATCCGATCCTGCAGGCAAAGCTTCTGAACAAGGCGAAAACGGACCTGAATGTTGTGGTCGGACTTTGTGTGGGGCATGACAGTCTGTTTTACAAATATTCCGAGGCACTGACTACGACAGCAGTGACGAAAGACCGTGTATTGGGGCATAATCCGGTGGCGGCGCTTTATACTGCGGATAGTTATTATTCGAAGTTGAAGAAGAGTAATATTTCTAATTTGGGCGTTTAAAGATACATAAAGATATAACAAAGCGAAAAATGAAACTAGAGCTTGTGTAAATGTTCTGTTATAATAATGTGTTGATGTTCTCTCCGATGGGAGGAAAAGAGCGTACCAGTGTTTATCTGGTAGGATGGGAGAATGCATGGGATTGGATGCCATTTTGGAAAGACTGGGGTCCGACATATCAAGAAGGCTGGTGCGGATTCTATAACATTCCGAGAGAGGCAGTATTAGCAGAAGATAATACATTAAAGTTTATTCCTGTAAAAGAATTACAGAATCTCCGGAAGAATTAGCAGGAAGAAGCGGACATTCTGATAAAAGAAGACGAGAAAAAAGAACTTCGGAGTGGCTGTGTTTATGAAACGGAAATGCGGATAAATCTGAAAAAATCAACTGCAGACAAGATTAAGCTGAACTTAAGAATGTCACAGGGAAAGAAGACAGAGATCCTATTTGATCTGAAGAGATCGGAAGCATATTTTGACCGTAATAATTCCGATGGCTGGAGTAAAGGAGTCGCAAGATGTCCATTGAATTTTGTTCTAATTTTTCTCTACTCCATTAATAACTTATTTTTTTTAACAATCCATCGTTTTCTACTACTACCTTTGCAATCACCTCCCCTTATGTAATAAATACCGTTCGTTTCATATACCACGTCAATTTCATTGAGCTGATATCTTTTGTATATAGAATTATTTTCTTGAACAATTTGTTTAATTAAATCATCTAAATTATCTTCATTTTTTTTGATATAGTATACAAGAGTGAAATCACCTTCATGTTTATAATCATGCTCGTCATATATGGACGCCGCCTCAAAATAATCATATTCGCCAAAATTCAATCCATAATAATCCAAAACTCTATCAAATGTATTATTTACACCTGATGCCGAACCCATCATAAGACAAAACAAACCCAAAAATAATGTCCAAAAGAAGACAATATATTTTTTTACTCTTTATATTTTCTCTATCACGATGTCTTCCATAACAAATCACATCCGTAATTTGCTTTGGGAAAAATAGCGTGATAAAAATTGAAAATATTGCATATAACAATCCCATAACAGTTTCTCCCATTTCTTATTATTCCATCATTCATTTTAATTATATCATTTATACCATGCTTCGTCCATTTTTATCTAAATACGCTCATATAAAAGAACTTTTTTGTGTATTTTGCACATTGGTATTGCTCTTAATTACCCTCATTTTTTCCTTAACAGAGTTCATAAAACACTATGGGAAATTATAATACAAGGGAAAGACTGAGGAAAAGCTCACCTGCGATAAACTTAGTGTTTTAAAGCATTAGAGATCTTGTAGGATTAAACAAAATGTCCAATACTTTGAAAAAAGTGTCAAAAAAACATAAAATAATAAAAAAGTTTTGAACTAATTGACAATTGTTTAATTAATATATCTTGTGATAAAATATCCGCGAAGATAATGGAGTGCCATTATAAGGAGGTATTCAGAAATGAATAAAATAATAAAAAAACAAGTTCTTGCTACGTTTGCATTAGTTACTATCATGGCAGGAGTGTTAATAGGTACTAATTGTATTTATGCAGCGCAGGACGGAAAAGAGACAACAACTATCCGGCTTATAAACCAGACTTATTTTAATGTTAAGAATATCAAGGTAACCTGGAACGATGGCAAAGAGCAGACTGTCAACACACTTGGCAGCCATGATTCAATTGATTTCTCATCAGATGCCGGAAGCGTATACAAAATGGATGTTACCGGAACAACCCAGTCCGGAGAGAAATTCACCGGACATTTTAAGGGACTGGTCGGCAAAGATACAAGAGTATTTATAGAGCTTGACGAGAATGCTGATGTTCAGGTTTTTATCCCACAGGGAGAAATTGATTAAACATTAATTATTGTTCTTCAAGATCCGCCAGAGTGTGCTTCGGCTTATGCCGAGCCGCCTGGCGGTTTTTTCTTTATTGTCATGTTCTTCGTGTAACACCTGAAGAATGATTTGATAATTTATCTCATCTAGAGTTCCATCAAATTTTACTGAATCATCAAAGACGCGTCCGTAGTCGGGCTCCTGTTTCAGGATGGCTTCTACAGTGTCACAGGAGATATACGGTGTCTTTGTTATTGTGACAAGCTCTTTAAGGACATGCTGCAGCTGGTCGAGATTGTTAGGCCAGTTGTACGAGAGCATTTTTTCCATTGCTTCAACATCAAAGCCTATTATCTGTTTCCCGAGGGAGACATTGAACCGGTGCAGATAGAGCGCGGTTATACCGGAGAAATCGTCAATGCGCTCTCGAAGCGGTGGGAGATTCAGGGTAAGGCAGGAAAGATGGTTCTCCATGAAGGTGCGTATTGTGGCAAATGCAGGCTGATTGGAGTTGTTGGTGGAAAGCGAGACTATGAGTCTCATTCTCGTGCAAAGCTTCGTCTGGTCTATATATTGAAACAAATCACCAATCTGTTCCAGACTAAGAGCATCGGCTTTTTCAAAAAATACTGTGCTGTCCACTTCGTTGAGAGGAGAATTCTCATTGTTTAGCAGGCTGTGCCACTTACGCTCTTTTATCAGAGAACAGTCGATACTGTAAAATGGAGCGTGCTTATAGTTGCTTTGCTTGTAAATAAGTGATGCAGCCTTGCCTTTGCCGGTTCCGTTTTCTCCGAGAATAAGCACAGGCAGATGGCTTTTAGCGTATTCTTCTACTATCTGCGCTATTTTGCCTGCTTTACCGGTTCCGTTGTAAGCGTCAGCAAAGTCGTTGGAGGAGGTGTTGTCAATATTGTAAATCTGAAATCCAGGGTCGTCCTCGGCGGTTAATGCAGGACTCTTACATATAGTAATTGCAGTGTACTTCTGGTCCTCGTAAATCAGGTGGCGGTTGTACAGAGTATAGACGTTATCGCGTATCTGATGCGAAACGGTCTGGTTCGGAACTTTCAAAAATGACTTAATGTATGTCTGTACAAAATTCATCAACGATGTATTCATTTCATCTATTGCGATGCTTGAAAACCACAGAGTACCTGCAGGCGAGTAAATTAAGAATTCGCGGTCATCCTCGGTCAGAAGCGACTGGAACAGATCCTTCTGCTTGTGGACATAATTGGAAGAGTGCACAAGCTTTACAGCCTCGGCAACGGCGTTTTCTATGCTTTCCCTGCCAGAGGTTACAAGATTATAATTTAATCCGATATCCTTTGCGGCTCTGGCACCGGTCACGTCACATAGGACAAGTGTGCAGCCGTTTTCTTTTGCTTTTTTAAGGTGATTGACTGCATCTGCCGAGTCCTTGAAAGTGATTATGTCAATATCATATTGAAGCAGGTCGCACAGCAGATGTGCATTTGCAGTGATTCCGGGAAAACCGGCAATTACAAATTTTCCGTTGTAGCTCTCGGCAAGCTTGATGCTCAGAAGTATATCGTAAACAGAGATGGATATATCTATGACGGGAAGCTCAACAGCAGATTGTATAAGCTCTGCAGTGCCACCTCGCGAAATGATAACATCGTAATTTTTATGTGCAAGCTGCATTGCTATATCACGGCCGGTGAACAGATCGCCGGTCTGGACCGTAAGAGCAATGTCATCGCGCGACTGTGCTATATCGGTAAGTATGTCAGCCATGCCCTCGTAAGGGGCGACTGCAAGAATCTTGGTTTTCTGCATATATTTCTCCTTATGGGATTTGTAAATGTTAAGTGGTTATTTTAATGTTTAAAATTGAAACGTAAAGATAGCGATAGTGATGCTTTGTTACTATTCAACCATATTGTATTACAGAATGTTTCAAAATGCAACAAATAAATGCGGCTTATGTTTCGAAATAGAACAAAAATAACAAAACAACGCGTTGAACGTGGCTCAAAAAACAGATATTATATGATTAGTTCAAAGAGATGTTCAAAAATAAAACACAAGAATAACAATATAACAAAGGAGAGGTAATATATGAGTTATCAGATTAAAATTCCGTCATGTATCTTTGGCGGAGCAGGAAGCATTGAGAATGTGAAAGCGGTAATAGAAAAAGAGAATGCAAAAAAAGTAATAATTTTTACTGATAAAGGCATTCGCTCAACAGGACTTTTAGATCTGCTGACAGACATTCTTGAGGAAAACAAGACAGAGTATCAGGTATTTGATGATCTTGCTTGTGAACCATCATATCAGGATGTTGAAAAGGTTATGAAGGAAGTGGAGAACACATCAGGTGATCTTATCATAGCAATCGGTGGGGGAAGCGTTATGGATGCAGCAAAGCTTTGCTGCGTATTAAAAGATGCAGACTATACTATAAAAGATTTGCTCAATGATCCGATGCTTGCAAAGAAACAGATTAAGACGGTTATGATTCCGACAACATGCGGAACAGGATCTGAGGCAACCTGCAATGCAATCGTTGCGGTTCCGGAGGAACAGTCAAAGAAAGGAATTGTAAATGACAGTATGATTCCGGACTATGTGGTATTGGATTCGAATATGATCAGAAAGCTTCCAAAATCAATTGTGGCAGCAACAGGTGTAGATGCATTGGCCCATGTGGTTGAGTGCTTCACCTCAAAGAAAGCAACACCGTTTTCCGATACCTATGCAGCAGCCGGAGCCAAGCTTATTTTCCACAATATCAGGGAAGCTTATAACAATCCGGACAATATGGAAGCAAAAAGCAATATGATGACCGGAGCCTTCTATGGCGGAGTCGCAATTACAGGAAGCGGAACAACAGCAGTTCATGCGCTTTCATATCCACTGGGAGGCAAATATCACATTGCTCACGGTGTATCAAATGCCATACTTTTTGCACATGTTATGGAATTTAACAAGGACGCATGCAGCAAGAGACTTGCAATACTTTGCGATGCTGTTTACCCTGAGCTTGCAGGAAAATCTGAGGATGAGAAAGCACAGTACATGATCGATCAGATTGCTGACATTGTAAAGGTTACAAACATTCCAACAGATTTAAAGGAATTCGGTGTTAAGCCGGAGGACCTGGATTTCCTTGTTGATGCCGGAAGCAAACAGCAGAGACTTCTTGTAAACAATATGAAAGAATTAAGCCTTGACGATATCAGAAACATATATCTTAAGGTATTAAAATAAAGGAGGGGCCTATGAAAAAGCCAATTATCGGAATTACAATGGGAGATCCTGCAGGAAACGGTTCTGAGATTTCAGTAAAAGCGTTATCAAGATCGGAAATATATGAGCAGTGTCGTCCGGTGATTATCGGTGATGCCGCATGTATGGAAGAGGCAGTAAAAATCGCAGGAAAAGAAGGACAAATAAAGATCCATGCGATTAACGATATTAAAGCTGCAAAGTTTGAGTACGGAACGATTGATGTGTACGACATGAATCTTGTGAACATGGATAGACACATATTCGGAAAAGTATCAAAGATGTGTGGAGAGGCTGCTTTTCAGTATGTCGTAAAGGTAATAGAGCTTGCGCAGAGCGGCGAGATTGACGCAACTGTCACAAATGCCTTAAATAAAGAGGCAATAAATATGGCAGGACATCATTATTCGGGACATACAGAGATTTATGCAGAGTACACCCATACAGACAAGTACACAATGATGCTTGCGCACGAGGATTTGAGGGTTGTACACGTATCGACGCATGTTTCTCTCAGGCAGGCATGTGACAAGGTAAAGAAGGACAGAGTCCTTGAAGTTATAAGAATTGCAAATGATGCCTGCAAGGCGATAGGAATTGAGAATCCAAAGATTGGTGTGGCAGGTCTTAACCCACACTGCGGAGAAAACGGACTGTTTGGAACAGAGGAAATTGAGGAAATCCAGCCGGCAATAGATGAGGCAATGGCAGAAGGAATCAATATTCCTGAGAAAAAACCGACACCGCCTGACAGCATATTCTCTAAGGCAATCGGAGGCTGGTATGATATAGTTGTAGCAATGTACCATGATCAGGGACATATTCCTCTGAAGGTTAAAGGCTTTGTATACAACAAAGAATTAAAGAAATGGGATGCGGTAGCAGGTGTAAATGTAACACTCGGAATCCCTGTAATAAGGGTATCGGTAGACCATGGTACAGGCTTTGACCTCGCAGGAAAAGGCGAATCGAATGAGTTAAGCCTTGTAAATTCAATTGACTATGCGACAAAGCTCGCAGTAAACAAAAAATAGCGGGAGGAAATGCGATGGTAAAGCTGTTGATCATAGCAGATGACTTTACCGGTGCATTGGATACCGGAATCCAGTTTGTGAATAAGGGAATTGCCACCCAGGTATTTACAAAAATGCCGGAAGCTATCGGGGATATAGATGAGTCGACAGAGGTTCTGGTTATAGATTCTGAGACCAGACCAATGCCGGCAGCTAAGGCATATGATGCTGTGAAAAATATTACAGGATGGGCAAAAGCAATTAATATTCCTGTTATTTTCAAAAAGACGGACTCAGCGCTCCGCGGAAATATCGGAAGTGAGCTTCAGGCAGTTTTGGACGGAAGCGGGCACGACAAAGTTTATTTCCTGCCGGGGTATCCGAAGATAGACCGCTGTACGGTAAACGGAACTCACTACATACAGGGGCAGCTTCTAGAAAAAAGTGTATTCGGGCAGGATCCGTTTGAACCGGTAAAGCTGTCGTACATACCTGATATTATCGCACAGCAGACAGCTTTGAAATGTGCCTGTGTTAAGCGGAATGAAGCTTTGAATGATATAAAAAGCGATGAACGTATCGTAATCTGCGATGTGGAAAAACATAAAGACATAGAAGAAAGGCTTGATGAATTGCAGGAAAAAGATGAGCTTTGCATTATTGCCGGATGTGCCGCACTTGCGGAAGCGCTTGCCGACAAGCTCAGATTTGATGCAGCGAAGCCGCAAAGCTATAGGAAGAGTGAAAATTTTCTTGTGGAATGTGGCAGCTTGAATATGATTACGCAAAATCAGCTTGACTATGCCGAAGAACACGGATTTTCAAGAATCCATATGACCGTAGAACAAAAATTGCAGAAGGATTATTACAGCACGCAGGCGGGCTTGGAGTTTTTGCGCAAAATGCAGGAAGAATGTGAAAAAGACAGATGTCTCATCATTGATTCCATAGACTGGGAAGAAGACAAAAAGGGCTTTATGGAAGCAAATAAGCTGACTATGAATGATGTAAGAACCTTGATTCCAACGGCACATGGACACGTAGCTGACCATTTGGCAGCAAATAAGCAGGATACGACAATACTTATGACAGGCGGCGATACTTTGATGGGGTATATGAAGCTGATAGGCTGTACCCAGATTACACCGGTATGTGAGATAGAACAGGGTGTGGTTGTTTCCAATCTGAAAAATCACGGATTTGTGCAGCAGATAATATCCAAATCAGGTGGGTTCGGAACCAAAGATGTACTGGTAAAGATTGCAGACAAAATATTAAATCAAAAATAAACAAAATTAAACAAGTTTAAAAGGAGAAGAAAAACATGAAACAGACAGAATTAAAAGGAATTATTACACCAATTTTAACACCAATGAACGCAGATGAGAGCATCAACACTGACGAGCTCAGAACACAGATTGACAGACTTATCGATGGCGGTGTGCACGGAATTTTCCCATTTGGAACAAACGGTGAAGGATATATCTTAAATGAAAAAGAAAAATGCGAAGTCCTTGAAGCTGCAATTGATCAGGTAAAAGGAAGAGTACCTGTATATGCTGGATCAGGTTGCATTTCAACACAGGATACTATCAGGATGAGCAAGGAGGCAGAAAAGCTCGGAGCTGACGTCCTTTCAATAATCACTCCAAGCTTTGCGGTTGCGTCACAGAAGGAGTTATACGATCACTATGTAGAGGTTGCCAAACATGTAGATACTCCAATTGTTCTTTACAATATTCCTGCCCGTACAGGAAACAAGCTGCTTCCTGAGACAGTAAAGAAGCTTGCAAAGGATGTTGACCTTATCATCGGTGCTAAGGATTCAAGCGGTGACTGGGATAACTTAAAGGCATATATCACAGAGACACGTGAACTTGACAAGAAGTTCTATGTATTATCAGGAAATGATTCACTCATTCTTCCTGCGTTAAAAGAAGGCGGAGTCGGAGGAATAGCAGGATGCTCAAATGTTTATCCACATGTTCTTTCATCCATCTACAACCTTTTCAAAGAGGGCAAGCTTGAGGAGGCAGAGGCAGCACAGGATTCTATTGCAAGCTTCAGAGCGGTATTCAAATACGGCAATCCTAACACAGTTGTTAAAAAAGCGGTTGCTATGCTCGGATATCCTGTTGGCGATTGCAGACGTCCATTCAACTATCTGTGCGATGAGGGTGTGGAAGCGCTTGCAAAGGTATTAAAAGAGAATGCTGACAAAGGAATGAACTAACTCTGGGGAGGATGAATTAATATGAAGTTTGTAATGACACAGGCTGTATGCCCTGAAGGAATGCAGCTTTTAGATGGAATAGCTGATGTATATGTAGCTGACAATCAGGATCCGAACAATTATCTTGACGAGATGAGGGATGCAGCTGCTCTTATTGTAAGAATTGCAAAATGTGATGCAAATGCTATAGAAAACAGCCCGAAGCTCAAGGTAATTGGACGTACAGGCGTAGGATATGATTCGGTTGATGTAAAAAAAGCAACAGAGCTTGGTATCCCGGTGGTCATCACACCGGGAGCCAACAACAGAAGTGTTGCTGAGCATGCGGTAGCAATGATTTTTGCATTGTCAAAGAATCTTATCGAGGCACAGAACGAGATGTGCAAAGGAAACTGGGAAATCCGTGGAGCAAAGAAGGCTTTCGAGCTTGAGGGAAAGACAGTCGGAATCCTTGGGCTTGGAGCAATCGGAAGAGAAACAGCCAAAATCTGCAAAGGCTGCGGAATGAGAATTGCAGCGTATGATCCTTTTATGACAAAAGAGCAGGTAGAAGGCTATGGTGCTAAATATTATGAAGATTATGTGGAGCTGTTAAAGGACAGCGATGTGGTATCAATCCATGTACCGCTCACAGATCAGACCAGGAACATGATCTCAAAGAAGGAGCTTTCTGTTATGAAGCCGACGGCACTTATAATAAACTGCAGCCGTGGAGGAATCATCAACGAAGCAGATCTCGTAGAAGCATTAAATAACGGAGTTATCGCCGGTGCGGGAACAGACGTATTCTGCAGCGAGCCACCAAAAACAGATGATCCGTTATTGAACTGCAGAAATCTTATCGTAAGTCCGCACTCAGCAGCCCAGACAAGAGAGGCAGTTATCAAGATGGCACAGATGTGTATCAAGGGCTGTCTGGCAGTCGTAGAGGGTAAAAAGTGGCCATATGTAGCCGACAAGTCAGTATATGAGCACGAGAAATGGAAGGGTGCTGACTGGGCAGAGATTTAAAATAAAAATATATCGGGGGATATAATATGGATTCTAGTATTATTTCAATTATAATTGTATTAATTACAATGGGCTTGTTTGTCTGGAATAGACTGCCGATAAGCGTGGTTGCTATCCTTGGGTCGGTAGCAATGGCAATGTTTATTCCAGAAATGGATTTATCCGCAGTATACAGCGGATTCAGCGCAACAGGCTGGCCGATGGTAGTCGGAATGTGTGTTGTAAGTGCCGCACTTTTTGAAACCGGAATAGCAAGAAAGATAGGAGAAAAAATCGGAAATTCTTTTCTTGCCAAGACGGAGAGGCGGTTTATAGTAACGGTAAGTGCTGTGTGTTCATTGATGTCAGCATTTATGAGTAACAACGGAACAGTTGCTATCTGGATGCCTATCATCGCAATCGTAGCAGCAAACTCATGTGGAAAAATCCGTTCAAAAATGGTTATTTTCCCAGCCGGAACAGCAGCCATTATCGGAGGTGCGTGTTCACTAATCGGCTCAACCTCACAGCTTGCAGCAAACTCAGTATTACAGGGATATGCCGGTTATGAGGAAGGTATGGGAATGTTTGACATGACAAAGATCATGTTTCCGGCAGCAGTTGTACAGATTATTTTCTGGGGAACAATCGGCTACAAGCTCCTCGACAAGGTATTAAAACCGGATAGTCCTGACTTCGACAAGGGAAATATGTATTCAGTTGCAGAGATACATAAGCTCGAGAAAGAACAGGAGTCAGCTGCTCCGGCATGGAAGGGCTATGTGGCACTCGGAACCATGATTTTATGCATAGTATTGTTTGTATTAAGTGGTTTCCAGCCTTTCAAGAGCTATTTTAACATTGGTACAATCGGTCTTATAGGTGCTGCAATGGTACTTGGAACAGGCTGTATCTCGATTAAAAAAGCATATTCGGATCTTCCTTGGGATGTTTTCGTATGTATCGGAACAATATCAGGAATCGGAACAGGACTTGATGTATCAGGTGGTGGAGCATTAATCGCAAACGCTGTACTCAACCTCTTCGGAGGAAAGAACGCATCGGTTGTGCTTCTTACAGTAGTTATCGCAGTGCTTACAAGTGTGCTCACGAATATCATGTCAAACAACGCAACAGCAGCAATGCTTACACCAATCTGTATAGCAATTGCATTATCGCTTGGAATCAGTCCTATTCCATGGGTAATCGTAATCGGTGCCTGCTCAAACCTTGCAATAGCAACATCTTTCGGAACAGCTGTAAATATGCAGATACTTCCGGCAGGATACAAGTTTTCGGATTTCGTAAAAATCGGTGGACCGTTACTTATAATACTTATTGCAGTTGTTTCTATATGCAGTGTGGCATTCCTGTTCTAAGAATTGAGTGTCCTGAAGCGCAAATATTTGCCAGTACACCGAATAATAAATCAGTATGGAAAGTTTGTGTACATAATAAAACAGATACTAACAAAACAAACAGAGCTATCATTTATGATAGCTCTGTTTGTGGATATGAGCATCCCAGGAGCAATTCATTCAATAATACAATAACTGAGAGGAAGACCGAATGATGAAACAATTTTTTAGGAAAACCATGAAAAACATAGCGACCTACGTGGAACTGGTATTGTCTGCATTTCTCGTATTTGTGATAGCGATACTTATTATAAAGCTTGTAGGTCAATGTTTTTTTGATATATGGCATGACAAGCTTGAACTGGAGTATTACATGGAATATGCCATGTCGCTTGCTATAGGCGTGGAGTTTGTAAAGATGCTCTGTACGCATCAGCCAGGCACGATAATAGAGGTTCTGCTTTTTGCAACAGCCAGACAGATGATAGTCGAGCACCTCAACGTATATGAGACTCTTGTTGGAATTGGCGCGATAGCAGCATTGTTTACAATCAGAAAATTCCTGTTCTGCAGTTTTGATGAGGCTGATCACATGATATGCCGGGGCAGCCAGACAGTAGCACACGCGAATCTCATAACCGGAGCCAAAATTCCGGAGGAAAAGACAAGAATTCTTCGCAATATCATAAGCGACAAGCTGAGTGAAGAGGGAAAGACGGTTGCAATAGGTGCCTGCGTGTATTATAAGGATTGTGCACTTAGAGTGGATAGTATGCGCGAAGGCATGGTAACCAGAGTTGAAGTGATAAAGAACCTGTAATGTATATTTAACCTATATTATAATATTTTTGATTTCTGTGCTGCCATTACCATTTGGATTTTATTTCTCGCGCAAGCTGTTGTTATGGGGTGTAAGAGGTATCTTTCTTTGCTTGTAATCGTTTCAAAAGAATTTGTTGGGTATTTGCTTGCTGCGATTGGGCCTATTGCGTTAGGGAAAATCTACGATGTTTGTCATAGTTGGACAATGCCTTTGGTATTACTGCAGGGCGGAGACACAGTTGTGTTCAAGGATTTGTATCGTTTTACCAGGGAAGCAGAAAATGGCTATAAGAAATACATGGAATGGCTCGACAGAGGTATTAACATGGTATTTCTTGATAATCCAACGGTAAGTAGCGACTACATTCGACAAATGATGACAACGGCAGAGCAACAGGACATTGTAACCAAAACTGCTATGGAAAGCATTATTAAGCTTCTGATCATAGTGGAGCTGGACCGGGGAGAGAAGCAGCGCCTTTATATATCCCAGTCTATTAAAGATGGAATTGCTGCAAGCAATAAGAAGAGTGGAAGAAAACCAGGCCAGCTTGATAAGATGTCTGATGCTCTCAGAGAGGATATTTTGAAATATTTGTCTGATAGGTCTATCAAACAAGTGGATTTAATGAGGAAGTATAATATAAGCAGAAATACATTGAAGAAGTATGTTTATAAAATTCAAAACCATAATATAATATAAAAGGCTGATTGATGCCCAAAAAAGTGTGCGGGAGAATATCATAGAGCTTATCGCCTCATCCGGGGCACGCCTGGAAAATGAGGTAGCGATGTACCTGAATTCGGAAATTTCCAAAATTACAAGAGTACTACATTTAAATATGTTTGTCATAACTGGATATAGCTTCAAACTATGACTAACCGCAAAAGAAATGTATTATACAAAGTCATAGTGACATGGTAGGATAACCCTAGAAAACGAACAAAAAAACACAGGAGGTTATCAATATATGAGTACATTAAAGACACCATTTCGCTATGATTTTGTAGGAAGCTTTTTAAGACCAGAAAAGCTTAAAGCAGCAAAAAAAGCGTTTGAAGAAGGAACAATCACACAGGAAGAACTCGACCGCGTGACGGATGAGTGCGTGACAGAGATCGTTGCAAAGCAGAAAGTAGCAGGATACCATGCGATTACAGATGGGGAATTCAGAAGAAAATTCTGGCATCTGGATTTTATGTGGGGATTTGAAGGAGTTACCCATGAAAAAGATGGTGGCGGCGTACAGTTTAACGGAGAGATGGCAGACCTTGAGGCTACTTATCTGGTGGGAAAGGTAAAAGCAAAGGTGCATCCGTTTGTAGAGTATTTCAAATTCTTAAAGCAGTTTGAAGATGAACAGACCGTTGCAAAGTATACCATTCCGGCACCGGCGCAGATGTATCAGCAGATGATCGTTCCGCAGAACATTGAGCAGACAAGAAAATTTTATGCGACAGATGATGAATTGATCGAGGATATCGGTAAGGCATATCAGGATGTGATCAAACAGTTCTATTCAGCAGGATGCCGTAATCTGCAGCTTGATGACTGTACCTGGGGTGCAATTGTCGGAGATGCTGCAAAGCAGAGATACCAGTCACTTGGTGTTGATATTGAAGAGGTAAAGGCACGGCTTTTGAAAGTAAATAATCTGGCACTGGAAGGAAGACCGGAGGATATGGTGATTACTTCCCACATTTGTCGCGGAAATTATCACTCTACATTTTTTACAAGTGGACCATATGATTCTGTAGCTGACTATGTATTTGCCCAGGAGCATGTGGACGCATTACTTTTGGAGTATGATGATGCGAGATCCGGTGGTTTTGCACCGCTTGCAAAAGTGTCTCCGGACAAGAAAGTTGTACTTGGACTTATTACAACAAAGAAACCGGAACTGGAAGATAAGGATAAGGTGATCGCAAGAATTCACGAAGCAGAAAAGTATATTCCGCTTGAGCGTCTATGCTTAAGTCCACAGTGTGGATTTGCATCCTGTGAGATTGGAAATAAGATCACAGAGGAACAGCAGTGGGCAAAACTTGCACTTGTAAAAGAAATTGCAGAAGAAGTTTGGAAATAGAATATTGTTTCACGAATAAACCCCGTATAGATTGTCTATAATAGAAAATCTGTACGGGGTTTTATGGTATATCTGCAACAATTTAAAAAATTTCATAATTTTTCCCCAAACAGATTCTCTCCAACTGAAGAGATAATAATACACTGGAGATTAACATAGGCATTAATAGTTTGCCAGTGTTCATTAACGGAATAGAGATTGAATATTGTCCTATGTGCGGACGTAAACTGTAGTACAGATTATTAAATGAATACAGTAAAAAGCCAGCCGTTTGCAAACGGCTGGCTTTTGGGAAGTTTAGTTTTTGAAAAAATATTTAAAAAAAAGGGATAGTGAGTGCTATTTCGTTCCCACTCACATTTTTATAATAACATTAGTAAAGAAAATGTGCAAGATTACATTAGCCGACTGTTTTCATAAATGATTCCTCTCTTTCTGAATCTTATTATATACGTTTGAGATGCGTGCTTTCTGCTCCGTAATTATTGTAGATTGTTCCTCGTCAGATAAATTGTCGATATCAGATAAATCCTCGTATGGAGAATCAAGACCAGCTTCGTATTTATCTAAAAGCTCATCTTTACTTGGAAATGGCTCAAAAAGATATTTATTTGATTCTTCTCTTTGCACTGAATAAATGCTTTCAATGTTATTAATAATGTCTTCAGCATCATGTTCAAAAAATTCTCTTGTTGTAATCATGTTGACCCTCTCCTTTACATTTTTATTATGAAATAATTATATCATAACTGTATCATTATAATTGCCGCATATTTGCGTTAATTATAATGACCAAAAATAACGGACCAAAAATAACGACTATTAATGTTATTGAAAAAAAAAAAATTATCATGTATAATACAAGCATAGAAAACTAAGAAAAAAACATTGAAAAGAAAAAATATGAATGTGAACAATGTGGCTATATTTATGAACCAGCAGTAGGCAATCTAAACATAGATATCGCTCCCAAAATTACATTTGAGTATATTCCAGAGCACTGGGTATGCCCAATCTATGGATTTGAAAAGATGTTTTTGTTCCTTTAGAAGAGTAAGCAGAAAATTT
>OHRN01000560.1_pt1 | contig 15942 bp, 9 predicted proteins | sample 1578431 | NCBI WGS metagenome assembly OHRN01 (sample SAMEA3879507, study PRJEB24766) | human gut metagenome | biome: human-associated habitat; feature: feces | place: USA | collected 1985/1987 | reverse complement strand
TGAAGGGTTTCCTGACTTACAGATCCTGTACGCAGCAAAATTTCCATTTTGCCGTGTTCCAGCTCGCTGCGTGAATGCTCCAGTTCCCGCGCCAGTTCATGCTGGCTGTTTACATTACGGAGAAAGATCTCATTCAGCACTTTCCGTGATGCCAGATCCGATTCGTCCAGCGTGTCCAGCATCGGACGCAGGCTGTTCATATCCTCCAGTGTCATGCAGACGCTAATCAATACACAGCCCAGAACGCCCACGATCAGATACAGACAAATTGCACGCTGTACTGCCAACAGACCCGCTTCGTAGAGCGACGGCGGCATTCCAATGACCGCCGTTGCATTCAGAGATGCCACATATCGCGTTGCCATCAGATAGCGCTTTCCCTGATAGGTCTCCCAACCCGTATCATCACTCGTCAGGGAAAGTGTCGTTCCGTCATAGTTGTTTCCCGCCAGGATCGTTCCGTCATCGGAAATCAGGCAAAAAAGGCCTTCCTCGCGCCATTGCTGCTGCGAAAGAAACATCGAAACGACATCTTTTTCCTTAATCAGCACCGTCATTGCGCCGCAAAGGCGGCCCGCCGTGTTCACATAGGGCTGATATACTGTGACATACGAATTGCCATAGCTGGAATGCATCAGTTTGACAACATGGGCGGGCTTTATCGTCATTACGTCGATCTGATTCTGTGCATCCCATTCCTCCTGAGACACATCCTCATACTCAAGTGCTCCCGGGTAAAAATTGCTATGGCTTTCATACGTGCTCCGGTCATCCAATATGATGCCATTCCGCTCAAATGTAATATAGCTGTATGTGATCACAGAGGAATCGTAGGTCTTATCCTGTAACGATTTGCTTGCTCTCGTCAGTGTCTGATAATCTCCCAGAATACTGTTATCATAACTGCTGGCAAGCAGAGTATACTCCGTTTCGCTGAACAATTTGTTCGTTGTACTGCGGATGTTGCTCAGGCATCGCTCCAACTGGGTGGTGCCGATCGCCAGCATTTCCATCGTGCTGGAGGACTGCGCTTGGATCGTCTGGCGGATCATCAGGCTATACAGAGGAACCACGACCAGGAAGAACCCAACCGGAATACAAAGATACCTTAAAAGCCTTCGGATCCAGTTTCTAACAAACAGTCTCTTACGCATCTGCAAAAGCTCACTCCAAGCAATGATGATTTCTATGGAACTGTTGGCTGCACCTGTAAGGCGTTTATGGAGCTGGTGCATGTTGCACAGCTCCTCCCTCCGCAATTTCGCAGCATCTTTCTAATTATTTTACCACAGAAGGATTTTTTCCTCAACATTTTTATTGATTTGTAACAAAAATCCACTTTATCACCATGATTTTCAATGCTTGAAAATCTCTGTCAGATGGTCTATCACTTTGTTCCGCAAACCGTGTTGTCGTTCAAAGCCACCACCCGGGGCCTGATTGTCTGAGGGAACTCGAATCCCTGGCCCTCTGATTAAAAGAGCCCACCGGGCAGAACACTCTGATTTTAGAAGTTTCGAGTTTGCGTCATTTTTATGCAAAGCATCGTGATTTTCCGCCCGGCAATTTCTGCACCCTTTGTCGTATTTTGCAAGTCAGAGTACCCATTGTATCCCTTGAAACCGTGCAAAAACAGTGCAGAAACCGTGCACTTACTCTGGGACAAATAAAAAATGATGATTTTTGATCCATGACTTGGTGGCGATTTGAGTGACCACAAAGGTAAATCTGATATACGGAAAGAAGAATGCCCACTCGTCTGAGGAGTTCTCAGGGGAGTGGGCAGTTCTGTATAATGGCATTTTGTATATGTCACTTGCCACTTTTAGCATGGAGGTTGCCACTTTTTGAGATGAAGTTGACACTTTTAGCATAGAGGTTGCCATTTAGGGAAAGAAGTTTCTGCTTTTTTATATGGCAAGTTTCCGCACTTCCCGCATTACTTTCCACACTTTTCGGACCCCATGAGATATGAACACCTGCTAAACTTTTTCAGAGATTGCTACTTTTTAAGGCGTAGTTTCTAAATCTTGCCCAAATGATGCTACATTTTGGCTCAAGGTCGCTAAACATAGCGCACAGAAAATCCCGCAATAATATAATTAAACTTATGGTAATTCGGATTATATTATTTCTTGTAAACTGCATCTTCCTGAATCAGAATCAGGTTGGAATTCTCCGCTGCCATTTCCACCAGTCGATCTGTAAAGCCGCTCTTGGAGAACAGCCCGTACACAATTTCGTAGCCCTTAAACGCCGTTGTAAGTTCTTTGGACTGCCCCTTTTCCTGCAAAGCAGAGTAGACCGCCACATCCACAGGTTTCGCATGGTACTTGCACTCACCGAGGAACAGCCGTTTGTGCTGGTTGTCCACAGCCGCAACATCAATTTCCGTATCGCCCTCATTATCATTGCGCCAGTATGAGCCAATGCGTGAAGGCGCAAAGTCGATCTGCCCCTTTCGGCACAGTTCCGCAAAGATGTTCCGGCAGATGCTCTCATAAGCGAAAGCCACGAACTTTTGCTTAAAGTCTTTGCCCATCTCGTCCAGCACGATCTGCTGGTTATCCAGTTCCAACTCCCCCTTGAACGGGTACACATAGCGGAACCAGAAGCGGATGAAGTTGTCCGAGACATAATACAGGCTTTTCCGGGAACGCTCTGGATTCTTTTCGGTGATGGGAACGTTCTTGATAACAAAACCAAGGTCGATCAGTGTTTTCAGGTACGGCGTAATAGCTGACGTGTCCTGCTCCATCGTCATACCGATCTTGTTCAGCTTGTGGTTGCCGTCCGAAATCGCTTTTAGCACAGAAAAATAGTTGATAGGCGTCTGCACTTCCTCGTTGAGCAGGAAATCCGGTTCTTCATACAAAAAGCCATTTTTTGACAGTACCACACGCCGAATCTGCTCCACCAGCGGCTCGTCCGTCTGGAAAAACTCCATATATTTCGGTACGCCGCCCGTGATGGCATACTGCTCCACAGCCTGCTCAAACGACAGGTTTTGCGCCGCATACACGTCCGTGAATTGCAGCGGCATCAGCCGAATCTGTGCCGTTCTGCGGCCATAGAGCGGGCTGTCGTAGGCTAGAGCGTGCTTTTTCATCATGCTGATCAGGGAACCGCAGAGGATTAGCATCACATTGTGGTCTTTCAGCACTTCATCCCATGCGTTTTGCAGGATGGACGGAAAATCCGGGTTTGTCTTGACCAGATACGGAAACTCGTCAATGACAAGCACCTTTTTCTCGTCCGGGTGGTCATCTGCTACCACTTGGAATAAATCCAGCCAGTCGGTGAATGTGACCTTGCTGAGCATGGGATTCTTCGTGGTACGGGAAAGCACTCCGGCAAACCGCTTCATGCTCTGGGCTTCACTTTCTGTGGTTGCCAAAAAGTAGAATGCGCGTTTGTCCTTGATAAACTCTTTAATCAGCGTTGTTTTTCCAACACGCCGCCTGCCGTAAATCACCACAAAACCGCTGCCACGCTCTAATTCTGCATTCAGCGTTGCCAGTTCGGATGTTCTGCCGATGAAGTCCATACCGCGCACCTCTCGCTTAATATAATTTGAATTATGATAATATCGATTATATTATAGCTGCTCTGCACAAAACCGTCAATAGGACGAAACATCGAATTTTCAACATCAAATTCATACAATGTAGAAAACTCCGGGCTTCCCCCTTTTGCAGATTGAACCGATCCCGAAGAAACGGTATAATAATGGCATAACAAATTATTGTTTGTCGAGCTCATTTTCTCGACACGCAGGAGGAACATACATGGTAACCGGAGAACTGAAAAGCAAAATTGACAGCCTGTGGGAAATTTTCTGGACGGGCGGCCTGACGAATCCCTTGGATGTGATCGAGCAGATGACCTATCTGATGTTCATTCACGACCTCGATGAAAGCGACAACACCCACGCCAAAGAAGCCGCTATGCTGGGTCTGCCCTACAAGAGCATCTTTGCGGGCGAGGTACAGGTCGGGGAGCGCACCGTGGACGGTGCACAGCTCAAATGGAGCGTTTTCCACGATTTCCCGGCAGGCAAAATGTACTCCACCATGCAGGAGATGGTGTTCCCCTTCATCAAGAATCTGCACGGCGACAAGGACAGTGCCTACGCCAAGTACATGGGTGATGCCATTTTCAAAGTGCCCACGCCGCTGATGTTGGATAAAATCGTGACTGCTATGGACGGAATGTATGAGCAGGCGGCGCAGCTTTCCAACACTGACATTCGCGGCGATATCTACGAGTACCTGCTTTCCAAGCTGGCAACGGCGGGTGTCAACGGTCAGTTCCGCACCCCACGCCACATCATCCGCATGATGGTTGACCTGATGCAGCCCCGCGCTGATGATGTGATTTGCGACCCGGCCTGCGGCACGGCGGGCTTCCTTGTAGCCGCTGGCGAATATCTGCGCAAAAACCGCAAGCAGGAAGTGTTCTTTGACCGCAAAAACAAAGACCACTACATGAACCACATGTTCCACGGCTTCGACATGGATCGTACCATGCTGCGCATCGGTGCCATGAACATGATGACCCACGGCGTGGACAATCCGTTTATCGAGTACCGCGACAGCCTGAGCGACCAGAACCCCGACAAGGACAAATACAGCCTGATTCTGGCAAATCCCCCATTCAAGGGCAGTTTGGACTACGACATTGTTTCCACCGACCTGCTCAAGCTCTGTAAGACCAAAAAGACCGAGCTGCTGTTCCTCGCCCTGTTCCTGCGGATGCTGAAGGTCGGCGGACGCTGTGCCTGCATCGTTCCGGATGGCGTTCTGTTCGGCTCTTCCACTGCACACAAGGCGATTCGCAGGGAGATCATTGAGAACAACCGTCTGGAAGCCGTAATTTCCATGCCCTCCGGCGTGTTCAAGCCCTATGCGGGTGTTTCTACTGCCATTCTGATTTTCACCAAGACCGGCCACGGTGGCACCGATAATGTCTGGTTCTACGATATGAAGGCCGACGGCTTCTCTCTGGATGATAAGCGCAGCCCGACCACGGAAAACGACATCCCCGATATTATCGCCCGGTTCCACAACCGGGAGGCTGAAGCCACCCGTGAGCGCACCGAACAGAGCTTCTTTGTGCCGAAAGACGAGATTGCGGGCAACGACTATGATTTGTCCATCAACAAGTATAAAAAGACCGAGTATGTGCCGGTGGAGTATCCTTCCACACAGGAAATTATGGCACAGCTGCGTGATTTGCAGAAGAAGATCGACGCAGAGATGGACACTTTGGAAGAACTTTTGAAATGAAACAATTCTAATTTGTGGGAGAGACAGATGGCTAAGCTATTAGAGATAACAGGTAAGGCTATTTCAGGCGAGTGGGGTCAAGATGACGATACTGGTACAGGTATTCCTGTGCTCAGAACTACGAATTTCACCAATGAAGGCTTTGTAAACTATAAAAATGTCGTAACTCGTTCGATTTTAAAGAAAAACATTGCGGAAAAGTACTTGAGACATGGTGATGTTATCATTGAGAAATCAGGTGGAAGTGATAAGCAGCCTGTCGGTCGTGTGATTTTCTTCGAGGGTGAAGAAAACAAATACCTCTTTAACAATTTCACCGGATTGCTTCGCGTTCAAAACCCAGAAGAATGGTTGCCTAAGTATGTTTTCTATGCCCTTTATGCGTATTATCGCAATGGTGGAACGAGAGCATTTGAAAACAGGACAACTGGGCTTCATAATTTGCAAGTAGACAACTATGTAAAAAGTGTCGATATTCCAAAGCTTTCCTATCGAAAGCAACAGCATATTTGCGAAACCCTCGACCATGTGCGCGATGCCGTTGCATATCGGGAGCGGCAGCTCACCAAGCTGGATGAACTTATCAAAGCTCGATTTGTCGAGATGTTTGGAGACCCTGTAAACAATCCGTTGCATTGGAAAAAAGTAAAACTCTCTGAATTAGCCGACATAAAGATAGGGCCGTTCGGTTCCTTGTTGCATAAAGAAGACTATGTAACAGGTGGGCATCCACTGGTAAATCCATCTCATATCATCGACGGAAAAATTATTGTGGATAACGATTTGACTTTGACCGATGAAAAATATTCTGAGTTGATTTCGTATCACTTGAAGAAGGATGATATTGTCTTAGGCCGACGAGGCGAAATGGGTCGTTGTGCTGTTGTAGACAGAGAGGGACTACTTTGTGGAACCGGAAGCCTTTTGCTACGGCCAACTGGCGTGGTAACAGCAGACTACATCCAAAAAATAATATCCTTTCCTACTTTCAAGAAAACAATTGAAGCTATGGCTGTTGGACAAACTATGCCGAATCTTAATGTTCCAATCGTTTCTAACTTTATGATAATTCTTCCTCCGCTGTCTGTTCAAAAAGAATATTATGACTTTGTAGCCGAGGTAGACAAATCAAAATTGTTCGCAGAACTTTTTGCGCAAAGCACTTGCATTTTGGCTGAAAATCATTCAAAATAGAAGCCGGGAGGTGTGAGAATTGACCAACTTTGACTTTCTGAAGGATGACCCGCAATTTTCCGGCTTTGCGGATGCCGCGATCGCTGCGGAGAGGATCCTGCCCATTGATGCGGCCACCGCTGTGCTGGACTGCCGCCGTGCCATGGAATTTGCAGTCAAATGGATGTATTCGGTGGACAGCTCCCTCGTCAAGCCGTGGGATGATAAGCTCATCAGCCTGATGAGTACAGAAGAATTTCACGACATTGTAGACGATGATTTGTGGCGGCGGATGGATTTTATCCGCAAGCGCGGCAATGATGCCGCCCACGGAAGCCGCAGTATCAGCAGGGAACAGGCGGAACTTTGCCTTGAAAACCTGTTTCTGTTCCTTGATTTCGTGGCGTACTGCTATGGAACAAGCTATCAGGAAAAGAAATTTGACGCTTCCCTGCTTACACAACAGCCCGCTGCACCCGTTGCACAGCCCGCCCTGCCGGATGTGGACTTGGATGCACTCATCAAGGAAAATGCCGAGCTCAAGGCGCAGCTGACCGCCCGCCGCGAAACGCAGCAGCCCACCTATGTACCCAAGCCGCTGGAACTTTCGGAATACAAGACCCGGAAACTGTATATCGACTCCATGCTCACCGATGCCGGGTGGGTCGAGGGCAAAAACTGGGTCAACGAGGTCCCTCTGCCCGGGATGCCCAACAAGAGCGGCATCGGCTATGCAGATTATGTCCTGTACGGCGATGATGGCCGTGCGCTGGCTGTGATCGAAGCAAAGCGTACCTGTAAGGATGTTGCAGTAGGCCGTCAGCAGGCAAAGCTGTATGCAGATATTCTCGAAAAGCAGTTTGGCCGTCGCCCGGTGGTATTCCTGACCAACGGTTTCGATACCCGCATTGTGGACAATATCTATCCCGAGCGCAAGGTCGCTTCCATTTACTCCAAGCGCGACCTTGAAAAATGGTTCAATCTGCAAGCAATGCGCACCAGCCTTGCCAATGTGGATGTAAACAAAAACATTGCCGGACGGTACTATCAGGAGGGGGCCATCAAGGCTGTTTGTGACAGCTTTGGCCGCAAGAACCGCCGCAAGGCTCTGCTTGTTATGGCAACAGGCTCCGGCAAGACCCGTACCGTCATTGCACTGGTGGATGTATTATTGCAGCATGGCTGGGTCAAGAACGTGCTGTTTCTGGCTGACCGCAACAGCCTTGTGACCCAGGCAAAGCGCAGCTTTGTCAACCTCCTGCCGGAGCTTTCCGTGACGAACCTCTGCGAGGACAAAGACAACTTTACGGCACACTGCGTGTTCTCGACCTATCAGACCATGATGAACTGCATTGATTCCGTTCACGATGCAGAGGGCAAGCTGTTCACCTGTGGCCACTTTGATCTGATCATCTGCGATGAAGCACACCGTTCCATCTACAATAAATACCGCGACATCTTCCATTATTTCGATGCACCGCTGGTTGGCCTGACCGCCACACCCAAGGATGAGATCGACAAAAACACCTACGAGATCTTTGACCTCGAAAACGGTGTGCCCACATACGGTTATGAGCTGGCGCAGGCCGTCAAGGATGGCTTTCTGGTTGACTTCCTCTCGGTGGAGAGCGAAGTAAAGTTCATGAAGAACGGCATCACCTACGATGAACTTTCGGACGAAGAACGGGAAGCCTACGAAAACACCTTTGAGGATGAAAACGGCAACCTGCCGGCCAGCATTGATGCATCTGCTCTGAACAGCTGGCTGTTCAACAAGGACACCATTCGGCAGGTCTTGAATGTCGTGATGCAGAACGCCTTGAAAATCGACTACGGCAGCAAAATTGGTAAGACGATTATTTTTGCCAAGAGCCACGACCACGCAGAAAAGATCCTCGAGGTGTTCAATGACGAGTATTCTCATCTTATTAAAGGGCACGAAAACTATGCGCGGGTAATTGACAATCAACTTAGTTATGCGCAGAGTGCCATTGACGAATTTTCTGACCCGAAGAAATTGCCGCAGATTGCCATCTCGGTGGATATGCTGGACACCGGCATCGATGTGCCGGAGGTTCTGAATCTGGTCTTTTTCAAAAAGGTTCTGAGCAAGGCAAAATTCTGGCAGATGATCGGACGCGGTACACGCCTGTGTCCGGGACTTCTAGACGGTGAGGACAAGAAGAAGTTTTACATTTTTGACTTCTGCGGGAATTTTGAGTTCTTCCGCATGAACAAAGGAAACGCTACCCCGAACATGATTGCAGTTCAGGGCGCGATTTTCGGTTTGCAGTTTGAAATCGCGTATAAATTGCAGGATATGCAGTTCCAAACGGAAGAACTGAAAGCATTCCGTACTTCGCTGGTGGAACACATGGTCAGTCAGGTGCAGAAGCTGAACCGTGACAACTTTGCAGTCAAACAGCATTTGAAATATGTTGAGTTGTATGCGGATAAAAACAGTTACAATGCGCTGACCTACGCAGATACCTTGATTGCCCGGGAAGAACTTGCCCCCTTGATTGAGCCGGAACCGGATGACCCGAAAGCACTGCGTTTTGATGCTCTGCTGTACGGCATCGAATTGGCATACCTTGCCGGGAAGCTCTACACTCGTGGTCGCAGCGAGCTGCTGAAAAAAGCGAAAGCGGTTGCGAGCGTGTCCAATATTCCAGAGATTGATCAAAAACGCGCGTTGCTCGAAAAAATTATCCAGACCGACTATATCAAAACTGCCGATGTGAACGAGTTTGAGCACATCCGAAAAGAGTTGCGTGACCTGATCAAGTACATCCCCATCGAGCGGGTACGGTACACCACAGATTTCTCGGACGAAATTCTTTCGACAGAATGGAAGGAGGCCGAGCTGGAAAACGATGATCTGAAAAATTACAAGGCAAAAGCTGAGTACTATGTACGGCAGCATCAGGATAATGCAGCCATTGCCAAACTGAAAGGCAACATCCCACTTACTGCCGAGGATGTCAAGGAACTTGAAAAAATTCTTTGGAGCGAGGTTGGCACGAAAGAGGACTATGAAGCCGAATATGGCACAAAACCTCTGGGCGAGTTCGTGCGGGAAATCGTTGGTCTTGATATGGCTGCGGCGAAAGCTGCATTTTCGCAATATCTGGATGGTGCTAACCTCGACAGCCGACAGATTTACTTTGTCAACCAGATTGTCGAGTACATCGTACATAATGGCATGATGAAGGACCTCTCTGTTTTGCAGGAACCACCTTTTACAGATCAGGGAAGCATCGTAGAGGTCTTTACAGATTTGAGTGTATGGCTTGGTATTCGCAAGACCATTGAACAGGTCAACGCCAACGCAATCGCAGCGTAATAGAATATCTTCTAAAACGGTAAAGTGGATTTTATCCGCTTTGCCGTTTTTCTTTTTGTCTAAAATTGTGAAATTTTCAAAACTGTATTCCAAAACGGTCCTGCGGATTCCTATTAGTGTAGAGGCTTTCAAAATCTTTTGTAAAACGGCTTTCCGCTAGTTCTATAAGTGGATAATGAACAAAATCTATATTCTAAAATTAGGCAGTTCAACAAAATTTGAAAATCTGTATGCCAAACACCCATTTTAGAATGTTATAGGTATAGGAGGTTGTTTGAAAAAGTGAAAATTTTCAGAATTTTCATAAGCCCCCGTTTAAAAACACCCCTTTAAGTTTGTATAAGGTGTGGGAACTACTTTCAAAAGCAGTCTTACTCGCATTTTTGAAAGCCCTCAACTTCTTACAAAACAACATCGTACCTTGACAACAACATGATCGGCTGCAAGCCACTATGCTTTTTCGGAGAAGTGCCGCCACGACAAGAGCGCACCAAGAAGAAGCCATACGCCAGAGGAAATCGGGCAGGAACAGCTTGCGGGCAGACCGACACCGAAGAAGAACCGGGCAAGCTGGCAGAGAGGACTTCGCAAAGTTTTGTCTGTCAGGTTGTTCGGCGCAAGAGTGCAGAGAGCGCAGCTCTTTGCGCAGGTCAAGGACGGCAGTCTTGCCCAGTGGATGTGATGCCTTGCGTCATATCCTACTGGGTATTATCTGGCGCATAGCAGGCGGCAGATTTGTAGCTTCGCTGCACCGCGTTGTCCCTACTCCGCGCACGGCGTTCTCTGCGTGACCCCAGAAAGGAGAGATGGTCGCTGAAACTGACCCGACACAATGGCCGCGCCGGAAAGCACGGCACTTATAACCCAAAGCACAATGACCGCAGTTTTGAAATTGCCAACAGTGAGCATATCGACCCGGAACGTGTCCAGCAAAACATCTATTGGGATTGCTACAACGGCATCCGTTCTGCCCTGCAGCCCAAAGATGTGGATAGTCTGGCTGACACCTTTGAAGAAGTCGAAAAGCTCTACTACAAACTCCATTACACCAACTTCACCGAAAAGCAGAATGAGCGCAACGCCAAAATTCGGCACACGGAACGAAACCGCTCAACAGAAGATTTGCTAACCAGCAAAAAGACCTGTCCCGAAGAAAGCATCTATCAGTTGGGAACGCTGGAAAGTCATGCTTCCCCGAAAGAGCTTTTTCAAATCGCCACAGAATTTATGGATGAGTTCCATGAGCGTTTCGGCAAACACGTTCACATTCTGGATTGGGCGTTACATCTGGATGAGGGAACGCCGCACGTCCACGAACGGCATGTGTTCGATTGCGAGAACAAATACGGCGAAACCGCACCCCAGCAAGAAAAGGCGTTGGAAGCACTTGGCTTTGAACTACCAAAGCCGGACAAGCCCCTTGGCCGTTATAACAACCGCAAGATCACATTCGATGCAGCCTGCCGCACGATGCTATTCGAGATTGCCAAACGACACGGTCTGGAACTGGACGAAGTGCCGGAATACGGCGGACGGGCTTATCTGGAAAAGCAGGACTATATCATGGCAAAGCAAAAAGAACAACTTGCTCAACAGGAAAAAGCCGTACAGGAACAGACCGCTCAGCTTGAAAATTTGAAACAAGAGAATGAGAAAGCACATCATCAGCAGGTTCGCCGTACAACTTATCAGTCCCTAACACTTCTGAGCAACGATAAAAAAATTCAAAAGCAGGAAAAACAGTTAAGTGAACTTTCTCAGAAGATTGAAGATACCGAGAACTTGTTGGATGAGATTTCTGCGGTTGCCTACGACAAAGCTGTGGCTGTTGTTTCAGGAAACGCTGTGAACGATGCTTTGAAAGCAAGCACAGAACAGGTCGATATATATTTGGACTGGCTGAAAGAGCCGGGGCGAACGGCAAGCAAGGAAACATTGGACTACACCACATATCAAATCACAACGCTGCGAAAAAATATTATTGCAGCAGTAAACAGGATTACCGCAAGATTGACAACTGTCCTTATAAAGCCGGAAATCAAAAAGCCTGCCATCGAGCAAATCAAAGAAAATACTCGTCCGTCTGTTCTACAAAAGCTGCATCAGAGGCAGGAAGAAATCAATCAGCGTGAGCAGACATGCACCAAACCAAAGAAGCGCAGCCATGGCATGGAACTGTAAAGGAGGCCAACTTTCAAAAACAACAATTTATTTGAAATCGTAAAGCTGAATATTACTGCCCGACAAGCCGCAGAAGCCTATGGTTTTCGTCCAAACCGCAGCAGCATGATTTGCTGTCCATTCCATGCAGACCGCAATCCCAGTATGAAAGTGGATTTTCGGTTTCACTGTTTTGGCTGTGGAGCGGATGGTGATGTAATCGACTTTGTGGCAAAATTATTTCAACTTTCTTTGCGGCAAGCGGTGGAAAAACTGGCCGCAGATTTCGGGCTTTCTGGAACGGATGACTTTTCACGGATACGCTATAAACTTGTGGAAAAGTCATCAAATCCCAAAGAGCAACTCTACAAAATCTTGTGCAGCCATCGTTCTCTGTTAGCAAATTGGCGCATGGCCTATGCACCCAAAAATCCAGAAGCGTCCCTGCATCCTTGTTTTGTAGCAAGTCTACACTATGCAGACCGTGTGCAATATCTGCTGGATATTCTTTTGCAGGGAAGTCCAAATGAAAAGCAACAACTATTGAACGGAAAGGAAGTGACCGCCCTTGGAGAAGCAATCGAACGATGCAAGGAAGCCGAAGAAGCAGCATAGTGCACCTGCCCGAAACTGGGTGGGTGATAACGGAAAAATTATTGAACCATTATTCGCAGATTACTTTTTGAGCCTGCACCCCATGCGCTGCTTTCAAGGCAGGCTGTTCACGGTGGATGGCATGGTGGAGGATGAAGCTCCACTGAAGAAGGAAATCTATGAGCAGATTCGCTATTATGCAACCACCAGCGTAGCACGGCGGATTGAACATATTGTGCAGGCGATTAAGTTGGCCTGTGCATCTGAACCACCGGAGATTCAGACAGACCGCATCCATGTCCGAAACGGTACATATTTTGCAGACGGTCACTTTACCCCTGAAAAAGAATACTGCATGAATCGTCTGCCCATTGTCTATGTGTCGGATGCACCAGCACCAACACGCTGGCTGCAATTCTTGAACGAACTGCTATACGAAGAAGATATTCCGGCCCTACAAGAATACATTGGCTATTGCCTGCTGCCTGTTACCAAAGCGCAGAAAATGCTGCTGATGGTCGGCAAGGGCGGTGAGGGAAAATCCAGAATCGGGCTGATCCTGCGAGAATTGTTCGGCAGCAGTATGTACACAGGCAGTCTGCAAAAAGTGGAAACCAATCGTTTTGCCCGTGCAGACTTGGAGTACAAGCTGCTTTTGGTGGACGATGACATGAAAACTGAGGCTCTGCCGCAGACCAACAACATTAAAACTCTTGTCACGCTGGAAGATAAAATTGACATTGAGCGCAAGGGCCAGCAGAGTGTGCAGGGTACGCTGTATGTTCGGTTTGCCTGCTTCGGGAATGGCAGCTTACACGCACTCTATGACAAGTCCAACGGTTTCTATCGCCGCCAGCTGTTGCTCACCACTAAGGAAAAACCTGTTGGCCGGGTGGATGATCCTTTCCTCATTGACAAGATGCGGGGTGAAAAAGAGGGTATCCTGCTTTGGGCATTGGAGGGGCTGCATCGGCTGATTCAAAACAATTACCAATTTACTATCAGCGAACGCACCGCCGCGAATCTGAAAGAAGCGATGGAGCAGGGCAACAACATTCTGGGCTTTCTCAAATCTGAGGGCTACTTTGAAATTCGGCAGGGGGCCAAGTGCAAATCCACGGATTTCTATAAAGTCTATGAACGCTGGTGTCTGGATAACCTGGAAAAGCCGCTGGCAGCATCAACCTTTATCCACCATCTAAAAGATAATCAGAAAAGTCTGGGCATCGTCTATGATGATAAGTGCATTGGCACAAATCGGGGCTTTCACAATGTAGACGTTGACCTGTTTTTACCCGTTGATGTTCCCAGTCCGTGGGATTAAAAAATAGAATCAACTTGAAAAAGCCCTGCTCAGCCTGCTCACAGTGTGCAATAGGCGCAGGATGAGCAGAGTGAGCAGGTGATTTTGAATTTATATCAAAAATAAAACATGGAGGTTTTGCCTATGAACAAATCTCGGCCTGTTGCGACCGAAACTGTGAAATCTTTGGATTATACGAAAAATATATTGCAGACCATTCCGAATAACGATACAATGGAAGTGGTCACTCAAACCAATGCCGTCAAGTCTCCGACTGACAGCCTGAAAGCCACAACACTGGTGTACACGGTGGAAGAGATCGCGCAGATGCTGTCCATCAGCCTGCGCTCTGCTTACAACCTGTGCAACAGCACCACCGAATTCCGTGTTCTGCGGGTAGGCGGAAGCATCCGTGTCCCGAAGGACAGCTTCGATGCGTGGCTCAACCGGGCAGCTTGATAAGGAGGCAACAGTATGGCATATATTACAAAACGCGGCAACTCTTATAGCGTCCGCTACACCTACGAAGATGAACACGGCAAGAGCTGCGACAAATGGGAAAGTTTTCCTACAAAAGAGGAGGCAACGAACCGAAAGAAGCAAATTGAGCACGAACTGGCGGCTGGCACTTTTCTGATCCCGTCCTCGGTGACGGTAGCAGAGTTCCTCATGGATTGGCTGCCCAAGCAGTGCAGCAAGCACAAGTGGGCACCCAAAACCTACGAATCCAACCTTTCCACCATTCAGAATCTCATTATCCCCTATATCGGTAGCATGGAGATGCAGAAGCTCAAGCCCTACCACATGGAGAACCTCTACACGACCCTGAGCAAAACGCCCTGTGGTTCGTATATCGAGGGCAAGAAGCAGGAACTGACCGAAAAGCAGAAGCAGCGTTTCCTTTCCGGCACAACGATCCATGAGGTGCACCGGCTGCTGGGCACTGCCTTCCAGTATGCCGTAGAGTGGGGCATCCTTGTCAAAAGCCCTGTTCCCGTGGACAGCCCCAAGAAGTCTACGCAGGAGCGCACCATCTGGACGGTAGAGGAAATGAGGGCGGCTCTGGACAGCATGGAGGACCCCATCCTGCATCTGGCAGTCCACCTCACACTGGTGGGCGCACTGCGAGAGGGCGAGATCGTAGGTCTGACCCCGGAAGATCTCGATTTTGACGCAGCAGATGGCATCGGAACCTTCCGTATCAACAAGTCCATGCAGCGGGTGCGGAAAGAAGCCCTAAATCAAGTGGACGATGGCTGCATCATCAAGATATTCCCGGACAAGCTGGAGCGCAGCACCACTTCCCTCATCCTGAAAAGCACCAAAACCGCATCCTCCTGCCGTACCATCTTCATGACCTCTGCACTGAAAGAGGAATTGAAGAAGTGGCTGAATCAGTTGGCGGCAGACGAGATGAAAGACCCGGCACGCTACCATGATAGCGGAATGCTGTTCCGTCTACCCAATGGTCTGGCAGTGGAGCCGGTGCTGATCCGCAAGAAGTTCCTCAAATGGCAGGATGCCCACCCGGAATTCCCCCGCATTGTGTTCCACGGTTTGCGGCATTCCAGTGCCACCTATCAACTGATGATCTCCGGCGGCGATGTGAAAGCCGTTCAGGGCACCACAGGGCACGCCACGGCGGATATGCTGGTGAACACCTACGCTCATATCCAGCAGTCCTCTCGTGTAGAACTGGGCAGGAAATTTGAGGAAGGGTTCTATGCTAAACAGGAAAGCCCCAGCCCGCAGGCTGTACCCGCCGCAGGCGAACCGACCATCTCCATGACCGCTCTGCTGGAACTTCTGAAGGACGCAGACCCCGAAGTAAAGGCGCAGCTCCGTCTGGCTCTGCTGACCTGATGCAAAATTTACCACGCATTTCAAAGCAATTCCAGCCCATGCAGAGGATTCCCACGAAAACACCAACCGTGCAAAAACCGTGCATTGACCGTGCAAACCCCGATTTTTCGGGGTTACATAACAAAAAAGAACGTCAAATCTTACGATTTGACGTTCAATATCTGGTGCACCTCCAGGGACTCGAACCCTGGGCCCACTGATTAAGAGTCAGTTGC
>OHRN01000552.1_pt1 | contig 16115 bp, 15 predicted proteins | sample 1578431 | NCBI WGS metagenome assembly OHRN01 (sample SAMEA3879507, study PRJEB24766) | human gut metagenome | biome: human-associated habitat; feature: feces | place: USA | collected 1985/1987 | reverse complement strand
GGTTTGGGGCTCCGCACGCCCCAACAAGAAAGCTGTCCCACGGGGCAGAAAATTTTCAAGAATTGAAAATTTGTGGCCACGGGACGGTTCTTGTCCTCTACGTTTTCCTGAAAGGATTGAAAGAGCCAAGATGATTCAAAAACACGAACTGCCTATTTTAGAGTACGATTCCAACTCGGAAGAAGTCATAAGGCCAAATCATGGTGCAGAACAGCTGAAACTTCCCGAAAAATGCGTCTATGCCTTTCTTGGAGAAGCGGTTGATGATTATGCTTTCGAGGCAGAAGCCACCGTTGCTGAAACTTTTGAAACCATAACCCGGAACTATCCTGTTTACATCGTAAAGCAGGATGGCATGGAATTTTGCCTTTGCACTGCCCCGCTGGGCGCACCTGCGGCAGCACAACTGATGGACTTCCTCATCTCCTGCGGCTGTAAGAAAATCATTTCGACTGGTTCTTGCGGTGTTCTGACCGATTTGGCCGAAAACGAATTTCTCATTCCGGTAAAGGCGTTACGAGACGAGGGAACCTCTTATCATTATCTTCCGGCATCCCGCTATATAGAGCTTAACAAAAATATCCGGGATGCCATCGAGCATACTCTTCTTGTGCAGAACATTCCGTTCCAGGAGTGTGTTACATGGACAACGGACGGGTTCTTCCGGGAAACACAGGATATGGTGCGGTATCGCGGAGCAGAAGGATGTACAACCGTTGAGATGGAGTGTGCCGCATTGGCTGCTTGCGCCCGGAAGCGAGGTGCTTCTTTCGGGCAGATTCTCTATACGGCAGATTCTCTTGCGAATATTTATGCTCATGATGAGAGAGATTGGGGAAAGGGTTCTTTGCGGAAAGCGCTGGAACTCTGTATCGCTGTGCTGCAAACGATTTAAAGGTTCAACTGCCGTGGACAATGCTCCACCAAACGTAAGGCCGTTTACCTGAAAAGGTAAGCGGCTTTTTCTTGTACCTACGTGATTTTTGATATGCAAAAGTGAAACGGATTCACTTTTGCATATTGATAATGAAACGTGTAGGAGGCCCCCTTTTCAGTCGTTTGTAGCAAGTTTGTAGCAGATCTGTAGCAAAATTCGGAGAGGAACGGCAAAATGACCTCAGAAACCCGATTTTTGCAGATTTTTGGGTATAAAATTTTATCCTTGAATTTTGTGCAGAATGACGACGGTGCTTTTCATTCGGATTCTGATGCCGTACAATAAAGGAAAAGATCATGGATGAAAGGAGAAATCGCTGTGCGCTACACCATCAGGCATTTTGATTTGCCACTGCTTACCTTTGAAGCAAACATGGACAGTGCAGATACTGACCTCCATATTATAAAGGTCTACGAAGAAAATCGTTCCTTTTTACCTTTGAACCTGACTGTATCAGAAGATGGTGTAGAACGCTGGCTGCGGCATCGCACAATTCCGAAGAACCGAGCGTATGTAGACGCTCTGCTCTCTAAGGTGGGGCTTTCTTTGAATCGACCGCTTGGAATTATTGCAGCCAATAAAGGTCTTTCACTCAATGATTGCTTTTGGGTAGATGCAGAGGGCTCCGGTGACACCTTTGAAAAAGTAAATCTTTACGATAACCGATTCAGTCAGGTGCTGGCAGCAATCGCCTTTACAGGATATGGCAGCAGCATACGAACTTCGCTTGCGTCCTGCCCGGAGTTCTCGACCAACGGGATGCTGCCAAAATGCTGGCGCAGACAAAACGGAAAAATCTATCTTTATAAAGGTGGCACGTCAGGGTTCAGTAATCTGGGATTTGAACCGTACTCGGAAATGTATGCCTATCAAGTTGCACAGGTGATGGGCGTGAATGCGATTCGCTACACCCTGACAAAAGACCTGAAAAAGACGCTCTGTTCCAAGTGTGAGCTGTTCACCAGCAAAGAGTATTCTTATATTCCCATCGGACAGCTTGTGTCCAAAGGCGGAATAAAAGCAATTTTTGCGTATTATCAGACGTTAGGTCAGAACTTTGTGGATGCGCTGGAAGATATGCTGGTCTTTGATGCGATCATCTGCAACACTGACCGCCACTATGGAAACTTTGGTGTGCTGGTAGACAATAAAACCAACACGATTGCGGCACCTGCACCGCTGTTTGACCACGGAAACTCGCTGTTCAGTCTGGGCGGAACGGATCTTTGGGACAACCAGAAAGCATTTGATGAATATGCCCGCACACTGCTTCCGCTTGCATACGATGATTTTTTTGCAGCTGCAAAGAGTGCAATGAAACCTCGTCACCGTGCAATGCTCCATAAGCTGCTGGATTTCCATTTTGACCGCAGAGCGACACGTTATAATCTGCCGCCAAATCGCTTGAAGATGATCGAAAAAGAGGTACAGCGCAGAGCAAGAGTACTTTTAGGGTAAAAAAGAAAACCGTCAAACGTGAGAGATTTCTCTCATGCGTTGACGGCTTTTCTTGTCAGTGGAGGGGATGGCTTTCCTTGAAAGTGGCGAAAAATTTTATTGAAAGACTCCAAAGAGAAACAACGAGTTAGATGTGGAAACGGCTACTTTTGAATTTTCTCGATGAGACACTCGTGTTTTTTGGTGGCTTTATCATAGTTGATGCCCACTAGCAGAATGTTCCCTTGATAATCTTTCAAGGCGTTTCCATAGTGTTTCTCCTTGATTTGAGCAAGTGCACCAGATGCACTCTTGTTCCATTTCAGTTCGATTACTACTGCAGGCTTGTCTAGATGCATCCTGTGAGGAATCATACACACATCGGCAAAGCCTTTACCTGCAGGCAACTCCCGCACTATCGTGTAATACTCTCGTGCAAAATAGAAAGCCAGATTGATGATACAACTCAACGAATTTTCATCGTTATATTGAAGAACTGACACTTCTTCATGTGCTTTGTCAACTCCGGCGGCTACAGCATCCGCATCCATCGCCCATAGTGCTTCCAGCAGCCTGCGAGACGCTTCTATGGAATCCATTACACCGTGCCAGTTCATCGTGCTGAGGGCATTGACATATTCCTGCGAGACTTCCTTGTTGGGAATAGTCACGGATTCATCTATGCTATTGTAGGTCAGATAACCCAAATGCACCAGCAGGGTCAGAACATCGTCTTTGCTGGCAAAGGTGGTCATGTCATTGCTGAAAGTGCCCGTGTTGATTTTTATGGCTTCGCCTGCCAGCATTCGGACAACCGCATCCTGCAAGCCATCCATATCCATCTGGATATAAATTTTCAAGGCTTCATAGGTTTCGGTTTGGTTCCAATAAGTGCCGAATTTGTGCCGCAGCATCGCATCCACAACAGATTTAGGGCTGTACATGGAATAATGCTCATCTCCGGACCGCCGATGCGCAATCAGGTCATAGCCATCATACCATGCTTTGGCCTCTTCAAAGTTCATCTGATACTTTTCGCAAAGAGCAGATACTTCTGATTCGGTAAAGCCAAAATACTCTGCCAGTTCACCGGGATCGGTCATGGAATACTCAGTAAACATATTTAGTGCAGAGTGGGAGCCGTACTTTTTAATGGGTAAGATGCCTGTCATGTAGGCCAATGCAACGTAATCCTTGTCTTTGAGCCAAGCTCGCAGAAAGTCAAGATATTTCTTCTGCGCATCCTGATTTTGCTGGTATTCCCGAAACAGGCAATCCCATTCGTCAATCAAAATCACGAAAGAACGATTTGTTTTTGCATAAATGTCTTTCATGACCTGAATGAGGTTGTTTTTATCCCGAAAACGGACATTTTGAAAATGGTCCGTTAAATCAAATACAAGATATTTTTGCAGCATTGTTAGCATTTCATCCATGCTATGCGTCATGCTGAGAAATTCCTGCATGTTGACTTTGATTACGTCATACTGGTTGAGGTGCTGCTGATAAGATGACACATAGTGGATTTTCAAGGAACTGAACAACGATGCGGAATTCTCACCACGGTCATAGTAAGCGGCTAGCATATCGGCAGCCATCGACTTGCCGAAACGGCGAGGACGACTGACACAGATGAACTTCTGTCTGGTGTTCAAAACGGCATTGGTCTTTTCGATCAATCCGGTCTTATCTACATAGATTTCGGAGTTTAGGCTTTCCTGAAAGCCCTTGCTGCCCGGATTCAGATAGCTTCCCATATGATGCCTCCTATCCTGAAAATATCATTGTATTCATTATACTCTAATCCATCAGGAAGCACAAGAACGGGTTGATCAAAGCGAAAAGAAAACATCTTGTGTTGTGCATAGCGTAATTCTCATATAAAGCTCTTGCGTGTATACTCCTGCGGGAGTATAATTAGAGCGAGGAGGTGGTTCTGTGGAAAAAACAATTTATCACGGTTCGGATCATATTATTGAAAAGCCAAAGTTCGGCTATGTCAAGCCCTACAATGACTATGGCATCGGCTTTTACTGCACTCAGAACCCCAACATGGCCAAAGAGTGGGGCGTTGGCATCGACCACAATGGCTACGCTAACCGGTATAAAATCAAATGCGACGGTTTGACCATTCTGGATTTGAACGCTCCCGGTTACACGATGCTGCATTGGCTGACGATTCTTTTGGAGAACCGCGAATTCGATACTTCTGCCCCGCTGGCCGCAGAAGCCAAAGAATACCTGATGAACACTTTTCACCTCGACTATAAGTCTGCAGATATCATCATTGGCTACAGGGCAGATGACAGCTATTTTTCCTTTGCATCTGATTTTATCAACGGCGCAATCTCTTACCGCCAGTTGTGCAATGCCATGCGCTTGGGCAAGCTGGGGCAGCAGTTCGTGCTGAAAAGCAAAGCGGCCTTTGAACAGCTGGAATTTCTCGGCTATGAGACCGCAGACTCTAAAGAATGGTATAAGAAAAAGGCCTTCCGTGACCAGACAGCCCGCCGCCAATATCTTGACGTGGAGCGCAACCGCCGTCAGAGGGGAGACCTTTATATTACCACGATTCTCGACGAGGAGATGAAGCCCAATGATCCACGCTTACGATAAAAGCTATCTTTCTGCTGCACAGAAAAATCTTGCCCGGATGTTGGATTATCTTGTCAACGATCTGCATTATCCGTTGGAGACGACATGGCAGTGGTTTGTGACCAGTGAACTGTCTGCCCGGTTCGAGCAGGGGGATTGTTCTGTGTTGGTGGGCTTGTCCGGTGTAGAACTTGCCCGCGCTGTACTGGAGCAGGCGGGCGAAGTCGTGCCTATGCAGAAACCCTCGTATGCCTACGACCGCAGCCCGGAATACTGGACAGGTTGGGCTCTTGCCTATTACCAGTGGCTGACCGGTCTGCGCTTTGCGGAGATTGAACAGGCAGTGCCCATCACGGAGGTGCGGCTGCTGTATACGCCCTACCACGAGATGGATGTACGGCAGTTTGCAGACAAGATGAACGAGTTGTACCGTGCGGCAAAGCCGGAAACAAACCTGAAAGCTATGCGCACATTGGCCGGATTGAGCCAGTCGGAACTGGCAGGACAGGCTGATGTGTCTGTGCGTACCATCCAGCAGTACGAACAGCGACAGAAGGACATCAACAAAGCACAAGCAGAAACGTTGCTTCGCCTTGCGCGTGCGCTGAATTGCAACGTGGAGGATCTGATGGAGAAAGTTCCACCGCTGAATTTTAAATAAGAATGAAGCGATGAGACCTGACACAGATTGTGCAAACAAAAAAGAAAGCTGCCATCCATGAGAGAAAAATTCTCACGGATCAGCAGCTTTTCTCTTTGAAGTTGTTATGCCTTCGTTGTGGTCAGAACTTCATCATTGACCAGCTGATTGGCCTTATCAAAGGCTTCGATCATCTGGGTCGCTTTCGGATGGAGATAGACCTCATCCAGCGTTTTGGATTTTGGCGTGTGCCCGACAGCGCGTTTCAGGATATCCTTGTTGACGCCTGCGCGGTCACAAAGGCTGGCGTAGGTATGGCGGGTGGTGTAGGGGGTATAGGTAGCAAGCTTCCCGGCAAACTCCGGTTTGCGCTTACCATTTTCGTCGTAAGGATTCGGCTGGATGCCGATTTCCTCCAGGAAAGGATAGAATTTGCGGTTACGCCAGTTCTTCTCATTCCAGAAACCGCCTTTTCCATTGGGAAAGAGCGGACCGTTTTCCACAGAGGTGGCATACGCATGTTCAAAAACCGGGATGCCAAAGTCGAGAATGGGAATGATGCGGTTGCGTCCGGCTTCGGTCTTGCAGCCGCCGATCAGATAAGCACCGGATTCCGTGCGGTGAAAATCTTCGTGTTTGAAGTGCAGCAGCTCATAGATACGCACTCCGCAGGCCAGAAGAGCAATTACCATCTGCCCGGTGGGCGTGTTCTTTTGGCTCAGGATCAGCGTCACCTGTTCGTCCGTGAAAATCTCGCGTTCCGGAGATTTGCGCCCTTCGACTTTCAGGACAGATGCAAGGTTGGCATCCACGACACGCCAGCCAATGGCTGTGCGATACAGCTTACTGATAAGAGTACGCTCTTTTTCCAACATACTTTGAGACAGGCCGTTATCGGCCATCTTATCAAGGATGTTTTGGAAGTCTTGCGCATAGAGGGCGGCAATTTTGAAGTGCCACAGTGGACGAAGATATTTCCACGCAATGTCATAGAGCTCGCGAGCCTTATCGGACCGGCCCTTATATTCACGGGACTCTTTGAACATCCGGAAGCAGTCCTGCAGGGTAGAGTCCTGATAGGGTGTGGCCGGACGCTTCATCATTTCGGCGCGGACAGCTTCTGCTTCTTCACGGGTGACGTAGGTGCCAACAGCCTTCATGACTGTAATTCCGGTGTGAGGATCAGGGATCGGCATTCGGAGCAGCCATGGTTTCCGGCGTGTTCCGGACATTCGTGTGATGCTGCCATTGCCAGACGAGGCTTTCAGCCGGGGCGATTCTCGCTTGGCTGGAACAGTAGGCGGTGCTCCTACACCGGGGGATGGTGCTGTGCCAACAGGATGACCGCAGGCAGAGCAGAATTTGGCGGTATCTGAGATTTGATGACCGCAATTTTCACAGAACATAGAATTGAACCTCCTATTGTTTTGAACTTGCTTCAAAAATGCCCCCGGCATCTGGAGGATGCCGAGGGCGGATGGTCGAATTAGTTGCGGGTGCGGGAGAGCTGGTACTCCAGGCTCTGTTCAGCCGTGAGCCCCTTCTGGAGAAAGCGGATCACATTGGGGTAAAACACGTAGATACGTGATCCGTTCGGTACGTGACTTATGTAACCGGCGGCTACGAGATTGCGGAGACTGTGGTATGTTATATCATAACCTTCGCTCCGTGCACGACGTGCGGCACCTGTTAGTGTAAGAAAATCCTGTTGCTTATCAATCATAATTTTTCTCTCCTTTCGTAAAATGATGGAAAGCACAGGCGGCTTTTCATAATAAGCATATCTTTTTGAGATATAGGACTCTTAAAGGGCGATTAAGGGTACCAGGGAAGATCTGGCTCCTTTGAGAAGTCATAACGCTCCAAAGAATGTAAATCGGGTTGTACTTCCTCATATTGGGCGTTTAAAGGTGGAACGACATAGCCGCAGTTAAAGAATAGGCTCTGGTCACGCAGCGTGATAGCACTACAATCGATGTATCCACAATCGCCGGAGTGGCAACATGGAGCCTCTGTAAAGTAAATTGGGGCGCCCATAGTTGAAAGCAGATCAGCGTACTCGGGAGAAACAGGGTTTTCAAAAAATCCATCTGGGATGTTCATGATAAATCCTCCTTAAAAATGATTGACAAGCGAAGCATTTAAAGCTTTACTTATATTACAAGAACACTTGGTTATAAATTTCTGCCTTTGAATGCTGGCAATGGAATCAGGTGCTCGATTTCGACAATGAAGCCGATGCAATGTCTTCCAGATGACTGACGTTCACACAAATAGGAGCGCAAGTGGGTTTGGCTTCTTCCCCAATATAAATAGGACCTTGAAAAACGCACTGCCCAACTTCTAGATTCCGTAAAAGGTCAGAAATCTCAGCCCGATGCTGTGGAGATGCGAGAAGCTCGGCATAATACTTTACTTCTAGGAGAGCAGGGTGAAAGAGAAGTTTGTGGTTTGCTTGGCAGAGCATCGTTCTTTCGGACGCGTTAAACTCACGGATACTCTGGCTGGCAAGGATCACATTCAGAGAGTATTTTCTTCCTTCTGTCAGGATTTTGCCAAGATAACAGTCCTTGTCGATGGAGAGGTTCTGCATCTCATCTATGTAGATGTAGCGTGGCGGTTGTCCTCCCTGTGATGCAGTGCGAAATTCATCGAACAGAAGCAAGTCAGCAATCACTTTCTGGAAGAGGGGTGGAAATTTGCTTAGGTTGATAATTTCGATTCCAGAATGGCGTTTAATCGGTTGATTTCGGAAGACATTGTGCCGCAGGAGCGGTGCAAGATGAGCAGATGCACTTCTTGATGCTTTCGTGTCAAATTCGTCAAGGGTTTTAAGAATTGCTGGAAAGATATCCGGATTATCGTCGAGGTTTGAGATTACATATTCCAAACTATCGGAAAAAGCAGCAGTTTCCGTGCGGCTCAATTTGATATACTTGGTTATAATATTGGAAAGCGTATAACTCAAATCTGCTGATGATTCCGTAGTTCCATCCGCATAGCGTAATGGATTGAAGAGCGTTGTTGGAATTGGCGTGTTGTATGCATCAATTTTTGAGGACAGTTGTTCAAATGCCTTTCTGAGAATTGGAAAGATGTGCTCGGATGAAGAGGTGTTATGAATGTTGAGGTCGAGGATGCGATGTCCCTGATAAGCCTTTTGCAGCACGATACTTTGGGCAGCAACACTCTTTCCGTAGCCGGATTCACCGAGGATGACATAAGAATCGTTATCCTGTCCGGGGATACTTTTTGTGGAAACGGATAGTTCTTGGCTGCCCTCATAGTACTTTCCTATGTAGGTTTGCGATAGCATAGACATAATAATCAAACTCCTTTTTATTTTTAGATTTCAACAAGGTCACGACTTCCGGGTTGATGTAGGCTACTTCTCAGAAGTGTTCGAAAGCGAAAATCCTTTGATTCATTTGGTGCAAAGGTGAGCGTTTTGGGGACTGATCCCGAAAGAACCCCGGCAGTTTTCAGACGATTGAGCACGTCGGACGGCATATAGGATCGCAGCTGCACCTTAATGATTTTCTTCAAAAGGGCAGTCGATGTATAATAATAGGTATCATCATATAGAATCTCCTTCTGACAGTCAAAACTGCTATCGACATCTTCGAGTGGACGAAAACAAATCATATCACTTCGCCGGGCTGCATAGAGTGCATTCCGGAATAAACTGTTGATACTATCTCCATTGAACCTCTCCCAGTATTGAATATATAGGGTAAGGCATTCATTATGGGAACGTGCAACTACCCCTTTTTGACTGGGGTCTCTGATAGAAAAATACCACTGTACGACAGCAGCAATCGCGGCTAGTACGGAAATTTCCTGTCGAACGGGGCAGTCTTCTCCGAGTTCGTCAAAAAATTCTGTGTAAACTTTATCGATTTGAGCTTCAAATGCATCGGAGTTCCCGATAATCAGCTTTATCAGATCTCCAATTGAATTGAGCGAATTGGTTCTAACGCGGTGGTCAGAGAAATTTTGTACTGGTAAACAAAATATTCGCTGCCGAGGTGTTAAGTCTTGAGACACCACGATATATACGGGGTGCCTCTGATCGCTTTGCATAAAATTCATCAGCGCTTGATAGTTTTTGTCCCGACTATAGGCACTGGAAGACTCATTGAAGTTGATGTTTTCAGCGCGAATCCATACAAGAGGGCGGTCAATCAAGCTTTCTAACTTTTTTTTAAATACGCGAGATGATTCGTCAAGGCTCAAATCTGTGTGTAGATGCCGGTTATGCGTCAGTACACAGAACGGGCGTCTGATCCATAACTCGGGAGATAAACGTCCCTGTAGGACGGCATATAGCGATAGCAACTGATACATCACCATGTCAGATGTGGACGGGAGAGTAAAGCTAAAAAGCACCGTGTTAAGATCAACCCAGTTACTTTCTTGAAAACCCCATGAGTTTTTAGAAGAATACCAGCCGGGAGAGTACTTTATCAGCGGAGAAACAGAATTGAGCATAGGTGCGGTATAACGAGCAATTAACTCAGCACAAATGGTAGCTGGATGATTTGCATCGACAATAAAACCATTGTCTTGTAGTAAATTGTAACGTTGCAGGGCGCTGCAATCAGCATCGACTATAACGCTCTTGTGTTCTCCTGTAGGAGTATCGAACATATATTTGATGAATCCCTTTTTTGTGTCATGTTCTATTATCTTTTGCGCCTGTAGATTTCGGCAAGGGCTAAAAGGTTTTCCAACGGTACTGACGCTATTACTGTACAAGAGGACTAGATAACCCTGAGGATCAGTAGTTAAGCCATAGTTTTCGAAACTGAGTGCCTTCTGTCTGTAGGCTTTTTGTGCGTCACTCTCCCATGCCGCTTTAAACTCTTGAGCTTTTGCCTCAAGAGGATCGCATTGAGAGGATGATGGCTGTTGTGATTGGTGCGAGGGAGTAGATGGCGGTACAGGACTATTTGATGGTGCGGCACTATAGTAAGTTGAACATTGTGTAACATCCTGCGTCGTGGTAACTGTTTGTGTCCAGTTTCTTTTAGGAAAAGTCGAACTGACTTCTTCTGGCGGATTATAGGGTGTTCCATCAAGATTCTGAAGAGCATTGATCATGCCACTAGTGTTTGAAGCATTCATAAAGTATCCTTTCTTATCTTATGAGGTGAGTTGGCGGACGGCAGGCAGTTTGTCCGGTCGGTCTCGGGGTCAACTGCCCGCTATGCGGTTGTCAAGGTGCAGACTGGAGGGAAAGATACTGTGATCTTTCTAATTAAATTTTAACACTTTTGAAGGAAAACAAATTTGAGTTTTCGTGACCGAAAATGAGAAAAGTATCAAAATAATGTAAAAGGCCGACTTTTGGAGAGATGAAATGATTGAGAAAATGGTATTGTTTGAAAATCAAAAGCAACTGGAGGAAACTCGCGATGAGCTGGAAAGATGCAAGCGTTTTAGCTTTCGATTGTATGCGAAAGAATTACCGTTGGAATTGACTTTAAGTCATGAAGAAAACAATGAAGTCAATGCGGTCAAAGCGATTTTGAAAGATATGGAAAAGGGAAACTGGCCAATGCTGCATTATTTTAGAATGCATTGTAAAAGCGATAGCAATCCGCCCAAGATACTTCAAGCCAATGCAATTGGATGTGTGATGATGTCATTGAGGTATTTAACAGCACGAAATATATCGGCTTCAGAATTTAAAAAGAAAATTTTTGATTGGGATGAAGATGGGGAAGGGTACGAGACATATCAAAGACGAGTGCGTGCCTTGGCGAGCAAAACAAAAAAAGTGGAACAGATAAAAATGAATCATACGGAAGAATTTCCATTTAACTTGATATGCCCGTACCAGTTTATTCCCACAATGAAGAAAAACGAGAAAGTAAAGGAATTTTTGACGCCGTTTTTTAGCGCTGCAACAAAGCATATTGTGGAAGAAAATCGTGACAGCGTAAGTTGGAATGTTTTAAGACTGGCAGAAAAAGAAAAAGAAATATTTGATGAATCAGACACAGGAAGCCTAGAAAAACAGAAAAAAAGCCGATTGAAAGATAGATGCGAGGACTTATGTGTAGCTATTGAAAAAATGAGTAAAGTAGATCTTTCTCAAAAAGGAAATCATAGCGAAACCGTTGTCTTATATTTTGCACGTGAGAATATATATCACTGCGAAAAATTAAACCGTATAGGAAAAGAAAAAATAGATCAAAGAACTGCAAGATTGATTATACATAAATCTTGCTATCCAATGGCATTCTATTTGGACGAAATCATTGAAAAATATGAAGGCGCTGCATTCATGTGCCAGTATGGCCGATATTTAAATATGGTAGCGGTTGCTCTTGTGGAATATGCATATGAAAATTTAAAGTTCAAAAAAGGGAGCGCGACCTATTGGCAGGCAATACAAGAGGCGGAGAGAATTCTCGGTAACTATATTGATGAATACTGGGACTATTACTTTTCTTTCTTAGATAAAAAAGAAAAAACATTTCTTATTTCGGAAGAGGTGAAACCACGTATTTCGGATGATGCAATTTCGGCTATTTATATGTGCTTTTTAAACCGGGATATTTTATACAAAGCCCCTGATTTTGATTTTGATGTGATACCGCAATATTATTGTGCTGATGAAGTACCTCCGACCAAATATGAACTGAATGGCCCTATCGAAAGTATAGTAAGTAAATTGCACAATGGATTTATTATTGTACAGAATAGTGAGAACCAAAAGGAAGAACAAGATAAATTTACTGAGGCACTCAAAGAACAAGAATTACTTCAAGTAGAGGAAAAAACGCTTAGGCTAAAGCCACTTGGAGTGGACGACAATTGGGAAAGGCTTTTAAAAGTATTTGGAAAAACAAAGAAGAGTATTAGGGTAAAAGATTTTCGATATGAGCGTGTTTGGAAATCGGGTCGTATAGAGGCTATTTGTGGATGGAAAAATCCGCAGCTGATGAAAAACTGGATGGAGAAAAATGGAGTTGAAATTCCGGAGGTAGAAAGCGAATCATTAGACACAGAAGTGGACTATAAGGTTATAATGAAACTACTTATGGCCGGGTCAAATGACTTCGGAAGAGCCAAGATAAGATGGACAATAAGATTAGGAAAAATAAAAAACTGTATCAAGGGCAATGATTATATGTATTATTGGGAATGGGAACCAGAACTTACGGATGGTGGAAAACTGCTTAAATATGAAGCTGTACAAGCAGAAAAGCGTATTGCATCCTACACTTCTGAAAAAATTTGAGCGTTAAATGCTCCCTAATATCAAGAAAATGGGAATTTACAAGCAAAATTTTTTTGAAAGTGTAGGAACAAGAGACACATAATAGTATTTTGACATAAATTCAGGGCGATCACGCAAGTGGTCGCCCTTTCTCTGTATCTGGTATGATTTGACCTTCGGCAACATTATAGTAACCCACCAAAGGAGGATTTGCCGTTATGTTTGATTGCTATGACACTCTGATTACTCCAGAAGAAGTCGCTGATATGCTGGGATGCGGTATGAACACTACCTATAAGCTTTTGAAGTCTGGAAAGATAAAGGCCATGAGGATCGGCCGATCTTGGAGGATTCCTAAGAGAGCGGTACAGGAATATATTATACAAGAATCCCACTTGAAATCAGTTGGGTGGTAACATGAAAAAGCCCACATGGATGATGTTCCATGTGGGTTTTCTATTGCCTGAAAGTAGTGCTTGATGGAGTGATGTACATACGGGTAATCCAATGTTAATGCTAAATAATGTATAGAGCAGAAGGAAGGTGAAAGTTAATCTTTATTAATGACACTAACATTAGGATAAAGCGGCTGAATGGAATAGTTGTAGTACAAACAGTCGCACAAGAGCAGCCGAATGTGTAGTGTATATACATTTGGCTATTCTTGCTAGGAGGGGGAGGCGGATGCCGTCATAAATAATATTTTATTCTATAAATTCTCATCTATATTTTCAATGATATTAATTTATCTTTATGAAATATATGAATAGAAAGAAGGTGCTTATAATGGGAAATATCTTTAGTATACGATTGACAGATGAAGATAAAATTCATCTACAACAGAGAATGGATGAAACTGGTAAAAATGCAACAGAAGTATTTAAGAGCGCAATCTATTTTACCAAAATAGATGCAGACCTTGTTGATGAAATTATATCTAATATTGGATATTATGCGAGTGAAAAAGATCTGGAAGGGATAAAAGAGGAGGTTCATAGATATGTGTTATATCGAACTCAAAAATGAGAAGTATGAAACTTTGGAAGATTTAAAACGGTTACTGCATTATATTCTTAGATTAGATAAAACAGCAGAAGATAGTCAAAGAGCGAATACTATAACAAATACCTTAGCAGGTTGTCAGCCAGCGATGATTCCCAATGAATATTTGTGTGATCCGAGTTCAGTTTATCATCTGATGCTTTTTGAAGTCAGGAGAAGACATAAAGGTATTCCGCAGTTTGCAAAACACCGCATTGTTTCCTTCGCAGCAACAGATTGTATTTTGCCACAGGATGTAGTATCTCTAGCAGAAAGAATAGCAAGTATCTATGCGAAGAAAGGTTATATTACAGCCTATGGAATTCATGCGGATAGATTTAATGTACATATTCATTTTGCAGTTTGTGCAGTATCGTTTCAAACACAGAATATGTTTCATATTCAATGGAAATCTGAGTGGAATATGCTTGTAACGGTAACAAATCAATGGAAATCTGAGTTTGACGAGATGCTTCAAAATAATATCCAAATGAGACAGTCAAGAGAAGCTGCATTGTATGGCGATGATATCGTTCGATACGGAAGCATTTCTCTGACAGCAAAAGGTCAAATGAATCAGAACAAAAAATCAAAGCGCAAATAAGAAGGGAGAATACAATGGATAAGTTTGATGAAAAAGTTATCGGCTACGAATCTACGAAAGAGATTCTGCGTCAGATTCTGGATATTCTAAAAAGACCGGAGGTTTATAAAAGAAAGGGCATTTCTATTCCAAGAGGGCTGCTGATGGAATCTGATCCTGGTCTTGGAAAAAGTCTGCTGGCATCTATCCTGATGGAAGAGTCCGAACGGAAGCCCTTTGTTTTTCGTAAAACCAGTCAGGAAAACAGTTTTCTGGATGAATTGAGGGCTGTATTTGCTATGGCAAAGGAGGAAGCACCTAGTATACTGCTCCTAGAAGATTTGAACCTCTATGTGGAATCGAATTCTCCCTATGCGCCGGAATGGGCTTGTCTGCAAGCCTGTATTGATGATGCAAAGGATACAGATCTCTTTGTGATTGCTACTACTAACGATACAAGGTATATGCCACCATCCCTGTTGAGACCGGGTAGATTTGATTATGTGATCTATCTGCAACCTCCGATTGGAGAGAATGCAGAGAACATTGTCAGCTACTATCTCAGGGATAAAGATTTGGCAGAGGATGTGCTGATCTCGGATATCGTCAAGGCTATGCCCAAGGTAAGCTGTGCTACGCTGGAAACGGTAATGAACCTTGCTGCGCTGAATAGTGTCTATCAAGGTCATGAGCACATCCAGAAGGAAGATATCACAGAAGCTCTTCTTCAGGTGGTATATAAACTCCAAAAGACGGATAAGGAAACCGACTCCACAGAGTTGCAGAAGATTGCAGTACATGAAGCTGCCCATGCAGTGGTTGGAGAAGTTCTTCACCCCGGAAGCATTGGAATTGTCACGGTTCGCGGAAGCCAAGGTGTAATCGGTGGTATGGCAAATGGCTGTGCTACTTATGCACAAAATGAAGAGGAATTTCTGGATGAAGTGACCAAAACATTGGCAGGCAGAGCGGGTGTGTCTCTGATCTATGGTGTTATGGATATTCAGGCATCGGCCGATATAGAGCAAGCAGATAAGCTCATGGATATTTGGCAGTGTCACTTTGCAGGTGGTGGCTTCGTAGGAATTGAATCAGGGGACAACAGAATGTCCGAGCAGAGACTTTCTTATAATGAAGCTATCAAGTCAGCAAAACTGGAAGAACTTTACCGCAGAGCATATAAGATTCTCCATGACAACAGGGATTTCCTCCTTGCTGTCCAGAAAGAGCTTCTGGAACATGAAACGCTGCTGAACAGTGATCTGGCAAAAATCCGGGAATCCTGTACCTAAACCCTATTATTCAAAATGATAAAACGGGGCTGTTGCACACGCCCCAACAAAAAAGACCAGAGTTATTTAGCCAAAAGGCTGAACCGGTCCGTAAAAAGTAGACAATAGACAAAAGACCTCCCCGTGTAGGATAATAGAACTACACGAGGAGGTTTTGTTATGTCCAGAAAATATACCAAAATCAAAGAATTAGTACCACAGATACTCGCAATGCGAGCAGAAGGAAAAACATTTCCCTCGTGCAACTTCATGATTGCAGTGTCCGTTATACGGTCACTTGGAAAATGTGTAAAAAGTGTTCTGCATATAGCAGCAATATGAAAGCAGTATTTCACAGCGGGGCATTATGAATCTATAAT
>OHRN01000544.1_pt1 | contig 16275 bp, 21 predicted proteins | sample 1578431 | NCBI WGS metagenome assembly OHRN01 (sample SAMEA3879507, study PRJEB24766) | human gut metagenome | biome: human-associated habitat; feature: feces | place: USA | collected 1985/1987 | reverse complement strand
TACTCTCCAAAATTCAAATTTATAAGCCTTGAATATCCGCTGACTTTTTCACAGGCTCCAAATGTTCTATGCCTTTACTTTTTGTTGCCATATTTTCTATAATTTGCAATTCAGCACCTAAAAATGAAGACATATCTTTTTTCATTACTTCAAAAACTTCTTTTGCCATTCTATTCATTTCCTTATATGATTTGTACATATCAATAACAAATTCTAATGTGCATGTCTCATATTCGACAATTACTAATGGGTTCATAGTTTCTATTTCAAAACCTCTATCCTTAATTATTTCTCTTTCTACAGTAATAAGCGATTCCGGCATATGATTTTGGAAGTTTCTGCTCATATTAAACTGCTTCAACATATCCAACACATCTTCACTTAAGGGTGCTAATTGAAAATCAACTGCCTTACGACTTTCACGTTTACGATATATATCCCGAAATTTGTAATACGACATAGAACTACTTTGCATATCACCCAGAATATTAAGCAGGTTTGTTTCTACATGTCCTAATAAAGCCAAAAAATCTTTGTATACATCATATGGGACAGATATATTTTTTGTAACCATCAACACATTCTCTCTTTGTTTTTGACAAATGTAGTTATCTAATCTTAACAAATAAATATCCTGTTGGCGAATAAGCTTATAACTCCTACAAATAAGCTGATATAAATAATACTGAAAATCCTCTTTGCTATTTAGCTCTAAGGTTTTCATCTTTCTTTTTTCTTCTTTGTTCATCTTCGGCTCCATCGGCATACTTATTTATAAAACGACAATTCAATTTGCACTGGATTTCCAAAATTATCATCAGTCTCTTGAATAATTATGCTTCCTATCGCATAACTCTTAAACACTTGAAACGTATTTGTATACCGCGAATGATAATCACGACAAAATTCGTCATCTCCACATATGTCTATTATAGATTCGTTAGTTTCAATTCTTGTTCCTATCTCGAGCAACTTACAAATATCTTTTCCACATTTATTTACAAGTACTCTTGCTTGATGATGAGCAGGATTACCTCCCTGCAATTTAACATAATCAATGTAATTTCTAATCACTTCTTGTGACGCACAAAACTGCTCTATTTCTTGTTTTTTTCTCATACTTATCCCCCAATCACATTAACACAGAATCAACTACTATAGTTAATTCCGCTACTATACTTTCATCTTTTGCATACACCGCACATGTAGAAAAATATTTCGCATTCGCTATTGCCGGAATACGCGTGCGTTCTTCTAACTTATCAGAAACCGGAACATATCCATACTTTCCAAGCACGAATTTGATAATACGCCCAACGTTTTGTCGCGCAGTTGCATTAGCATCATTTTCGAAAACAACAACAGGAAATGTACTGTTTTCATCAAACTTGCTTTCCAAATCCCTAGCAATCAAAGTCAATGCGGGTAAACCTAATTCAGATGCTATGATCATTCTGTTTACAATTTCTGGCGATGCCAGATATTCAACCATCCGTTCTACACCTTTTTTAGTCCCGTTTTTGTCTACCATTTTTGTCCGATAAAGAAATTCTTGCACAATTGACATCTAACATCCTCCTTTTAATGTATCAATACAACAACATTGTTTTTAATAATGTAACTCATGTGTTACATTCGTCACTTTTAATGTAACATATACGTTTCATAATGTCAATAGTATTTATTTCTTACCAACTGTGGCATATCGCGATTTACCTCTGCCTGATAATACCCGCTAATTGTAGTCGGAGCATTAAACAATGCTGCTAAAAGATATTTCTTGATATTGCGAACCTTTGAGGTATTCCCTTTAAGGCAGTCCACTACATACTCAATATGCCCAGAATGAAGCTTAAGGAATTTCGATTTCACATATTAGATAAAAGCATGTAAAATTTCTTTTACATAGCTTAATTGCGGTCTATTTAGCTTGTTTCCTGACTACTCAGGAAAAATATTTCTACCCTCGCCCCACCTGTATTTTCAGAATTTGAAAGTTTAATACCTCCACCATATTTTTCAGCCACAGTTTTTGCAAAAAATAGTCCCATCCCATAATGGGCTTCGCCATTTCTACTTGTGTCATCCATAAAAAACTGCTCTGTGCCATGCAATAATGCTTCTTTTGTAAATCCTGATCCGCTATCCTCCACAATGAATGTCAGCCGGTCATCCTGCTCCTTTGCGTCAATATAAATGATTCCATTTTCTTTTGTATGCTCCACTGCATTCTGAATCACATTCATTACGGCCCGGAACATTGGATCATAAGCAATCGTTACCTTTTTATCACTTTGTCCCGCCTTCCAATCTATTTTCTGGTGATAGATTTCTACCAGTCCGAGTGCCTGTTCCTTTATATCTGCGAAAAAATCTTCTAACCTCACCGTTGTATAGGTAACATCACTGCAATTCCATGATTTTGTGACATCTATCAACTGTTTTACATAACTTTGTATCTGTGTTGTGCCGTTCAAAACATAAGTGATATTATTCTTCTGTTCTGTGGTCAGTTCAGTCTCTGAAAGTAGTTCTGCATTTCCCCGTACAATCGTAAGAGGTGTTTTAATATCATGCGCCAAAGCAGACATCTGTTGTTTCTTTTCCTGCTCTGTTTTCCACTGCTTTTCTAAAGATTCTCGCAATGCATCTCGCATATCATCGATTGCCGATAAACAGTCATCAAACTCTTTGATACCGGAACAGGATGTCTCATATTCCAGATTTTGATCCTTTATTTGTCTGATTGCGTCTAATACAGGCTGCATCTGCTTTTTGATTCTTTTTCCAAAACGTATGGACGGAATGATGATAATCGCTACCGCTCCAATCACAGACATAATAATCATCACATTCTGTGGTCCTATAAAATGCTCCCTCAAAAAAGCTGAATGATATTGAGGTGTCAGGCGATATTGCAATACAACATATTCATTTTCCCTTACAATTACTTTATAAAAATATTTCCCGGATGCGTTTCCGTACTTTGCAACATTCCATGCTATCTGTTCGTATTGTTCTGACAGATCTCCACCTATTTTCTCTCCATTCTCTGAAAAGATTACATAATCACAAAGTGCGGGAATCATCTCAGCAGTCACTTTATCTGCACGTAGAATCGTATCATATGCTTCATTAATCTTTTGCTCTGCATAATTTGCCGGATAAATACAGCCCACACTAATCAAAAGGTACAGCAGCAGATAAGCAACAATCACCAAACCAACTAATGATCCAAGCATGACCAGTACATATCTCATAAAAATCCTGCTGAGTGCATTGCTTCTCTTTACTCTTCCCATTTATATCCAATCCCCCAGACTGTTTTTATCGGTGTATAATCATAATCCGCAAATTTTGCTCTTATATTTTTGATATGCGTGATTATAGTACTGTCATTACTCTCATTGTCAAAGCCAAAGACCGCTTCCAATATCTGTTCCTTCGAGAAAACCTGTCCTCTGTTTTTAGCCAGAAATTCACAGATTTCGTACTCCGCTTTCGTAAGAGGAAGTTCCTTATCATCAACCAATAGTTTCTTTTGAGATATTTGAATACAGACCCTCCCCAAAACCATCCGGACAGAATGTTCCCTGTGCTCTCTTCTAAGATGTGCATTGATCCTTGCCCGAAGTTCCATCACTCCAAATGGCTTTGAAATATAATCATCTGCTCCTAAAGAAAGTCCGTTTACCAGACTGTTTTCCTCCGTTTTTGCCGTAAGAAACAAAATCGGACAATCCACAAGTGCCCTGATTCTTTTGCATAATTCGAAGCCATCAATTCCAGGCATCATAATGTCCAGTAAAATCAGGTCATAACGATGTAATTCTTCCATATTAATTTTTAGTGGATTACTTACTTTGGTAACCAGATGTCCATCCTTATTCAAAATGCTTTCTATCATTTCCAAAATTGCCGGTTCATCATCAACTGCCAGTATTTTTGCCATAGTTTCCCTCGATTCTATTCCGATATTCTGTTTCCTTCCCAGTGGTTTACCCACCAAAAATAGTATACCATACTAATCCCTGTAAATATTAAGCAACCTGGTATGAATGACAACCATTCACCTACACTAGTTTCTCCCAATACAGATTGCAGATAAGTATATGGTACTCTACCCGTCCAGCAGACAAATACATATTTCCACACATAATCTCCAAGTCCGGTAAGCATCAATGCACTAATTAGTCCTGATATAATCCCTGCTCCAATGGATACCCCTTTTCCAAACTGAAAAGCCAGAATCAGCTGCCACAGATAAAGTGGAACACTGCTTCCCCACAGCAGCAATGCTGCAAATATACATCCTTTCATGATTTCGATATCGCTTGATGCGATTCTTCCAAATCCAATTCCGAATATGATTGCTGTCAATAGGATAGAGCACAGACACAAAACCAGTAGCATCAACAGTTTCGATAAAAATGCTGCAGGTTTATCCGGTAAAGACAACAGATTTTGAAAATCACCTGCATTTTGTTCCTGTTCCATCACACTTGCTGTAAAAATTCCAATAAGTACCGGAAGTCCTGCTCCTATTGCCTGATAAAATGCAATCACTTTCATATTTTCATTCCATGGTGAAAAAAAGTAATATATTAAAAATATAACGCTGGTTATAATCGGAATCAGTAAGTGTGCCAGAATCACAGATGTTCCTTTCATCTTTCGCAAGTCTGCATTAAGAGATCTTCCAATCATCTTATTTCACCTCTCTTCTCTCAAACCATTTCAAAAACAGAACCGTTACAAAAACAAACCAGATGATTGAGAGACACATTCCCGGAACAATGACTCCCGTATCCAAAAGAGGATTCCCTGCTTCTGCGGCAAGTCCATTTGGTAAAACATGAAGCAACGGGCACATCATTCGCATAGGGATTGCAGAAACAAGTACATACCAGATTCTGGTTTGTGATATTACCACACCGCTGACGGTAATAAATAGGCAGACGAACAGGTTTACAATCATTCCAAATCGTTCACTTAAAAATAAAGCTACCGGAATCTCCCATAACTCAGAAACCGTCAGAAACAATACTGCAATCAACGCTCCTCCAACTGGAACATGTGTCGTTAGAAGAAAGCCTCCAAGCGTTGCTCCTGCAAACACAATCACATTAGAAAACAAAATCATGTACCCAATATAAATAATTTTCCCCAGCAACAATTTTCTTCTGTCTGTGGGAATAGTCATTAAATGATAGTATTTTATCTTTTTCTCCTGCGCCACAGAAAGATAACAAAATAGAGCAATCATCCCCGGCAGCAAAAGTGTATACCACCAGTTCCAAACACTTTCTGCATAAGCATTTGTCATCCCAAGAGTAAATATAAATGCCATGACAAATGTAAGAAGAGGAAATCCCCAGATAAACTTTTTTCGCATGGTTCTTTTGGCTTTTTGATGTTCTGCTTTTATAATATTAACCATGGATTTCACCTGCTTTCTGGTTTTTTCTTACCACATTCATAAACAAATCTTCAAGATTATCTCCCTGCTTTAATGCTCCTTCGTATCCTAAGATTCCACCTGAAATAATCCCGACTTTATCTGCAAGTAACTGTACCTCTGAGAGAATATGACTGGAGAGAATTACAGTGATTCCCTGTTCCGGAAAAGACCGGATCAGCTCTCGTAATTCCTCGATGCCTATTGGATCTAATCCATTCGTAGGTTCATCCAATATCAAAAGTTCCGGTTCTCCAAGCAATGCCATTGCAATGCCTAGTCTTTGCTTCATCCCCAAAGAAAACTGTCCTGCTTTCTTCTTTCCGGTGTTTGTAAGTGATACAATCTGCAAGACCTCATCAATTCTGTTTTCATCTGTACCAAGCAATAATTGTCTTACCTTCAAATTCTCTCTGGCGGAAAGATTTTCATAAATAGGCGGATTTTCAATTAACGCTCCTATTTTTGATAAATCTTTCCTATCCAAAAGTTTTCCATCAAAGTAAATCTTTCCTGCAGTTGGTTTCATCATACCGGTCAGCATTTTCAATGTGGTAGATTTACCAGCGCCATTCGGTCCAAGCAGTCCATAAATCTGTCCCTTTTCGATATTAAGTGAAACATTATTTACCGCTTTCTGTTTTCTAAAATATTTACATAGATTTTGTGTCTGTAACATCATTTCCATCTTTACTATCCTTCCTTCTATATTTCATTTCTTACTGAAATATAACCTAACAGAAAAAAATAAAGATTTGATGAAGATTTATTCCCGTATGGAATAAACCATCAATTGAATATCATTATCAGAGTCGAGGGTGCGGACATTTTCTGTAATTCATTTTTCTTGATACTTAAGACATCGGTTAATGCCTTGGAACAAAATATATACATAGCCAATCTACTCCTTACATTTCCATAGTGCCATTGGATGATTCTTCACTCTTTCAACTATCTCCACGTCTTCAAAAAGCAACTCCGGCATGTATTTTTTCTCTTCGAATCTATCAAGATATTCCTTCAATCGAAGCACCTTTTCAAAAGTATCCCTCACAAAACCACTTTCTGTGGCCATTCGTCCAAGTTCTGCTCTATTATATTGTGGCATCTTCTATCACCCCATTTTTCATATTGTAAATATTCTCTGGTATCACAAGCTTCCATTCATCAACATATCGTCCACCCGACATGTCCTTCGTCAGGTAACGCTTACTCTTTCCAATCTGATTCTTACATATATCAAAGAATTCATCTGAAAGCCCCATCTTCTCCTTATGCTCAGAAAGAAGAAATCCCATCTTTTGGTATAGGAACTGATTCGATAATAGGTCTAAATATTTCAAGATTCTTTTCTCCTGCATTCGCTTCATACTTCCAATATCCTGTATCACTTCTTCTATTCCAGCTATTTTATCCATATCCTTTACGCAGTCTACCAAAGTTCGTTCCCGATTTGTGATACGTATTCCACCGCTTAGTGCAGGCGTTTCCACGCCTTCCATATCCTTTGACGCCACATATCGATACGTATATCCATCAAATTCAAACTCTCGAAAGCTGGTTTCTGATGCAACATAGACATCGTAATATACCTGATCAGTTATCCCATAATATTCCATAGCGGTATGGTGAGACACATAAGAGGTTGGCGTAATCTTGCTTGCTATCTGAAATCGATTAGCAACCGGCGCCCCTCTCCACTGATGCAGGTATACATATTGTTACGGATTTTCGCCACCATTCCCTCCTTCATCAATCGCTTGATTGCAGAGCGAGCGCTGTCCATATTGTCATAATATTTATTTACATCTTCCACAGTAAATACTGGAGTTTTCAATAGTTCAAAATACAAATTCAAAATCAACACCTCCATGTTTTATAAATCAACTTGGGTTATATGTAAACTAATTTGTCACTTTTATAAACCTAATATAATACCAGTTTCCAGCAAAGTCAAGTTTAATTTTATTTCAAAATGGTTTGTACAGTTCTTTATTTGTCGCATTTTTAAACTTTTTATATTCCGCACCTTAGTAGTATTCTTTCCAAGGCAATTAATTACATACTCCACATGAGAATAATTAAGCTTCAGGAATTTGCTTTTCACAAGATTTTTGCCACTACACAAAAAGAAAATTTTCATATCGGTACTCGTGTTAAAGCATTAACCTTTAAAGATGGTGAAAAAAGTGAAGCAGTACATTTATTTTTCGTTACTGCAATAAATAAGCTCCAGATTCTATTTAAAGAATATCTTACTAATGCCACTGATAAACTTTCAGAATTATCTATAATGCTACCTGTTAAAGATGACGGAACAATTGATTATGATTATATGGAAATACGTCTTCCTGTGGATTCAAATGATAACATCGACTACACATATATTACAGCATTCATAAAAGCACAAGAAAAATTATCAATTAAGAATGTTATTGATTGGAAAGATAAAATAATAAATACATCAAAGAAATGTATATAGAAAATAGGTTTTCTCTCTCATTGGCTGTGCCTTTCATCGGCAGTTTAATCAGCCTTATTCCTCTTTGCTTGCACATATATGCTTTCATTATTTCTATATTCTCGTCAGCACTTCCTGACTCAATAGCCAACTTCTCTGAAGCTATGTATGTTTCAAGCGGAACTCCAAGCAATCGGTCAGAACCAAGTTCTGCTTTCAAGCCTTTCTTATTAGAATAATAGCTGACAGCCAAAGCAGGAAATAGAGATAAATACTCCTGCTCACAAAATCGACAGCCTTTCTTCAATATCGTTCTTTCATTTATCTTCATACTCCACGAATGACCGTGCCTGCATTTCCACCACGCTCTCTTTGCCGAAGTTCGTGATACCTCTGTAGGTTTCAGTTTATTCTGTTCATAATCCCATTCGCTAAGAAGCTGACTGTCTGTTGTCGCCAAATCATTATATCCGGCAAGGACTTCTCTCTCTGCACAAACGGGGCATACCGTACCTTTCACACGGGCATTGATAACAGATTTCCACTCGTTACCGCATTTACTGCATCTCCACCAGACATTTTTCCTCGACTTTGCATTTACTTCATCAGGCTTCAATGGCAAGTTCTTCTCCGACCACTCCGAAGCAATTTCAGGGTGTGTTGTCTGCAAATCGTTAAACCCTTTCAGGAATATGTACCCACTGCAATACGGGCATTTACTGCCACCGGAACGAGTAGAAATAAGGGTGTTCCACTCTCTGCCGCAATCCTTACACTTCCACCAAGCCTTACGATTGGCAAAGACCGTAACCTGAGTCGGAAGTAACGGATAATTTCTGTCCGACCACTCGGCAGCTATATCCGGCAAAAGCGTTGCAAGGTCATTAAATCCTGCCAACACTTTATTATGGGAACAATATGGGCAACCTGTTTTATTTATTGTCCTGCTCTTAACAGCAGCTTCCCACTCGTGTCCTTTTTCACATCTCCAAATCACTTTCTTATGAGAACCAATAGAAACTTCTGTCGGTTTTATCTTATTCTTTTCCGACCACTGCTTTTCCAGTAGCGGCTCTAATGTTGCCAAATCGTTAATCCCTGCAATCACTCTTGCACCGGAACATATCGGGCATTTCTCTCCATTGGAACGAGCCTTAACGCTTGTCTGCCATTCATGACCGCAAGCACCTCTCCACCATACTTTTTTATTTGAACCGAAAGTAATCTCATCAGGTTTAAGCGGTAAGTTCTTCTCTGACCACTCAGGAACAAGTTCCGGGCGTACTTCTGCTAAACTGTTATTCATAGCCAAACCTCAACCTCCTTGTGCTTAGAGTATATGAAGTTTTGGCTTTATCTTGTAGTTTGCGAATATCCGTATAAATAGAAAAAGCCCTTTGAGAAAGGGATTTCTCCTCTCTCAAAGGGCAAGTTGGCAAACTGAAAGTTTCACATTATCTATTACAATGTAAATAATGCTTTTTCGTAGTCCTTAACATAATACTTAATATTGGTTCTACCTTTTTGTATTACAGTATGTCCCTCCTTCTCAAGCATCTCCTTTTGTGCCTCAACTCCTCCAGGATACTTTGCATTTAATTCCCCATTTGCTTTTAATGTTCTCCAATAAGGTGTTTTATCTTCTGCACGCTGATAACTCGCCCATGCAACTATTGAAACAAAAATTCCAGCTGTGATTGGCTCTGTAAAATCAGCACCGCTTTGTTTAGCAAAGTAATCTCTTATTGTACCTACAGTAAGCAATTTACCACAAGGCACAAGTCGCATTACTTTGTCATAGTCAATAGGTGGGGCAAAGTACATTTTATCTCCACCATATTTTTCAATGCTTTTTTCATCTGTTATTATTTGGACTTTAGGCATATCCTTGCTATCCATAAGCATAGCATTAAAATCTTTTTTATCTTCATTTGCCATAAGTATCACCTCCAAGCCAATCATATCTCAATAAATATACTCATGCAATGAGACGGTTTTAAAATTTCTCTCAAAAATTCATATTCGCCTCTCCGTTAAACACACCGGCTTACAGTTCCTTTCTTGTTCTGAAGTGATTGTATCAGAAAAATGTAGTGAAAAACAGATACGAATGATTACCTACTTACATACGGAAAGCCATTTCTCTTTAGTTTGTGATGCTGTGGATAGCAAGTGATTTCCTTGGATTTCTTATTCAATAAAAGGTTCTTCTAGAATCATTTTAATTTCATCATAAAAGAACCCCTTCAAGTACATTTTTTCAACACTAGTAATAATTGGAATTAACTATCCCGTATCTATTAATATAACCTATCTTGTTAAAATATTTGATACAATACTCAATATTTTCATTAAAGCTGATTTAAGCATTATTCCTACTTTTTCCCACCATTGTTTATAAGCATCCAAAAAATCAAAAAAAACATAGATATTACAAACAAACCACAAGAAATTGCAAAAAGTATATTCGATGGAAAAAATTCATTTAGAAGCAGTAAAAAAGTTGCTAAGGCACATATAATCATACAATATGAATATGCCCTACAAAGTTTATTTTTGTTATATTCTTTTTTTTTGTCCTCAGGAAGCATATTATATTCGGGTATAAACCAACTCCATTGACCTTTATATAATTTTGTGGCTATACTAATAAACAAAACTGTAATTAAAAAAAAGATTAATTTCCCCATTTTTAATATTCTCTCCTCGTATTTGGATTATCATTTTCTAACCATTCATCAATGATCGGAAGTGCTTTTTCATATCCTGTATTTTTGCAAAATTCATCAAATGCCTTTGCTAATACTTCCTGAACTCTCCAATTATCATCTTTCTTGTCCTATAACTGAAAATGCTTCTAATTCACGAATTGTATATTTCATTTCTTTTCCCTATGTGCCGTAATAATCGTATAACTATAAGCATTTACAGTTATGATACAGTTATCTATATTCACATACCAGTTCTTCCCACTTCTTGTGATTACAGCCTTTACAGAATCGATTTTAGCTTTACACCAGACGACTACATCATCTGTATCTAAAAACAGATTTCTTTTAATGCGTTCTACGCCTAATTCTGTTGTGTGCAATTTATCCAAATTCTTTAGTAATTCATCATCTGCATTCATTTTATAATTATCCATTTTTCTTCATAAAATATCGATTTGCACTTCAAATCGTTTTCTTCATTCTATCACAGCATCTATTATTCTGCCATCAATCTTTCGAACCAGGTATCCATGACAATAATAAACTGGCTTGCCCCTTTCCATTCTTGCAGCATTTCATCCAGAGTTTTGTGCTTCACATATTTCTGTACATACACCCAGGTGGCAACACTGCTGGCCTGAGAAATAATTCCTGCTATAATTTTACGCATAGTTTCTTCAAATTCCGCGATTTCTTCTTTTGGAACGATGTCATAGAGATCTGGAATCTGAAAATCTTCCTTCTCACAATTTTCATCCACATCAATTAGATCTGCCGTCACTCTCTTTCTGGATTCCTCAGGTAATTTCAAATATTGCCAGATCATTGAGACCACTTCGGACGGTGTGTCTTTTTTGATTGGTGGTAATTGTATAAAATCATTCTTTTCACTCATTTTCATATCCTCCTCAAGATAAAATAAAGTCAATAATACATTCTCTTGTCATGTCCAGTACAGTATCTACAACCACTCCTGCAAACAGAATCAGATACAGAATAGTGCTCAGCACAAACAGGAATGCAACCTGAACCCAGTCATGGTAACAGTATGCAGTCGCTATAATCAACAAAGTGAATATAAAACCAAGGATTCCCCTTACAACCGCATAAGTCTGTACTGTCATCTTCACTGCCAGGCCGATCACAAAAAGGATCAGCCATACCGGCAGTAATAATATCTTCCCAGCAAGTTTTAAAATAAACATGTGCACCTCCTATCTTACCAGTCCTGGCATATCATGGTTCACCTCTGCCTGATAATACCCGTTCATCGTTGACGGTGCATTAAACAGGGCTGCTAACAAATATTTCTTGATGTTCTTCACCTTTGTGGTGTTACCACTCATACAGTGTAAGACATACTCGATATGTGAATAGGTCAGCATCAGAAATTTTTTCTTCACCAGTGATGCCGGATACCAGTTGCTGGCAATCAAGATCTTGTCATTTTTACACATCACAGTCTCTACGATCAGGTTCACGATTTCATCTACCTGTCGCATATCGTCATGATGGGTTACTTCCAGTGATTCATAATCAATGGTCTCTTTGACAAGGTTTTCATAAGCCTGATAATCCTCAGAGCGATTATCGCTATCAAATCTTTTCTCATCCACAGATATGATAGGATTAGATTTATTATCATTCATTTCAGTATCACTAAGATTAGTATTATTAGGGTTTGAAATGTAAACTTCTTGAAGTTTGTTTTCGGGACTTCTAGAAGTTTGATTTTGGGACTTCATGAAGTTTGAATTGTAAACTTCTGTAGATTCCTCATTTTCCACAGAAGTTTGTTTTTTAAACTTCTCTAATTCCTCTCCAAATTTTTTCTCATCTGTTTTCTCAAGCATAAAGGTTTTCACGTAGATGACGTTCACCTTTCCAAATCCCTGTCTGCGTTTTTCAATCAAACCAATTCCTGTTTCGTCATCCAGTTCTCTCATGGATTTGATGGCTTTATTTCTGCCACAGTTCAGTAATTCCATGATATCTTCGATGGAAAAATAGATATATGCTCTGTTTTTGTCATCAAACCACTGATTCTTGATGGAAAGAGACATTCGATCCAACATCAGTCCATATAAAATTTTAGCATCGCTCGATAAATCTTTAAAATAACTGTCTGTAAATAATGCTTTTGGTATGCGGTAGAAGCTGAACTGATCAGCTTCGGTACCGTAAAAATAATTAAATGTCATTTTTTTCTCCATAGTTTCCTCCTTTCATTTTTTGCTAAGAAGTCCTCTTTTTAAACTTCTTTGACTTTATTTTCTTAGCATTTTCTATCCTTAACAGGACTGTTCCTGCATCCATTTTTCTAATAATGATTCAATCACCAGCTCCATATCTTTGGCTGTATAATCATCCGGAAAGTACTTTGTCAGTTTCTTTTCTGAGAAAGTAAGAGACCGGGATACTTTCTTTGCCATCACACAGTTATTGAAAATTGATAACATCTGGATCTGATTGATTGGTCCATCATTCAGCTGATTTCTGAGTGCTGCAATCTGTTTTGGTTTGATAAATCCTGTGTCGCAGATATATTCGTAAATCCATCCCTGTACTTCCTTATCGATGTAAGAGATATCTACAGCAACCGTGAATTGAAGCTTTTTGTTATCTACCAGATCAAGAAGTTCAGGAATCAATTCTGTCAGGCGAATGTAACGCTGAATCTGTTTAGAACTTTCTCCAACTTGCTCTGCTAATACATCCCTAGATACAGTTCCTATTAAATTCTGGTCATTTTGGCCAGAATTACTTTTTGGTCTTCCTGCTTGTCTTTTCATAGCTGCTAATTTCATCTTATAAGCAAAAGCTTTCTCACTCGGCAACAGTTCCTCTCGCTGAATGTTAGCGTCCACCATCGCCACAATGGCATCATCATCCGATAATTCTCTTACGATTGCCGGAATAGTCGTAAGTCCTGCAAGCTGTGCTGCATGCATTCTTCTGTGACCGGATACCATTTCATATTCTTCATTTTCATCCATGCGAAGCAGTACCGGAGTCAGTACTCCATTGATCTTTACACTTTCAACCAGATCCTGCATCTTTTCATCATCCAGCACCTTGAACGGATGATTCTTAAACGGATGGATCTTACTAATTTCTATCTCCATTGCTGACTCTTCATTTACCACACCAAGCAGTTCATCAATACTTGCCAGTTTAATCTTTTCGCCACTTCTATTTTTCATTCTTCAAAACCTCCTGTGTCAATTTCATATATGCCTCGGCAACTTTTCCTTTCGGACAGTGCATGTAAATACTTTTTCCCTCTGCACTGGTCTCAGCTGCTTTTACAGACATCGGGATCACATTTTCAAATACTTCAATCTGGCTTCCGTAGGTTGTATGTACTCTCGATGCAATGTCTCTTGCGTAATTGGTTCTGAAATCTACCATAGTCAGGAGAATGCCCTCAATCGCCAGTTTCCGGTTCAGTCTTTTCTTTACTGTAAGAATGGTCTTGATCAGCTGCTGAAGTCCTTTCACCGGCAGATATGCGGCTTGCACAGGTATCAGCACAGAATCGGAAGAGACCAGTGCATTGATTGTCATCATACCAAGGCTCGGCATACAGTCGATCAGGATATAATCGTATCGGCATCGTATCGCATCGATATATTCTTTCATGATCATTTCTCTGCTCATAACATTTCCCATCGTTACTTCCAGTGCGGAAAGCTCAATATTTGCCGGGAGAAGATCTACATTTTCCTGGTGATGTAAAATCCCATCTTCCAGAGAGATTTCTTCTTCGTTGATGACATCCATCATGATCGTTGCCAATGTGATGCGAAGATCATCCGGTTCCTCATATCCAAGACTTGCGGTTAAACTTCCCTGTGGATCCGCGTCGATCAGCAACACTTTCTTACCTTCTCTTGCCAGTCCAATGCCTACATTTACGGTTGTGGTGGTCTTTCCAACGCCGCCTTTCTGGTTTACTACGGATATAACTTTACACATGATTTCTTCCTCCTTTAACTTTCCCATGATTCTTTTTTCCATAATTTCAACAGTGCCAGTATTTCCCGTTTCATCATTGCCGGTGTATAAGAATTTGGAAAATACTTGTGCAACTGCTCGTTTGTGAATGCCACTCTTGTGATCTCACCCTTTTTCACTTCACACATGATCTCTTCCATCTTTTCCAGTGACAACTGTTTTTCTTTACTCAGTTGCCGGATCCTCTGGGCCTGTGAGAGTGATGGGATTGCCTGTGCATACTCCATTGCTACAAGCAGTTCTCTTTGTTCTTTTTCACTTAATGCAGCTATCTCTACAGCCGGACAAAAAGAAATAATCTCATCATCCAGTTTCTGCAACATTTCCGGTATCAGTTTTGTCAGTGAGATATAACGCTGCACTTGTTTTGGGCTATCACCACAATCTTCACTGATGATTTCTATTGCCCGCTTTCTTGGTGTTTTGTGGTCAACTTGGCTCTTTTTTCGACCACTTTTTCTTTTTAATACGTCATTCTTCAGTTTGTAAGCAAAAGCTTTTTCACTGTAGCTGATCCGTTCTCTGTGAAGATTGGAATCTACCATGCTCAAGATGGAATCATCTTCACTTAATACCCGGATGATTACCGGTACTTTACGGTATCCCAGTTTCTCCGCAGCATGTTTTCTTCTGTGACCGGATATGATCTCATAGTATCCATCCGGTACTGGTCTGACGATTAGCGGATTTAAAATTCCATACTTCTCAATGCTTTCCTGCAAAAGAAACATTTCCTTATCATCTTTTACCTGAAACGGGTGCTCTTTGAACGGACGAAGACGCTCAATCTCAATTTCTATGATTCTTTCTTCGTTTTCTCCTGATTGTCTGTTTGGCTCAGTCATCTTGACTCCTTTCCTCCAGGATTCAGGAAATAAAAAATGCCTGCCTGGAACTTTTATAGATAGTAAAGTTCCAAACAGACATTGCTGTTTGACCATTAGCTGTAGCTAATAGAATTGAATACTGTTTCAGCTAATTCATGTTTGCAGGTTTGGGAGAGATTGTTTCTTTTCCCGCCTTTTCTCTGATTTACATCCCCGAATAAGGGGTGACAACGGAGCGGAACCCAAATGTTAGCTGGACTTCTTAAAACCCATGTTTGCAAACCGGTAATTTTGATTAGCTGTCAGCTAACAAAAATCGGATTGCGTTAGCTGGAAATTGATCATTTTGAATGGAATTTTGTGTCACGAACGTGATTAGAAAATAACAAAAGCGTTCGTTGTCAGCTAATCCAGCTAACATTTTCGAACGCTTTGAAGCCCGTCGCCAAGAGGATTTGAACCTCCGACCCCTCGCTTAGGAGGCGAGTGCTCTATCCAGCTGAGCTATGACGACACATGCCGCAAACCCTTGATTTTACTGGGTTTCTGGGATTTTTCCCTTCGGCCATATATAAGATTATCAACTCTTTTTCGAGTTGTCAATCTACAGATTTTTTTGATTTGGTAACATTAGAACGTTCCCCAATTTGGGGAATGCTTTGTTGTCACCATTAGCATTTTTCAGAATAGATTCGAACTGAAAGTTGTTTTTCATTTTTTCCCTTTGGGGAATGCCTCGGCTTTCTCTTAGGAGGCGAGTGCTCTATCCAGCTGAGCTATGACGACACATGCCGCAAACCC
>OHRN01000533.1_pt1 | contig 16453 bp, 9 predicted proteins | sample 1578431 | NCBI WGS metagenome assembly OHRN01 (sample SAMEA3879507, study PRJEB24766) | human gut metagenome | biome: human-associated habitat; feature: feces | place: USA | collected 1985/1987 | reverse complement strand
GCTCTCTATATACTGCATGTAAGCGGGGGATACTTTGCTTCGCAAGTTATTGCCGTTATTGTAGTTGGCACGCAGTTTCTCGACCTCTTGCTTCTGGATGTCGGGGTTCATGCGGTAATAAGGCTCGAACTTACGGAGTACGCTGTCTTTCTCCGCTTTTACCTCGTCGTCGGTCTTGTAGATCGGGAAATCGCTCGGGGCGGTGAGTAATCCATATCTCCAAGGCTTGCCCTCATAGAACTGATAACGGAATTTTCCCTCCCGAGGGAAGAAGTAGGCGATAAGTAACGCGGTCACCACGAAGTAGACCACGGTCGGTATATTGTAATTCTTCTGTTTCATATAGATTCCTTTTTGCGTCCGAAATATACGTAAAAAACTTCACTAAGCGGAAAAAAAGGCGTACTTTTGCCGCATTATTATAGAATGTAAGTATTATGACTCAAAGAAAAGTAAGAGTACGCTTCGCACCTAGTCCTACGGGGGCGCTGCATATCGGAGGTGTCCGCACGGCTTTATACAACTATTTATTCGCTAAACAGAATGGCGGTGATATGATTCTCCGTATCGAGGATACGGATTCCCAACGCTTCGTTCCCGGGGCGGAAGACTATATCATCGAGGCCTTGACTTGGCTGGGTATCAAGTTCGACGAGGGCGTGAGCTTCGGCGGCAACTACGGTCCGTATCGCCAGAGCGAGCGTCGTGAGATCTACAAGAAGTATGTCGATCAATTGCTGAACGATGGCCATGCTTATATAGCGTTCGATACGCCTGCCGAGTTGGAGGAGAAACGGAAGGAGATCGCCAATTTCCAATACGACGCCTCTACCCGTTCGCAAATGCGCAACTCGTTGACGCTTTCTCCGGAAGAGGTTCAGAGCCTGATTGAGTCAGGTCATCAGTACGTAGTTCGTGCCAAGATCGAGCCGAATGAGGATATCCACGTGAACGACTTGATCCGTGGCGAGGTCGTTATCAACTCCTCTATCTTGGATGATAAGGTATTATATAAATCGGCCGACCAATTGCCTACTTACCACTTGGCGAATATCGTTGACGACCATTTGATGGAGGTTACCCATGTGATCCGTGGTGAGGAGTGGTTGCCGAGCGCGCCGCTTCACGTATTATTATATCGTTTCTTCGGTTGGGAAGATACGATGCCTAGTTTCGCCCATCTGTCGTTGCTGTTGAAACCGGAAGGTAACGGTAAGTTGAGCAAGCGTGACGGCGATCGTCTGGGCTTCCCTGTATTCCCCTTGGAATGGCACGATCCGAAGACGGGTGATGTTTCATCGGGCTATCGTGAGAGTGGCTACTTCCCCGAGGCTGTCGTAAACTTCCTCGCTTTGCTGGGCTGGAACCCGGGTAACGATCAGGAGGTGATGAGCATGGATGATTTGATCCGTTTGTTCGACCTGTCTCGTTGCAGCAAGAGCGGCGCTAAGTTCGATTATGAGAAAGGCAGATGGTTTAACCACCACTATTTGCTGGAGAAGAGTAACGCGGAGATCGCTGACCTATTCTTGCCGATCGTGGAAAGCCATGGTATCCAGACTACCCATGCTTATGTAGAGAAAGTGGTCGGCATGATGAAAGGCCGTGTCAATTTCGTGAGTGAGTTATGGGATCTTTGCTCTTTCTTCTTTATCGCCCCGACGGAGTACGATGAGAAGACTCGCAAGAAACGCTGGAAGGAAGATTCGGCTGTTCAATTGGGTGAGTTTATCGAGCAATTGCGTGCCCGTGAGCCGTTCGACGTAGAAGGTACCGAGAACGAGTGCAAGGCTTGGATCGAGAGCAAGGGATATCATTTGGGGAATATCATGAACGCCGCCCGTCTGGCCTTGGTTGGCGAGGGCAAGGGCCCCGGCATCTTTGATATTACCGAGGCTTTAGGTAAAGAGGAGTCTATCCGCCGTATCCAACGGGCTATCGAGATATTAAAATAATCATGTACAGTTTAGCAATACATCTCTACGCTTTTGTAGTCGCTTTGATCTCGCCTTTCCATAAAAAGGCGAGACTGATGCGATTCGGGCAATGGAAAACAAATTCCATACTTCGTGAGAAAATCGACCGGAACGCTAAATACATCTGGTTCCATGCCTCCTCGTTGGGTGAATTCGAGCAAGGGCGCCCTATGATCGAGAATATCAAGGCGGAACATCCGGAGTATAAGGTGTTGCTGACTTTCTTTTCTCCCTCCGGTTATGAGGTACGGAAGAATTACAAGGGAGCGGATGTGATCTGCTACCTTCCTTTTGATACGCCTTTCCGGGTGAAGAAGTTCCTGAATTTGGCGAACCCGGCGATCGCCATATTTATCAAGTACGAGTTTTGGGGAAACTATTTGCGTGAGTTGCGGAAGCGGGGAATACCGGTTTATATCATTTCCGCTATATTCCGCCCCGACCAGCTATTTTTCCAATGGTTCGGAAAGCCGTACCGGAAGATGCTATCTTATTTTAATCATCTTTTTGTTCAGGACGAGCGTTCGATGAAACTCTTGAACGAGTTCGGTATCACGAATGTGACGGTGACTGGCGATACCCGTTTTGATCGGGTGTTGGATGTCTGTAAGCAAGCTCGTGAGCTTCCGTTTATCGAACGTTTCTTGGAAAGCAAGGAGGGTAAGAGGCCGATCGTGATGGTGGCCGGCAGTTCATGGCCTCAAGACGAGGCGATCTTTATCCCTTATTTCCATGAGCATCCGGAGATGAAGTTGATTATCGCCCCGCATGAGATTCACCGGGAACATCTCCTTTCTATCGAGGCGATGCTAAAACGTCCGTCCGTCCGTCTATCGGAGGCGCATGAGGATGATCTGGCCGATAAGGATTGCTTGATCATCGACAGTTTCGGACTCTTATCTTCCATTTATCGCTACGGACAGATCGCTTATATCGGTGGTGGTTTCGGAGCGGGTATCCACAACACGTTGGAAGCCGCCGTTTATGGGATGCCGGTCTTATTCGGCCCGAGATACCATAAGTTTAAGGAGGCGAAGGATCTGATCGCCGTAGGTGGTGGTTTCTCCATCACAGACGATTCCTCTTTCCGAACGAAGATGGACGAGTTATTGACCGACCCGACAGCCTTGGAAACCTCCGGGCAAGCTGCCGGTGATTTTGTGAAAAACAGTGTAGGAGCGACGGATCAAATCTTGCGGCAAATCCATATCCGTTAATAGATAAAGCCGGGTTTGCTATTCGAGTGATTGTATGCCCAGACTCTTTTGATATAGCAATGGAATACGGATGAGATAGATGTATGGATTGGTAATTGAACGATTCGCGTTGTCTATCTCATCCGTGTTTTATTTTAATCCTCTTCAGCGAACATCGGGTCCCAAGCGGGAAGGCGAGTCGGTGTTTGTTTCAAGATCTCTTTTACTTGATCCGTGATGTACTTCTTGTTGACTACCAGACGGAACATATACTCATTAAACCATTGGTCTGTCATGATGAGGTGGCCGGCGTTCGCTCCGGGACCCCAACTATTCTCAACCATCCATTTCTTCGGCTTTCCATTCGCGTCGAGATCAACGGCCATCAAGGTCATGGCGTGGGAAGAGCCACTGGAGAAAGTCTGGATACGTTGCTTCTTGTCCATCCCGAAGGTGGTGCCCATCAGTGATTCGTAGTCATAGTTTTTCACATCGAGCAGACCGCGTTCGGAGTTCAGGAACTTGCCCACATCGCAAGAGAAGTACATCATGGTGCTGTCCTTCAAGGAGGCAATGGCCATCTCTTTGATGTCCTCTACGGGCAGGTTGACATAAGTCCAGTTCTTGCCGTCGTAACGGTGGCGGTCATAGTCTATTTCATAGCACTTGTAATACTCGCGACTGGGGTCGTTCATCAGCATTACGTAGTTGGTCAGCAGTTGTTTGACTCCATATTTCTCAAGGAAAGACATGGGAGTGTGATGCTCTGTCTCCACAGGATTACCCTTGGCATCGTGGCGGACATAGTCGAACTCCGTGGGAGGTACACCGAGGTTCAGCACCAGCATGCGGTAGATGGTTCCGAGCATCGTAGTTTTCTCCTTCTCCAGAGCTTCGGGCTTGGCACCGGCGGCAGCCATGTCACGCAGTTGCAGACCATACTCTTTCAGCTTCAGAGAGATGAGGTTGGCCATGCGGGAGGTATTTTCACTGCTGTTTGTTTCGGGCATGGCATCTTTGGGAACAAGGCCGTATTTGGAAACAATGTCGGCCACACCAGTAAAGGTACCCCCATCGCTCAGCGGATGCTGGAAGAGCCATTCTACGGTCTTATCAGTCAGGGGACTCTTGGAGGTGTCGATGATGCCTTGCAAGAAGAGGTTTGCCTTCTCCAACTGGTCCCAGAAGAAGGGATAGACTTCGGAGAACTCGAAAGACTGGAAACCGTATTCGGCAAGGGTCTTGGCACGCATCACATTCAGCCCCGTAAACAGCCAGCAACGGCCAGACGACTTCTGGTCGGTGATACCTTTGGATTCTACCTTGATGGAGAAGTGGGTATCCATGCCCTGCATATTCTCCTGGTTGAGTGCCAGTTTACGGATGTCATTATTGCCTATGGCATTGCGGAGCGCCTTGTCGGCAGCCGTGCCTTGATAACTTTGCTTGATTTGTCCAAGCATTTCGGGGCTGATACCCCCTTTTCCCTCTTGTGCCTGCACGGAGAGCAGTGCGGCACTCAGAACAATTACAGATAAAAATCGTTTCTTCATTCAGATTATGTGTTTTTAGTTATTGATGTCTTGCTTCGTGAAGCAGACAAAAGTAATGTCTTTTTTGATAATTTTAGTGACATCTTTAGATTTATTATCTATTACAGTGAAAACTATTCGGGATAAAATAGTTTCCTTTGCACCCACATTTCGTACGACATGAAAAGATATATACTAAGCATTATCGCACTGGTGCTGTTCGCCACCACCTTTTATGCCCAGGAACAGACTGCGGCCGCCACAAACGACAGCGTTCCTGCACTGACCAAAAAAGAACTACGCAAGCAAAAGGTAGCGCGTCGGAATCTGCATTACAATATTCTGGGCGGACCCAGCTACACCCCCGACTTCGGTGCCGTGCTGGGAGGAAGCGCCCTAATGACCTTCCGTATGAACCCCAGCGACACCACGCAGCTGCGCTCCGTAGTGCCCATGGCCATCGCCTTCATGTTCAACGGTGGCATCAATCTCTTCTCCAAACCGCAACTCTTCTTTAAGGGCGACCGTTTCCGTATCTTCGGAAAGTTCAGCTATAAAAATACGGAAGAAAACTTTTACGGCATCGGCTATAATACCAATAAAGATTATGTACGAAGCGACAGTACCAGCAAATACCGGTACAGCGGCGTGCAAATCAACCCCTGGTTCCTTTTCCGACTGGGCAACAGCAATATCTTTGCCGGACCTCAAATCGACATCAATTACGACCACTTGACGGAGCCCGGCAAGTTCTTGGTGGACGAACCCTCGTACAAAGAGACAGGCGGTACGGCTAATGGCTATAACAACTTCAACTCCGGCCTCGGTTTCCTGCTGACATACGACAGCCGTGACGTCCCTGCCAACGCCTACCGTGGTATGTATCTGGATTTCCGCGGCATGATGTACGCCAAGTTCATCGGCAGCGACCAGACCTTCTACCGCCTAGAGATAGACTACCGCCAATACAAGTCACTGGGCAAGCGCAGGGTGCTCGCGTGGACGGCACAGACCAAGAACGTGTTCGGTGACGTCCCTCTGACGCAATATGCCCTCACCGGAACGCCTTTCGACCTGCGCGGCTACTACATGGGGCAATATCGCGACAAGTCCTCGCATGTGGTCATGGCAGAGTACAGACAGATGCTCAATACCGACCGCAGCACTTGGGTGAAGCGGATGCTCAACCACATAGGTTTTGTAGCCTGGACCGGCTGCGGCTTCATGGGCCCCACTCCCGGCAAGATAGAGGGTGTACTGCCCAACTATGGTGTAGGTCTACGCATTGAGGTACAGCCACGCATGAACGTCCGCCTGGATTTAGGCAAAAACACGGTAAACAACCAGATGTTGTTTTACTTCAATATGACAGAAGCGTTTTGAGTAACGCCCTGCCTACCTGCCCATCCCTTTCCTATGGAGAATGATGATTGAAAGCCTTTAATCGCCTCTCACTCACAAGGTTATTCAAGCTCACCTCTATAGGAAGCTCACTTCCTTATAACATCGGAACACCTTGAGAAACAAACATTTTATTTTTCTTTTCTTTTTCTTGCATCGGTAAAAGATTATCCATACTTTTGGCAATCACATTTCTTTTTATCAAAAAAGAAAGCAAACGAGCGGATACATGAAAGCCCTTGAAGTACTCTTCTGGATAAGTTTATTCATAGTGTTCTATACTTATATAGGATATGGTATACTATTATATATCCTGGTCAAGATAAAAGAATGTTTCCGTAAGCCTGCGCCCCGTCCGATGCCTGCCGACGATGCTTTACCCCCATTGACGCTATTTATCGCCGCCTACAACGAAGAAGATGTAGTGGATGAAAAAATGCACAACTGCCTGGAGCTGGATTATCCCGCCGACAAGCTACGCATCCTCTGGGTGACCGACGGCAGCAACGACCATACCAACGAACGCCTCTCCCACTGGCCGCAAGCCATCGTCCTCCACCAACCCCAACGCCAAGGCAAGACAGCCGCCCTGAACCGCGGTATACATTTCGTAGAAACGCCCCTTGTCGTGTTCACCGATGCCAATACTCACCTCAACCGCGAAGCCCTGCGGGAGATAGTGCACGCCTTCACCGACCCTAAAGTGGGATGCGTGGCAGGCGAAAAACGTATCGCCGTGCAAAGCAAGGACAATGCTGCCTCGGGGGGAGAAGGGCTATACTGGAAATACGAATCCACCCTCAAAGCGCTCGACGCACGCCTCTATTCGGCAGTAGGCGCAGCGGGTGAACTGTTTGCCGTGCGCCGCGAGCTGTTCGAGGAAATGCAGACAGATACGCTGCTCGACGACTTCATACTCTCCCTGCGCATCGTCATGCAGGGACACACCATTGCCTATTGTGCCAATGCCTATGCCGTAGAAAGCGGCTCGGCAGACATGCGCGAGGAAGAAAAGCGCAAGGTGCGCATCGCTGCCGGGGGCTTGCAGTCCATCTGGCGGCTGCGTCCGTTGCTCAACCCATTCCGTTACGGCACATTCTGTTTCCAATATATTTCCCACCGGGTGCTGCGCTGGTCGCTCACTCCTATCCTATTGTTCCTATTGCTTCCCCTCAACACAATTCTCATCTTTACGACAAGCACGCCATTACTGTATGCCATCATCTGGCTGTTACAAGCTCTTTTCTACCTCATGGGAAGTTGGGGGTACTACCTTTCAATGAAGCATATAAAAAACAAGATACTTTTCATCCCCTACTATTTCCTCTTCATGAACGTCAACGTCATACGAGGATTCAACTACCTGCACAAGCGCAAAGGCAATGCAAGCGGCGCATGGGAGAAGGCCAGAAGGGCATGAAACTAATACTGTAAGAATGAAAAACATTTTGAAACAAGCTGAAAACGCCGAGAGACTATTGAAGCTGACGTCAGATACCATGCTCCTTCTGAACCGGGACGGCATTTGCATGGACATCGCAGTGCACAATGTAAACCTTTGGTTCATGAAGGAAGAAAAGCTGCTGGGCAAGAATCTGTTCCAACTGATACCGCCGTCCACTTACTACCAAGTATATCCGGAGTTCAAGAAGGTACTGACGCAAAAGGTACGTTCAGTCCATAATTACGAAATGACACTGGGTCACACTACCTATTACTTTAAATGCATCATGTACCCGTACGACGGCATGGTCCTCTGCCAGTACCGCGACATCACAGAACGCAGCCAGCGCAAACTGGAACTCGAAAAGAAAAACCACGAGCTCAACGAAATACAAAAGGCCGCCCTCATCGGAAACTGGCAATACGATACCCAGACCCGCATATTCTGTTATGCAGGCCATACGGGTATCATGTGTTCGGAAGAGGTGCAGCACATCAATATGGACAATTATCTGGAACTCATCCTTCCTGAAGACCGGAAAAGCTTTACCGGCTGGATGAAAGAGAATCTGAAAGGCAAGATGGAAAACAGCGTGGACTACCGCATCTTCCTCAAAGGAAACATTTTCTATATCCGCCTCAAAGCGTTTGCCCGCGAACGGCAGAAAGACGGGAATGTCACTATAGAAGGATACATACAGAACATTACCGACATACAGAAACGGCGCAACGACATCAATCTGCTGACACATGCCATCAACAACTCCACCGAGGACATTTATTCGGCACACGAAGACGGCACGCTGATATTCTGCAACCGTTGCTTCAAGGAACGGCATGGCATCGGTAATGGCCAAGACATCACCCGGATGAAGATATACGACCTGCCCTCATACGGCAGGGATGAAACATCCTGGAAAGAGTTTGCCAACCGTGTCAAACGTGGAGAGACGAACCACGGATACATCGTCTACCATCCGCTGCCCAAGCGTCCGGAAGTACTCGCCATTGAAGGAAACGCTTATTGGGTGACAAGCGACAAAGGGGAAGGAACCATCTGGACATTCGGAAGAGACGTATCGACACGCATCCGGCATGAGCAGCAAATCAAACAGTTCAACCAGATTTTGGACAAAATCATCGAAAACCTCCCGGCAGGCATTGTTGTGAAGGACATCAACAACAACTTCAAATACCTCTACCGCAACCGCGAATCATATAACCGCGAAATCCCCATACAAGAGGCATTGGAAAAGGATGACTTTGACTTTTATCCCCTGGATACTGCCCAGGAAAAGAGGGCGCAAGACATCGAAATAGCCAGAACCGGCAAAGAGATGCACTGGATTGCGGAAGAACGCGACGGAAACGGAAATCCCATCTATCTGGACAAACGGAAGATGAAGATTGAAAGCAACGACTTCTCCCCCATCCTGCTGAACATCGAATGGGACATCACGGAAATGGAACAGATGAAACGGGAACTGCTCGTAGCCAAGGAGAAAGCCGAGACCTCCGACCGGCTCAAATCTGCCTTTCTCGCCAACATGAGCCACGAGATACGCACACCGCTCAATGCCATTGTAGGCTTCTCACGAATTATTGCCGAAAGTACCGACGAGGAAGAACGGCTAGGCTATTACGAAATAGTGGAATCGAACAACGAACGCCTGCTCCAGCTCATTAACGAAATCCTCGACTTATCAAAAATAGAATCGGGCATCGTGGAGTTCACCATCACGCCCGTACGCCTCCATCCACTCTGCAAGGAGATACACGACGCACATATTTTCCGCTGTCCCGAAGGAGTGGAACTGATATACGAACCCTCTGACGAGAATATCGTGATTGACGGAGACAAGAACCGGATTTTCCAGGTCATTTCCAATCTGATAGGCAATGCCTTCAAGTTCACCACCACCGGGCACATCAGTTACGGGTATCGCCAGGAAGGCAAGTATGTAGCATTCCACGTCACCGATACGGGTATGGGCATTGCACCGGACAAGGTGGACCGGGTATTCGAACGTTTCGTCAAGGTGAACAACTTTGCCCAGGGCACCGGATTGGGACTTTCTATCTGCAAAACCATCATCGAACGTCTGGGTGGCAACATATCCGTCACTTCAGAGGTGGGTAAAGGCACCACATTTACTTTTGTTCTCCCGCTGGAATCCACCAGCAAAACAGAGGCGGAAAAGAAAGAAGAGGACAACCAGGAAACGACAGCAGAGACACACTCCACAGAGCAGAGGGGCAAAAATGCAGCCCCCGGAGATTCCCCGAAGAATGAAGAGGTCGGAGCACTCCCTACCCCTCCTTCCAAGACCATCCTGATTGCCGAAGATACAGAAAGCAACTTCATCCTAATTAACGCCATTTTAGGCCGACTCTATCGGCTGAAACATGCCAAAGACGGCATGGAAGCCGTAACGATGTTCGAGGAAGTCCACCCCGACCTCATCTTGATGGACATGAAAATGCCCAACCTTGGCGGAATCGACGCCACTCGCATCATCCGTGAACTGGTACCGGACATCCCCATCATCGCCCTTACGGCCTATGCCTACGAGCACGACAAGCAAGCTGCCCTGGAAGCAGGTTGCAACGACTTCCTTACCAAACCCTTCACTCAAGAAGTGCTGAAGGAAACCATCAAGAAATGGCTGGATGATAAAGGATGACTGAAAAACAGTCATCCTCCACTTTATGCAAAAATATCACTTCGCTGGATATAAGCAATCACATCCCCTTTATTGACCACATCCCCTTGCTTGGCACAGACTTCCACCACACGTCCGGTAAATCCGGTCCATATCTTCTCGTATTCGCCCCACGGCGTAGAGATGTAGCAGAACACCTCATCATGCTGGTACTTGCGTCCGATGAAAGGAGCAGAAGAAGGACCTTCGACGGAAACCTCCCAAAGCACTTGCCCCTTGGAAGGCGCGATTATCGGGTCTGCCTTGGCACGCTTCAGCTTCTTGATTTCTTCTTCCGAGTATCCGTTTTTGGCCATCGCCGCATCCTTGGCACGCTGCAGGTCATCCTCAAAACGTTTCTTGGCAACGCCGGATTTATAGTCGCGATACTGCCGGTCGTGCATGGCAAGCTCGAAGAGTTCCTCGTCATCATCGCCATATTCCCAACCGTTTTCGTCCATCTCTTTCCGGTATGTATCCAGAGCATCCGGGTAGTTCAGCTGCGGGTCCGTATCCACGAACTCAAAGCCTTTGGACTTAGCCAGTTCCACTATCTCGGGCGCTAAAGTACCGGGGAGGCGTCCACTCTTGCCCAGAATCATGTCCCACGTATGGTTGTCTATCATCGTCCAACGCTCCTCTCCCTTTACCTGCTGCATGAGGTTCATCAAAGCCACATTCTTCACATACTGGCTGAAAGGAGTCACCAAAGGAGGATAACCCAGCTTGGGCCATACATATTCCACTTCGTCGAACAGCATGACGAGCAGGTCGTCCAGACTGAGTTCCGGCTCGTTCTTACCGCGCAGTATCATGTTGATGCCGGAATGCACTCCCTTCAAGTCGGCCATCATGGAGCCCATCATGCCACCCGGCAAACCGCACTTCAGCAAGAGTGAGGACATATGTTTATTGGTGGGGTCCATGAAATAACCCAAGAACTCGTCAATGAACTCCTGCGTCATGGCACGGGCTTTCATGTAGGCTTTCATGTTTATGTCGGGCACTTGGAAACCCAGGTCTTTCAGCATGGCCTGCACGGAGATGATGTCCGGATGAACCTTGCCCCACGACATGGGTTCCATCGCCACATCGATGATGTCGGCACCGTTCTCACAGACTTCGAGAATGGAAGCCATGGAAAGTCCGGGACCGCTATGCCCGTGGTATTGTATCAGCACATCGGGGTGCTTCTCCTTAATGGTTCTGACAAGCTGTCCCAGCATACCCGGACGTCCGATGCCCGCCATATCCTTCAAGCAGATTTCAGGTGCCCCGGCTTCAATCAACCGGTCGGCAATACTGGCATAGTATTCCACCGTATGGACGGGAGAATACGTGATGCAGAGCGTAGCCTGCGGTATCATGCCCGCTTCCAGAGCATATTTGATAGAAGGAATTATATTCCGCGTCTCGTTCAATCCGCAGAAGATACGGGTAATGTCCACACCCTGGGCATGCTTCACCTTGTACATCAGCCGGCGCACATCTGCCGGAACGGGATACATGCGCAGTGCATTTAGCCCGCGGTCGAGCATATGCGTCTGTATGCCTGCTTCCCTAAAAGGTGCGGTAAAGGCGCGTACAGCCTTGTTGGGATTTTCACCATACAGAAGGTTTACCTGCTCAAAAGCTCCTCCGTTTGTTTCAACGCGTGCAAAACAACCCATTTCAACTATCAACGGAGCAATACGTACCAACTGGTCTACCCGGGGTTGATACTTACCGGACGACTGCCACATGTCCCGGTAAACAAGACTGAATTTAATTTCCTTTTTCATCATAGTCAATAATAAGAGATTTTCCTTCGGTTAACTTAACATATACAAATATAAAGGATTATTCTGACATATAGTCAAGAATAACCCTTAAAAATTCATCAGAAGCAATATGTTATATATCATATTGCTACTATCAAATTATTATCAGATGAAATCTTTCAATTCATCCTGCAACTTCTGGCGCGTAAAGAAGATGCGGCTTTTCACCGTTCCGAGCGGAAGGCCGAGGCGTTCGGCAATCTCGCGGTACTTGAAACCGGACACATGCATGGAGAAAGGGACTTTATAGTCGCGTGGAAGGGCATTGACGATGCGATGCATTTCTTTCAGGTCGTAGGCACCCTCGGTACTGGCAAAACCAGAGTCCTGGGGCATGCTGAGGTGATACTGATTGTCCGTCTGGTCCACAAAAGTCTGTTCGCGAACTATTTTCCGGTAATTATTGATAAAGATGTTGCGCATAATGGTATACATCCAACCTCTGAAATTGGTGTCGGGTTCAAATTTGTCTTCGTTATCCAAAGCCTTGAGAGATGTCTCTTGCAACAAATCATTCGCTTCTTCCCGGTCGGCTGTCAACTTGTATGCAAAGCGAAGCAGTTCTTCTTGCACTGCAAGCAAATCTTTTCTAAAACTGTAAGTATTCATACTTTGCTCAATTTTTAAATAGTTAATAATGGTTTAGGTTTTACGATTGCAAGTATAAGGAAGATTTGAAGCCCCGGGGGACGGAATACGGTTTTTATTAGGGGTGAAAACTATCATTTGACAGTTTACACCCCCTCTCTGATAGTTTACGGGTGATATTATATACTGAAAACCATCATTTTTCCGAAGATTTCGTAAATGTTACGTGATTTTTTTATAGCTTTGCCTACATATAGGAAAACACTTTTATTACATAAAAACACTTTATTTTATGAAATCATTTCAATTTAAGTCACTTCTTCTGCTGGCTGCCCTCATCATTTCCCTGCCCTCCTTCGGACAAGGACTGAAGGCGTTCAAGCTGAAGAACGGTCTTTCCGTATATATATGGGAAGATGAATCCAAATCGGACGTGTTCGGACTGGTAGGCGTACGTGCCGGTTCCATCAACGACCCCGAAGAGTACACGGGACTTGCACACTACCTGGAGCACGTCATGTTTAAAGGAACAGACAAGATAGGCGCGCTGAACTGGACGGAAGAAGAACCGATCTACAAGGAAATCATCGCCAAGTACGACCAGATGGCCGAAGAAGCCGACCCGGCAAAAAAAGAAGCCATCAGCAAGGAAATCAATGAGCTGACCGTCAAAGCTGGAAAATTGGGACTTCCCAACGAATACTCCAACCTGATGGAAAGCATGGGTGCCAAAGGGGTGAATGCAGGCACCTACTATGACTGGACCTTCTATCACAGCTCCTTCCCTGCCTATCAGATAAACAAATGGCTGGAAATCTCCTCACAACGTTTCCTGCATCCCGTATTCCGTTCCTTCCAGTCGGAGCTGGAAAACGTGTACGAAGAATATAACCGTTCACAAGATGACCAGGGACGTGCACAGAACCAGTTCGTGATGGAGAAAGCTTTTGAGGGACATCCTTACTCCCGTTCCATCATCGGCCTGCCCGAACATCTGAAGAATCCCCGCCTGAGCAAGCTGATTGAATTTTACGAACAATGGTATGTCCCCGAAAACATGGTACTGGTACTCGTAGGAAACATCAAAGCCCAACAAATCAGCGGACGCATCAATGCCGCCTTTGGACGTCTGGCTGCTAAGCCCGCACCCGAGCGCAAGGTCTACCAGAACCTCGAAATAAAGGGCCGCAAACAGTATTCGGCTAAAGTAGGATTCTACCCGCAAGTGGCAATGGTATTCAATGGAGTACCTGCCGGACATCCCGACGAAGACGCTCTGGACATCGCCCTGGCACTGCTGAACAACAACAGTCAGACCGGAACTATGGACAAGCTGGTACTGGACGGTGAACTGACCAGCGCCGGAGCCTACACCCGTACTTTCCGCGAACAAGGACGCGCCATCGTAGCGGCCATTCCACTCTACGACGAAAACCAGCGCCGTTTCGAGTCTACCAAGAGCGCCGAAAAGAAAGCCTTGAAAGCCATCCAGCAAATCGCCAACGGAGAATTCGAGGACTGGAAAATTGATGCCATCAAAGCCGAGAAATGCCGCCAGTTCGACCTGGAAATGGAGTCGAACGAGGACAAGGCCATGATACTGATGAACGCCTTCTATAACGAGCAGGACTTGGGCGACATACTCAATTACAAGGACAAGATTATGGCCATCACCACTGACGACATCAAGCGAGTAGCCAAGAAATATCTGTCAGACAATTACCTGGCCCTATATATCGAAAAAGGAAAGCCTGACAAGAACGCCAAGATTGAGAAGCCGGGTTACAAACCCGTAGAACCTCCGATAGGAAAAGAATCGCTCTATGCAACACAATTCAAAAACCTGCCCATCGGACAGATGGAGGAGAAATTCGCAGACTACGGCGAAGTGCAAATCAAGCAACTGAACGACCGTTCAAAGATGTACTACACACCCAACAAGGAGAATAACGTATTCCAGTTGGTTGTACAATACGGAGCCGGTGAACGCGAATTCCCAAAACTTGGCTATGCCGCCCAGTTGATGAACAACGCAGGCATCATGGGGGCCTACGAACCGCAAGAGTTGAAAGAAGAACTCAGCAAGCTGAACGCAACCTGCCACGTGACAGCCGATGATGACAACCTCTACATCATCATGGAGGGCTACGAAGCCACCCTGCCGCAAGCCTGCCAGCTACTTTCACGCCAAATTTTGATGCCAAAACTGGACGAAAAGCAACTGGCACGTCTGAAAGGTTCGGCAATGGGTATGCGCCAGCAGCGCAAAGACAACGTCAGCATCCTGAACGAAGCACTGCGGCAGTACATGCTCTACGGAGAGAAATCAGACTACATCAAGGAACTGACCGACAAGGAGATTTACGAATTACAGATTTCAGAACTGACGGGCGACATCAACCGCGCCTCCAACTACGAGGCAAAGGTGTTCTTCACCGGAACACTCCCCTTCGACCAAGTATACGATATCCTGAGCAAGAACCTCCCATTGGTGGCCAACGAACGCCCGTCCAACTCCCCACAGGCAAAGGACATGATGCCGGTGACCGAAAACACCGTCTACTTCCTGCCTAACAACGATGCAGAACAAGCCCAAATCCACCTCTACATCCCGATGCAGAAGGCTGACAAAAAGGACGACGTGCTGCGTAGCGCATTCAACCAATACTTCGGTCTTGACTTCACCGGCATCGTTCTGAACGAAATCCGCGAAAAACGCTCCATGGCCTATACAGCCTATGCATTCGTCGGCACGCAAGGCATAGCCGGAAAAGCAAGCTATCTGCGCGGCTACATCGGTACCCAGAACGACAAGGCAAACGATGCATTGGACGTACTGATGGGTCTCGTCAACGACATGCCGAAAAATCCGGAACGTATCGACAACATCAAGAGCTACCTCCGCCAAGCCATGCTGACCAGTCACCCCAGCTTCCGCAACAAAGCCATGGAACTGGTAGACTTGGGCTACAGAGGCTACACAGACGACCCAGCAAAGGAAAACCTGCCGAAAGTAGATGCACTGACCTTTGACGACATCGTGAAATTCTACGAAGAGAACATCAAAGACAAACCTTACTGCATTTCCATCATGGGCAACCCAAAGAACATTGACCTGAAGCGACTGGAAAAATTCGGCAAGGTAGTGAAACTGAACGAACGCAAACTTTTCAACACGAAGGATGCATTGTTCTAACCTTGTTTTATCCCTTTAGCAATCCCATCCTCCTTCCCCCTTATCAGGGGAACGAGGAATATGAAAGATTCCCCGACATTTCGGTTGCAAATGCCGGGGAATCTTATTTTTAACACCTGGAGTTCTTTTGCACATTGCCCGGAATTTCACCGGAAAATCCCTGAGATTCTCAGACAGCAGACAATGGACTACATTTCCCGCTCCTCCTCATTGCCCGAAAGGATAGGCAGGCAAATCCTATACTTCACCGCCAGTATGCGAGTAACGAACACCGTCACACCGCCCACAATCTGACACACGAAAGACTCCATCCCCAGAAGATGGCACATCCAGTAGAAGGTCCCTCCTACCACACAAGCCATCGCATAAATCTCCTTCCGGAATATCAGCGGAATTTCGTTGATGAATACGTCACGTATCACACCTCCCGCAGCCCCGGTGATGCTGCCCATAATGATGGCCACCCAAAAGGGATAGCCCAGCGCGATGCTCTTGCCCACGCCGACCACCGTGAACAGTGCCAGGCCAATACTGTCGAATATGAAGAACGTATTGTGCAGATGGATGAGATGTTTACCGAAGAGGATGACCCACAACAA
>OHRN01000527.1_pt1 | contig 16616 bp, 15 predicted proteins | sample 1578431 | NCBI WGS metagenome assembly OHRN01 (sample SAMEA3879507, study PRJEB24766) | human gut metagenome | biome: human-associated habitat; feature: feces | place: USA | collected 1985/1987 | reverse complement strand
TAAGTACCTCCGTGAGGATGGAGTACGGATAAAGAAACAAGTCTCCGGCAGGCGTAAGCTTTGCTGGGGACTTCGTATTTTGCGACCTTATTTATGTGTAACTAATGAAAAAAGAACTGTCTAATAACGTGAAAGATGGGGTCTTTTTGTATTTTTGCGGAAATTAGAAGTAATAGTAATATCAAAAATAAGCTCAAACAATTAATGTCAAACTCAAAAATCTCAGCGGCCGCATTTGCGGACACAAAACCTCATTATGACCTTCTTGATGGATTGAGAGGTGTCGCCGCGCTAATGGTTATATTTTATCATGTATTCGAAGCCTTTGCGACGAGTCCTATCGACCAACGATTTAATCACGGGTATTTAGCCGTTGATTTCTTTTTTATCCTATCGGGATTCGTGATTGGTTATGCCTATGACGACCGGTGGAAAACCATGACGACAAAGGATTTTATCAAACGTCGATTGATCCGTTTGCATCCGATGGTTGTCCTTGGAGCTGTTTTGGGAGTTATCGCGTTTTGTATACAAGGGTGTGAGAAGTGGGATGGTACGCAGGTCTCCATATCCATGGTGATGCTAGCTTTGCTTATCAACCTTTTTTTGATACCGGCTGTACCCGGCTCCGGGCCTGAGATCCGCGGGAATGGAGAGATGTATCCCTTGAATGGGCCTAGTTGGTCTTTGTTCTTTGAGTATATCGGGAATATTATGTATGCGTTGTTTATTCGTCGGATGTCAACGAAGGCGCTTACGGCGCTTGTCGTGTTGGCGGGAATCGGATTGGCTTCGTTCGCTATATTCAATTTTTCCGGTGCGGGCCATCTGGGTGTGGGGTGGACGATGGAAGAATACAATCTGATCGGTGGTTTCTTGCGTGTGTTATTTTCTTTCTCTATCGGATTATTAATGTCGTGCGTTTTTAAGCCCATTCCTGTCAAAGGAGCTTTTTGGATATGCAGCTTGGCGATCGTCGTTTTACTCTCCATGCCATATGTCGGTAATGGCGAGGCTTTATGGATGAACGGTATCTATGATTCCGTATGTGCGATCCTAATATTCCCTATGCTTGTTTATCTGGGGGCTTCCGGGAAAACAACCGATAAGCATTCCGCCCGTATCTGTAAATTCTTGGGGGATATCTCTTATCCTTTGTATATGGTACATTATCCACTTATATACTTGTATTTTGGGTGGGTGAAGAAGGAGAATCTTACATTCGCGGAAGCATGGCCGGAGGCGGTGGCATTAGTTGTCGGAAGTATCGTGTTGGCTTACATTAGTTTGAAACTCTATGACGAGCCGGTTCGCAGATCTTTGACAAAACGCTTTTTGCAGGTGCGTAAATAACCTGCTATGACCGTATGTGCTACCAAACACATACGGTTATATTGGTGAATAAGAGATCAAAGTGGGTGTCAGTGTCGGTTTGCCCACTCTAAGATTGCCGGACTTCCGACATCAACTCCGAATTCTTTGGCTTTTCTCAAGATGTTACGAGCCAATTCTGGCTTTTGCTGATCGGTAGCGTATCGAAAATAGGATTCAGCCGCCCGTACGTGTGTGGCGTCCGGCATAGGATATTTCCGTTCTTCGGGTAATCCGAAATCAGAGTCGTTCAACTCTTTGCGTTCCTCCGTGTCAAGCCGGTCAGAACCTTGTTCTCGTTCTCTTTCCATCGTGATAATTTTTTAATGATCCGTTCGTTCGTCCTGTTCATAGAACGTTTCGATCGGAACAAAAACTTCTCGCTAAAAAGTGTTGGGAAAGAATTAATGTTTATTTAATGGATCTGATTCATAAGGAAAATATCGAATGGTTATTCCGGTTCGATGTAAGTGAAAGCTTAATTCATCGATCGATAGAAAAGCTATTTCACGGATAGTAGCGTAATTTATGTGCCTTATCCTGTAGTAGTTAATATTTATTATGTATCTTTGAACGATCTTTATTAGAGCCGGGTAATATGCATAAAGCTTGACTCATTTTCTTGATTTGTAGTATAAATAAATAAGAGGTCATGATATTAAAGGGTGGTTACCATAAATCTATCTTTTTGCTAACAATTTTGTTGATACTTATCTCATCCCAGTGCTTGGCTCTATCAAATAACGGACAGGCGGACTATATCCTTATTATTAATTCTTATACGGAATCCACGCCTTGGAGCCGTATTTTTACGACTCCGATCTATGAACGTATGGTAGCGGGTAATGAGGATATTGATGCCTATACGGAGCATATGGATGTGATGCTGATGAAAAATGAGAAGGACGTGGAAGATTTTACCTTATATTTATTGGACAAATATAAGAAGGCCCCTAAATTAATCATTTTGCTAGGTAATAGCTCATACGCTTTGTTAAAAGACAGGCTCAACGAGAAATGGGGTGGGGAGTTATCTTATTTGGTTTGCGTAGAGAAGGACTATCTAGCTCCCCGGGAATATTATCTTTCCAAAAAAGCTTGTCCTGAACCAGAACGACAGAACTTATCGGATATTGTCGAGACCGAGAGAGAATTGACAATTATTTATGTGCCGGAATATATCATGGAGACAGTTTCCCTTATGAAGCAAGTGAATCCGGATATGCGTCGACTTTTATTCCTTTCTGATAAGCGGTATATTAGTGCGCAAAACCAGAATTCCATACATAAAGCCATAACCAATAATTTCCCGGATGTCAAATTGGAACTGGTCACTGCCGGTGATATACAGACTGATGAATTGATAGATATTCTGCAAAATGCGGACAAACAGACAGGCATATTATATTACTCATGGATATTGTTACATACGCAAGGTAATAAAGAGGTGTTAAGTTCGGATACCTACCGCATGATCAGTTCGTATACGGATCTGCCTGTCTTTACCTTGAATGATATGGATATTGTGGAGAATGGTATGGCGGGAGGATTTTTCTTCCCTGCGTCGAATATTTCCAATACCCTTATTAACACGATTAACGGACTTTTGAGAAATGAAGTATTCAATACCATTATAACTCCGGATCAGCCCCATCCAGTATTAAACTATCCGGTCTTGGTAAATAGGGGGATGTTTTCGTCAGGTTATCCTGCGGATACGATATTCTATATGAGACCTCCTACGTTTTGGGAACAATATGGCGATTATGTTAACGCAGGGATCGGTGTTCTTTTATTTATTGCTTTTGTTGTGTTCATGAGGATCCGGTCATTGAATAGGATTCGATTGTATCAGGAGAAAGAGATAATGTTTATGCGAAATTATAGCAGATTGGTCAATAGTATGCCTATTTGCTATATGAAACAACGTATCCTATTCGATGAAAAAGAGTATCCCACTGATTATGTTATTTTAGAGCTAAATCCGGCATTGGAGGCTTTATTGAAGTGTGACAAATCTTATATAGGGAAAAAAGGCTCGGAAATTCATCCGTTGCAAATGTCGCGGTATTTAAAAGTTTGTCATCTTATTTTCTCGGAAAATAAAAAAATAAATACACAATATTACTACAAGCCGACAGACTGTTACTTCAATGTTTTGATCATATCAGCGAATACCCCGGGTTGTGTGGATATTTTTATGGTTGATGTTTCGGAATTAGCGAAGACGCAGCAAGTGCTCCGCACCGTGAACCAGAAACTGTCCATGTCGTTGGACGTGGCGAATGTCACTCCTTGGAAGTGGGACTTGGTTCAGCATACGATTCTTTGTGACGTGAATAAGGCAGTGAACGTGAATTTCTCCGGACTATTTGACGAGAACCAGCTGACGGTTCCCGATACCGAGTATTTCTCCAAGATCTATAAGGAAGACCGCGAAAAGGTAAGGAAGGCTTATGAGTCACTTATCCTCGGTAAGGTGAATAAGATAAAGGAGGAATACCGGATCTATAATCCGAATAAAGGATTGCACGGGCTGGAGTGGGTGGAAGCTTGCGCCGCCGTGGAGAAAAAGGATGAGAACGGGAAACCTCTCACGTTGGTTGGTTCTTCCTTGATCATTTCCGACCGGAAAGAGGTTGAGCGAGAATTACTGGAGGCGAAAAACAAGGCGGAGGAGTCCAATCGCCTTAAATCGGCCTTCTTGGCTAATATGAGCCATGAGATACGTACGCCGCTGAATGCTATCGTAGGTTTCTCCAATATCCTTGCCGAGACAGACGTGTTGGAGGAAAAACAGGAATATGCCGAGATCATTGAGAATAATAACGCGTTGCTACTCCAATTGATAAACGATATCTTGGATTTGTCTAAGATAGAGGCTGGGACCTTGGAGTTCGTGTATTCGGACGTGGATGTCAATACCTTATTGTCCGATCTGGAACGTTCCATGAGTAAAAGGGTCGTAAATGAAAATGTCCGTCTGATGTTTGAGCGTAAGGAGAAAGATTGTTATGTATCTATCGCTAAGAATCGGTTGATGCAAGTTATCATCAACCTTTTGACTAACGCCATTAAATTTACGGACCAAGGCTCTATAAGCTACGGTTATTCTTGCCTAAATAAAAAGATGCTGCGCTTCTATGTCTCTGATACCGGCCGGGGGATCTCCGTTGAACAACAAGAAGCGATATTTGACCGATTCGTGAAGTTGGATTCTTTCGCCCAAGGAACTGGTTTGGGACTTTCTATCTGCCGGATGATTGTCGATCATCTAGGGGGAGAGATGGGCGTTGAGTCTGAGATCGGGAAGGGTAGTACGTTTTGGTTTACCTTCCCCTACAAAGCGCCGGAGAAACCTGTGAGGGAGGATGTCATTTTTGAGAAGATAAAGGTTGAGAAAGATAAGTTGACGGTACTTATCGCTGAAGATAACGCCGGCAATTTCAAGCTTTTCGAGACTATACTGAAGAATGATTACACAATCGTACACGCTTGGAACGGAAAGGAGGCGGTGGAGCTGTTTAAGGAATATGAGCCTCATATCGTATTAATGGATATCAATATGCCGGAAATGAACGGATATGAGGCGACCAAGGAAATCCGTAAGCTCTCCGAAGTCATTCCCATCATTGCCGTTACCGCCTATGCTTTTGCGTCGGACGAGGAACAGGTCATGAATAGCGGATTCGATGCTTATGCCTCTAAGCCATTGAATGCCTCTGCCCTTAAAAAGCAAATGGTCGATCTTCTAAGGGCGAGGGTGTTTGTTATCTAAGTCTTTAACCTTTATCCGCTATACGATCTAAGAGGATCGATACATGTCTGCCGTCCATCAAGCCATGATGAGCCGTTACGGAGATAGGGAGCATCCAATGTCCGTTCTGCTCGATCAGCTTTCCGGTGGAGATGCGGGTGGCAGAATCACCTGTACGGAAAGAGGAAGCGTGTTTCATCTCCGTGAAGGCGATCCACGGAACCGGGGAGAAACGGACTAAGTCTTGCCGGTCAGATTCCCTATCTTTGCAAAGGCCTGTGAGAGCTTGCACACGTTCGATCTCTTTCTGTGCGTTTTGAAGGAACAGTTGCCTGTCCGGTGTATATTCGAAGAAGCCGAAGCCGAATGTACCGTCTTCCCGCCCGATCGTTGTTCCCACGTGGATTCGGTCGAAGCAGACAGGGATGTTGTCGATGATCCGGTACCGGAACTCTTCCACCTCATTAACGGCTGTCATAATCTTATGTAAGGAGTAGAGGAAAAAAGAGGCATGATCCGCTTTCGCCTCTTTATAGATGGAGGTCACGTCTATCTGGGTGGTCAGCCCAAAGAAAGGGTCGTCCATAGAACCGAAAAACAGGAAATGTTCTTTCCGGTTCCAATGCTCTAGGTCAATAGGATGCTTCATGATTCTTTATTTGTTGGGTTTACTATTTTGTGGAAAGCGATGCGTTCCGTACCATTTGCGATGTAAATGATACCGCATTGCTTGAAGCCATGCTTTTTCAATAAGTTTTGCATGACAATATTATCCCGGTGTGTATCGATACGGATATTATCGCAATGAGCGAATGCCCATTTTAGACATTCGGTCGAGATCCCCTTTTGCTTACCGTTGGAGGCCATGCGATGGATCACGGCATAAGGTTCATCGTTCAGCCATTCGCCTTCATAGATCTTTAGGTAAGTAGGGTCGATTCCCTCGATGTAACAAAAGGTCCCCACTAACTCGCCCTGCTCATTTTCGCATACGAAACTATGGCTGGCCTTGATCTCGTTGGAGATCAATTCCTCGGAAGGATATCCGTTGATCCATTGATTCCCGTTGCCATGCTCTTGCATGAACCTGCGTGCATAATCGTACATAGCCATTACCTCGGCCAGATCTTCTTGTCGTGTTTGTCTGATATTCATGATCGGTAGAAAAAGTTATCCCGCAAAAGTAGTATATTATTGTTATCTTTGCGAATCTAGTCGAAAAATATATAAACCAATTAAATCAAAATATCATGGAACCATTGAAAATCGCCACCGTGCAGTTCGAGACACGGGATAACGATAAGGCGTATAATCTTTCTGTCATCCGGGAGATGTGCCGGAAAGCGTCGGTAGAGGGAGCGGATGTAGTGGCTTTCCACGAATGCTCGGTTTGTGGATATACGTTTGCCAAGGACTTGTCTCGCAAGGAATTGTTGGCTATTGCCGAACCGATCCCCACGGGGGAGAGTACGCAAGCCTTGATCGCCATCGCCAAAGAGTTTGGCGTCACGCTACTGGCCGGATTCTTTGAGCGGGATGGGGATCGCATCTATAAAGCGCAAGTTTGCGTGGATGGCAATGGCTTGAAGGCAAAGTACCGCAAGCTACATCCGTTTATTAATCCGAATATCTTGCCGGGCGATCAATATGTGGTTTTTGAGATCAAGGGATGGAAATGTGGCATATTGATTTGCTACGATAATAATATCATAGAGAATGTCCGTGCCACGGCCTTATTAGGGGCGGATATCATTTTCATGCCTCACGTGACGATGTGTACCCCTTCCCCTCGCCCCGGGGCTGGTTTGATAAATCCTATGTTATGGGAGAACCGGGCAAACGACCCGACTTCCTTGCGACAGGAGTTCGATGGCCTGAAGGGACGTGCTTGGCTTATGAAATGGCTTCCCGCTAGGGCGTACGACAATGCGGTATATGTGGTATTCTCCAATCCGATCGGGCGTGATTATAATGAGATCAAGAACGGTTGCTCGATGATTCTGGATCCTTTCGGCGATATCGTGGCGGAATGCCGTAAACTGGGTGATGATTTCGTGATCGCTACGGCTATCCCTGAGAAATTGAGACAGGCTGGAGGATATCGTTACCGAAATGCCCGTCGTCCGGAACTTTATGCGGATATTATCGGCCAACCGCATGAGTCCAATCAAAAGGTAGCATGGTTAACAGAAACAACAAATAAATAGTATGCAACAAACAACAATCTCTAAGTCACCTCGTGTAGAGGTGGTGGATGCGCTACGTGGATTCGCTGTCTTGGCAATCTTATTAGTGCATAATGTGGAACATTTTATCTATCCGGTCTATCCGGACCCGGCTACGCTGCCGGGATGGTTGAACGTATTGAATGAAGGCGTGTTTACGGTGGTATTCGCTTTGTTTGCCGGGAAATCGTATTCTATCTTTGCCTTGTTATTTGGTTTTACCTTTTATATACAGTATTCGAACCAGCAGGCGAAGGGAAAAGACTTCGGTTACCGCTTCCTTTGGAGATTACTGCTGTTGACGATCTTCGCTACGTTGAACGCCGCTTTTTATCCGGCAGGCGATGTTTTGCTGCTGTATGCGATCGTGGGCGTTGTTTTGTTTATCGTGCGTAAATGGAGCGATAAGGCTGTCTTGATAACGGCTATTATCTTTTTATTGCAGCCGGTGGAGTGGTATCATTATATCGCTAGCCTGTTTAATCCGGATTACCAATTACCCAATTTAGGAGTAGGGGAGATGTACTCAGAGATGGCGGAGCATACCAAGCGGGGGGATTTATGGAATTTCATCTGGCAGAACGTGACGTTAGGACAAAAGGCTAGTTTGCTCTGGGCTGTTGGTGCCGGCCGGTATGTACAGACCTGCGGGTTGTTTATGCTGGGAATGTTGATCGGGCGCAGGAAGCTATTTATCTCCTCGGAGGAGAATTCCCGTTTTTGGATAAAGACTTTGATAATTACCGCAATTGCTTTCGGTCCTTTATACCAACTGAAAGTATTGTTGATGGATACGGCGGATAGCGCTATCGTGCGTCAGACAGCCGGGGTCGTCCTTGATATGTGGCAGAAATTCGCTTTCACGTTTGTATTGGTCTCCTCTTTCGTGTTACTGTACCAATGGGAGGGCTTTAGGCGTTTCACTTCCGTCTTGCGCTCGTATGGGAAGATGAGTTTGACGAATTACGTGTCGCAATCCTTTTTCGGTGCGTTGATCTATTTCCCGATCGGCTTGAATTTGGCTCCTTACTGCGGTTATACGGTCAGTATGTTCATCGGTATCGTCTTTTTCTTCTTGCAAGTACGCTTCTGTAAATGGTGGGCAGAAAGACATAAACATGGGCCGTTGGAAGGTATTTGGCATAAATGGACATGGGTAGGTTCTAAGTAGAAATATGTAAGAGAGCCTAATCTATGGCAAGGCAGAGACGAGGTTCTCTTTCCTATCATAGATTAGGCTCTCTTAGCTATCATAGATTCTACTCTATGACAGGCATATGTGCTTCTTTTTATCTTCTGCGTCGTACACTGCGCACAGGGGCAGATTTCTCTGCTTTCGGCGCTTTTACTTTAGCAGCTTTCTCTGGAGCCTTTGTCTTTCCGGGCACTTCTCTTGGCTGCTTTCTTCGCGGCTTTGCTGTCTACCGCTACTTGAGTCGTATCCGGTTGATACCAGAGTGATTTCTCAAAGCTGGTTAATTGACCTTCGATACGAGCTTGCTCGTTCTTTAAGGAATCCGGTGTCGGGCAATACGCCTGCAATGGCAGATTCATCAAGTTTTGGGTCTTGATGATATCCCCCTCGAACATCCGGCGACGGAAATAGTCATCCATCGTAAAAGTCATGGCGTTATTCATATTAGACGTCATGATGTATGAATTGCTGATATACGGACGTATATTCTCGTAAGGAAGCCAGAACATAGGCATGGTTGTCTCTCCCATATCACCTGTAGAGGTAAGGATCGGGCAAATCGCCAATATCTTGACATCAAAAGCGGAATTATTCTGGTCGAAATACCATGCTTCTTTTACATAGTAAGACCGTACGTCGGCTGCAGGTATATCGCTTTCATTGATTACGAAAGTCGGTTCCTCACCCGCTCTCCCCGGTATCTCCTCATAAAGGATGTAGAAGCGATCCAGCAAATCCTTGAAGTTGATCAAATGGGCTTCGTCAAACTCCTCGTATCCGTCCAGATACTCATAGGCCTTGATCTTGTTCTCACCTAAAAGCTGGAAGATTACGGAGAAAAGATTCATCTGTCCGTTCATCGGGCGGGTCGGGTAATAAAGCGGAGCGTTCTGTTCTTTCATCAAGTCCACCTGCCGGTAGATAATACGCATCCAGCGAGCGTTCCCGATCTCTTGCGTCAAACGCTCGTTCATATCTTGGGCCCGTACGGTCAGTTCGGGTAAACCGGTATCTTTCTTATCGTTTCTTTCCCCACGGCTGGCTTGAGGCGAACGGCGACGCATTTGTTGTTGCTGCGTAGCATCGTTCTCTGCTTCTTCTTGCGCGTGAAGAGGCATCGCTGTTAAAAAAGTGGCGGCCAAAGCGGCTATGTAATACAGATGTTTCATACTGCGAATCTTAATTTACGATTACTTCGATAGTCGGTATGGTACGTTCGATACCGTCCGGACCTTTCGCGACTACACGGGTGATATAAAAACGTTTACCCTTACTTAAATTGCGGATATAGTTTTTCTGACGTTGCGAGAAGTTGGTTCCTTCGGCCACTTCCGGGATAGCGTTACCCATGGAGTCGAAGAAAGTCAGCTCAAAACGTAATACCGTATATTTTACATTTAGCAAATCATCGTCGATAGCGGCCAGAATACCGTCAGCCTCTACCAAGCTACGTTTGGCGATCATACCTCCCTTGAACTTACGGACGTTACCGTTTTGATCCTTATACTCGATATAAGGTAGGGGATCGGGGAGGGCACGCACGCGGAAGGTAGTCTTTGCCATCTCTATGTTCCGGCCATCCGCCATACGAGCGTTTACCGTGATCACGGCTTCCGTTCCTACTTTAGACGGGCGGGCTTCCCAACCATCCTTGCTGCGGGTTAATGTGCCGTTCGTCATGGTAGCTGTCACATTACCGCTCGGTACACCCGGGACGGCGATACGCATCGGGTTGGCGATACCGGCATATAATACGTTCATCAATGTCGGGGCCACGGTAGCTGTCGGCTCGGTCACGAAATACTCGCTCTCGAAATCCCGGCGCATGATGCTGCCGTCGCTATTCGGCATCTCGATATAACCTTTGATCGGGAATGTCCCGGCAGCTCCGGTATTCACCGTGAAGACTCCTTTATTCTCGTAAGGTAATTCTTTTCCGTTTACATAGATCGTAGGACGTTTCGTGGAGTCTACCGCCGATAATACGATATTCGCCTTGTACTGGCTTCCTCGCATTACGATCTGGCTTTCCGGGATTACCTGCGCCGTGATCTGGTTCACACGGTAATCGCCAACGTCTACGCTATTCAATAAGTTCGATAAGACCTCACCTTCGGCGTAGCGAACGTCACTTTGCATTTTTGTTAACAGGGTAACAGCCGCCGCTACCGGCATATTCTCGAACAAGGCCTCTTCCCAAGTACGGGTATTGATTCCCGCTTTATGAGGGGGAGTCGTGCTTAGGTTCGCCTCCAATACGGCAGTCTTCGCCGAATCTTCGATAAAGCCGCCCATCCAGATACGATACTTATCGATTTCCGCTCTCAGCTTTTTACCTTCTCCGCTTACAGGAGAGAGCATTACACGGGAAGCGGCTTCCAAATCATCCTTATGCTCGATGCTGTTTACGTTGGCATTCTCGCCATCAGCTACCTTAGCGATACGGATCTTTAAATCTTGTATATACGTATAGAGGCTATCTGAGGCTTTTTTCACCTCACGGGCCTTCAATGCCCACTCACCCACTTTCTGGGGATTCTCTTGGTAATAAGCTTCCATCTCGTCCGCTACGATCTTGTTTCGGCGGGAGGAGTTATCGATAGAGGTTCGCAAGCTACCTTCCACCAACTCAAAACCATCCAGCACCTCCGACGACACATTCAGTGCCATCATGGCGATGAACACCAGATACATCAGGTTGATCATCCGCTGACGGGGAGAATTGGGATTATTTGATATTCCTGCCATATTTCTTTACTTCATTGGGTTGTTTGTATACGGAGCCTGTTGTGGCTGTTGGTAACCATAGGGTTGCTGATATTGCTGTTGGTAACCGGGCTGTTGTGGCTGCTGATACATCGGTTGTTGAGGTTGTTGTTGCGGCTGCGCCGGTTGTTGGTAGCCCATATTCACGGTCATCGCTTGTAATAAACGACTGTATACTTGGTTCAATTCGGCCAGTTGGCGAGTCATCTTTTCCGTCTCGTTACGGAATACGGAACTATCTACCACCGATCCGTCATACATCTCACGGATACGATTCAAGCCACTATTGATGTGTTCGATAGATTCGATCTGCGAACTGATACTCTTCAACTGGATCTCATAGATGGTATTCAATCCGGATACGTTACGGTTCAATTGTTCCATCTGGTGTACGTAACCACGGGAGTTTTGGTTGATGCCATCGGAATTATCCGTGATACTCTTATAAGAGTTCAACAGTGTATCGGATACGTTCGTAAGCGAATGAGTCACTTGGCTGAAACGCTCCATGTTCTCAGACATGCCAGATAATTGCTCCAGATATTTTTGGGTAGCTTCCGTCAATTCCGCCATCTTGGAAATTTGCTCGGCCGCTCCGCTTAATTTCTTGATGCTCTCGGATAAGTTCTTGGTATCTTCTTCCGTCACGTCCAGATTACCTGCGATATTCAAGGAACCACCTCTTTGCGCGTTCGCCTTAGACGCTGCCGAACCGATATTTATTCCCCCGGCTATCTCATCGTCTTCTACATTATCCGTAGAATTGATCATGGTTGAGATCGGCGTACCGGTGAAATCCGGACGATCCATCGGGTTCTTTGATTTCAATACGGGGAAAACATCTTCCCAATGATATTCCTTGTTCGGATGCTCGAACGCCGAGATAAAGAATACGATAGACTCGGTGATCATCGCCACGAACAGGATTTGGTTAGCGTATGGTATATGTAATAACTTAAATAACGCACCGAGGATTACGATGGACGCACCCCAACTATACAGGAAGTTCAATACTCGTTTTCCTCTTTCGCTGGAGAGGAACATCTCCAGTCTGTTTTTATATCTTCTATATTTTCCCATCGTCGTATTATTGTCTTAAATGATTCAAAACTTTAAATTTATAATTCCCGCTTATTTCTTTCCCTTGGAGCGAGAGAATCCTATTTGGGTACGTGCGCAACGGAAACCGATGTAAGAACGGCTCTCGTTCTGGAACTCGAAAGTACGCATGTCCGAACGGATAAATTGTGAGACATCTTTCCAAGAACCTCCTCGCACTACTTTCTTTTTCATGGCGTAGGGATCGTTCTTGGCGGCGTTGTAACGCAGATCCGGGTTCATGTCGCTCATTTGGCTCGGACCAGACTCGGAGTAAGACGTTGAGGTCCATTCCGCCACGTTTCCTGCCACCCAAGAAACAGCCTTTGCTGTCTTGAAGCTCGTCGGTAGACCAAGGGAACTTATTCTCGTTCTTACCTGTACGGGCGGCATATTCCCATTCTCCTTCGGACGGAAGACGGAATGGCTCTACCAATTGTCCCGGTGGCAAGCTCAAGGATTCTTTGTATAAATTCGTACGCCATACGCAGAAGGCAGTCGCTTGTTCCCAAGAAACACCGACTACGGGATAATCATCGTAACCCGGATGAGAGAAATACATACGGGTATATGGCTCGTTATACGCATTCTTGAAATCGTTCACCCAGCAATTCTCGTCCGGGTAGATATTGACGATACGGGTATTCAAGAAATCCCATTCGCTGCTTAACGGGCGGGTGATCGTCTCGTTGATTACACGTCCTTCATCATCGATGTAAGCGGTGTCCTTGGAGATCATGACTACCTCGTTCGGATCTACCTGAATATCCGTATTACGAACCCGGTCCGCCGGGTTCAACTGATTCTTGCGGAGGGCGGCGGCGGTATAGTCGTACCACTCGTATTTATAGATCATTTGTTTAGGGTCCAAACCTTTCTCTCCGGTAACGGGATTCGTGTAATAGACACTTTCTATCGCACGTTGCTCATCCTCGTTCGCCCGTCTCCAAGGAATCGGACGGTTCCAGTCCAAATGCGGAGTGACAGGTTCCCCGTAACGGTCTTCCGTGATCTTGAACAGATCGTTGCCTCCATAAGCCGGGTCCGCCAAGCGTTCACGGATAATAGAGTCTCTCACATAATAAACGAACTGGCGATATTTGGCGTTCGTTACCTCTGTCTGATCCATCCAGAACGCGTCGAAAGAGACCCCTTTCGTCTCCGGCATGATTCCCCACAAGGAATCCTTGTCGGCGGGACCCATCTCGAACGAACCTCTTTTAACCAAGACCATTCCATACGGCGCTGGTTCATTGAACGCTACCGATCTGACACCTGTCACCTCACCGCCGGCACTCCGGAGAGATTTACCGCAGGAGGTAAGCAAGGCTACCGTTACAAGTACTAATAATACTTTTTTCATATACTATAATATACGTACACTTTTATGTCTATTTTTCCCTGTCTTCGTCTTGTTCAGCTTTAAGGCATACTTGACACATAGCTCGTGGCTACCGCTACTTGCCCGGCCTAGGGCCGTGGTCGGGAAATCAAAGGCGTAACCCGCATGGAAACGACCTAGCTTTACGCCGAACATGATGCCCACCGATTCATTCACCCGATAGGAAAAACCACCATTAAACATCTTATTATATTCCAGCCTAGCGGTAATATCCGCATGAAAACTTTGCATGTCTGTCAGCAAGAACACCGAGGGCTGTAATTCTATCAACGGATTCTTTAATTGAATATTGTATCCACCCATTAAATTAAGTGAACGACCTATATAGGTATAGGCGTTCTCGTCCAGTTGAAGCTCCGGTTGGGTGATATGCGTCATGCCAAACCCGGCGTAAAACCGTTTATGGGTATAGTAAATACCGAAGTTCATATCCAACCCCATGCCGCTGACCTGCTCTACAGGAATGGCGGCGTCGGTCTCTTGATGGTATTCGGACTCAACCTTTATCACCTTGGTTCCGTCGAACGATTGGTTGACTAAGCCGATTTGCAGACCTCCGCTCAAGACTCCCCCGAATAATTTATACTTATAGGCGTATTGCGCCCCTACATGTGTATTCTGGAAAAGTCCGATCGCCTCGGTAAATACAACCAATCCGACACCATGATTCGTCTTGCCTAAAGCGAGTGGCATATCCGCGGTAATGAAGAACGACTTGGGTGCCCCATGTACGCCGATCATTTCCAAGCGGGCGAGAGCCAATATATTCAAGTCCTCCGTAGCTCCGGCCACGGCCGGGTTATAATACGGTTTCGCCATGAAGTATTGACTTAAGCGTGCGTCATATTGCGCCCGTACGATTCCCGCACAAGTACACAAAAGGATCAGGATCGAAAGAAGACGTCTTCTCATTTAAACATTCACTTCACGTTGTAACTACAAACGCAGCAAATCCGGATAAATTGTATTTTCACAAAAAAACAACGAGGCAGGGGAGCTCGATCGTCCGCCACCTCGTTCTTCTATTTCTTAATTTTCAATTTTCAATTCTCAATTGAACTAGTATTCTTCCTCGTTGAAGAAGAAGTCTTCTTTACTTGGATAATCCGGCCAGATGTCTTCCATGCATTCGTAAATCTCGCCTTCATCTTCCATTTCCTGCAAATTCTCAATCACTTCTAATGGCGCACCAGAACGTTGTGCATAGTCAATAAGTTCATCCTTAGTCGCAGGCCAGGGTGCGTCTTCCAATTTTGAAGCTAACTCTAATGTCCAATACATAGCTGTCAAGTATTAATAACCGCCGAAGCGATTTGGTTCTCTATTTTTCCGCGAAAATATGACTTTATTTATTATACGCAAGTATAATCCCAAATAATTTCTTTACCGTTATTATTTATGCATTCTTTTCGTGCCAGAACGAAGAAATAATCCGATAAACGGTTCATAAATATCAATACAGGCTCCTCAACGGGGCAATTCTCGGCCAAGCGATAGATTTGTCGCTCGGCACGACGGCAAACGGTGCGGCAAACGTGTGCGAGGGCGGCCGAGCGGCATCCTCCCGGTAGGATGAACGCATGCATTTTCGGCAGCTCGTTATCCAGACGGTCTATCTCCCGCTCGATACGCTCGATGCTCTCGGGCGTTACCTTGCTCTCGATTTTCAATTCCGTGGTCGCTTGATCCGTGGCTAGGTAAGAACCGATCGTGAATAGCTTATGCTGGATGAATGATAAGAAATCAGTATCTTTCTCATCATTCAAGGCCGTGATTAATAATCCGATAAAGGAGTTCAGCTCATCTACGGTGCCATAGCTCTCGATCCGATCGTGCGCTTTCGACACGCATTGTCCACCTACCAGTGAAGTGGTTCCTTTATCGCCTGTTCTGGTATAGATAATACTCTTCTTCATATCTGACTTGTTTTGAATCCTAAAAATAAACAATATAATCTCGTTTGTGCAATTTCTTGTTGAACAAGACAATCCCTAGCGAGTAAAGATCTAAGGTGACCGTCACTTCCGGACATGCGCAGATCTCTTCCCAAAGTTCACGCATCTTACGGCTCGCCTTGATTCCCTCAAAAACGAATACCGTGTCGTTGTGCGCGTATTTCATACATTCATTAAACAGCCAGAGGTTGTTATGTTGTTCATATAAAGTGTTGAAAAAAACAAAATCTAAGCTATTTATGTCATTTAAGGCTTGGGGAAGCAAGTCCTTATAATTACCGATACGCAAATCGACGGGATTACGTCCCTCTTTAGCGAATGCTTGACGGGCGATCGTGGCGAATTCCGGTACATTTTCCAAGGCGATACATCTCAATCCCGTGGCATAGGAGGTTAGATATAAGGTAGACAACCCCATCGTGGTTCCTATCTGGAGGATATTCTTGGACTTGAAATAGTTTGTCAAACGGAATAATAAGGCGCCATGCTTGGGCCGGATGGATTCCCGTTTCACGATCTCGCCGATGGAACGGGTCTTTCGTTTCCCCTTGTTCTGCCGGTCCGGATAGGTGATCTCTCCTTCCCGGAATAATAACTGCTTACGTAAAAGCTCTATATCATAGAAACTATAATAGGAGCATTTTTCCTCGATGACCTTCGTGATGAGGTTAAAAACGAAAGGCGAATGTACTCCGAATCCTTTACGGTAGCGGATGCCGCGGTACAAGAGCGATCCTTTTCGTAATGTATTAACCTTTGGTAGTATTTGCATTTCTTTTTGTCATTGGGCAATGAGACCTTGCCATTTACCGCGAACTTACATAAAAAAACGCAATCGGATAGGGGT